>OIZR01000652.1_pt1 | contig 23437 bp, 20 predicted proteins | sample 1588591 | NCBI WGS metagenome assembly OIZR01 (sample SAMN03283249) | human gut metagenome | biome: human-associated habitat; material: feces | host: Homo sapiens | place: USA | collected 2013 | reverse complement strand
GCCTCAAAAGTAGCCAGATACAAGGCCTTTAACAGGGCGGTATCGCTTGGAAATACGCTTCTCTGACGGTTCAGCTTCCGGTATGTGGAGTTCAGTGATTCGATCGCATTGGTTGTATAAATGACCTTCCGGACAGTGGTTGAAAATTTAAAAATTGGAGAAACAGCATCCCAGTTGTCTTTCCAGCGTTTCATGGAATTCGGGTATTTCGGAGTCCATTTTTCAGTTACACGTTCCAAGGCAGCCAGAGCCTTCTGCTCATCAGCGGCCGGATAGATGGTTTTTAAATCTGCAGCAAAGGCTTTTCTGTCCTTGTCCGGAACGTATTTCAGGGTGTTTCTTACCTGATGGACAATACACCTCTGGTATTCTGTTTTGGGAAACGCAGCTGAAATCGCTTCTTTAATGCCTGTAAGGCCATCGGCACAGATGATCAGGATATCTTTTACTCCGCGATTTTTCAGTTCGTTCAGGACTGACAGCCAGTATTTCGCACTTTCATTGTCACCAATCGTAATCGTCAGGACTTCCTTTTTCCCCTCCGCATTAATGCCAAGAATAACATAGGCTGCAAGCTTACGAATGACTCCATTATCCCGCACGGAATAGTGGATCGCATCGATGTAAAGGATTGGATATACCTCATCCAATGGGCGGTTCTGCCAATCTTCAATCTGAGGAAGTATCTTATCCGTCACATCGGATATGAAACTTTCTGATGTTTCAGAACCATAGATATCTTCAATCGTTTCCGAGATCTGGCGAGTGGTCATTCCTTTGGCATACATAGAGATGATCTTCTGATCAATATCAGAAATATCTTTCTGACGCTTTTTCACCACCTGTGGTTCAAAGGTCGATTTCCGATCCTGTGGGACCTCGATTTCCATAGAGCCATATCGACTGTTTACCTGCTTGCGTTTATAACCGTTACGATAATCGTCATTGTCAGAACGCTGGGATTTCTCATATCCAAGATGGTCATCCATTTCAGCCTCCATCATTTCTTTAATGGTGCCGCCCAGAAGATCTTTGAGTGCATCCTGGATATCTTCTGCGGTCTCGATATCGTATTCTTCGAGAAGCTGGCGGATGATGTTCCTTTTTCCTTCAGTCATTTCAACTCTGTGAACTGGTTTCTTTTGTTTTGCCATAGTAAAAGGCCCTCCTAATGATATTTATTGTATCATAGAAGGACCTTACTTAGGTTATTTTACAGAAAAAGTTTCATAGGCTCGAAAAACGAGACGACCGAAGTCGTCTCATAAAAGTCTAACTTTGAGGGGGCACCTCAAGAGCTGCCTTTTTTCTATTTTTTGTTATTAACAATCAATTAGATACCTCTTGTACTCTTTAGGTTTTACCAACTGCCAAGTCAGTCATAATCTAAATTTACTTGATTATCTGTTCTCTGCTTTTGATTTTCAGATGATTTTCTCTAATATACTTGTCAACTTCCAAAAGCATATTTTTATGGAACCAGGAAACTCTTAACATCTGATTGTCTGTATGTTTGACCCACAAGTCAGAGATAAAACATATTTCAAAATTACGCAGGTAGGATTTCTCCTCTTTTCTGATATCGCATACTTCTTTAATATATCCGTCGAGCCGGTGCAATCCCTGATGGATCGGATATTCTTCGTGACGATATTTTCCATCACTACCAACCCAATCTGACTCCACATACCATTTGCCGTCTTTTAGCTCCTGGAGCTGGTGCAATAGCGACGTCATATTTTCCGCAGACGCAATACAATCTGTATGCATAATACTAGGGATTCCGCAATGCATTGCCCCGATATAGTCTGTGTCAGAATTTAGTATGTAGTAGACAATTGGGGCTTTCTGCATCATGAGAAAAATCCGCTTATCTTCCGTTTCCTTATTTTCGTGACTCACCGTTTTCTTTTTCTTTGTCTCGGTTATTATTTCCATATGGTTAATCTCCCCTATTCATATTTTGCCAATATTGATGCTTGATGCTCAAACATGGTCTGAATTTTTTCGAAGTGCTCTGCGTTGGTTACCGGGGAACAGGCCGGAGTGGAAAGAGTTGTTAAACCTCGTTTTGGCGAATAGGAAAAGGAAAAGCTCCCATCTGGCCGTATGGTACAACAATATGACGGAATCGGGAAACGCTGATGCTGTTCTTCTTCGCTTGGCTGGTAGGAAAACACCATCTTCTGCAAAACTCCTTGCCCGTTATTTGTCTTGTAAGACAGTGACCAATTTTCTTTTTGTTTCATAATTGTAAGGATTTCTTGTTCTGTCATTGAATTGAATCGACCTCCATTTTCTTACCTGAAATTGCTAGTGATTCGTATTGAAGGAAAATTTTTCTGAATCAGCTGTTTGATTCTTTGACCTTCTTTCACATAATCAGAAAAATTTTGTTTTGTAAGATCGAAGACATATACGGTCAGCATCTTATGATTATCAAGTTTACAGTCTTCTTCGCTGATATCAATGGCAATGCAGCCATGATCATTCTCGGATTCCATGAACCACAAGGATATTTGAACAAAATAGTTAATTTTTTTGGATTCTTCCTGAATTACGGAAATCAGGGTTTTGTCCGAATAACTGGCTTCTGCTTGTTTAACCCCATCTAAGAACCACCGTATTTTTGCACCGCATTGATATAAATCGGCGATATGATCTTTTAAGAGTTTTATTTTATTACGTAAATATTCCTTTCTGAAAATATCACATGTAAGGCTTTCCTGCCGGTATCTTCGGATTGCTTTTTCCATACCAAAACGAGCAACTATATCGTCAATATTCCCTGCTCCATCGCCCATTCCACTTTCTACGGCAATGCTGTTGCAGATATACATGGAAGCCTGCAAGCAGTATTACACCGTCAAATATGTCCGCCTGCCAGATATGCTTCTCGAACTTAAGGCTGCCAGAGAGGAAGAAAACTTTCCTTCTGTGCTGAAGAAATACACTAAGCCGACGCTGCTGATCATCGATGAATGGCTGCTTATGAAACTTTCAGAAGCGGAAGCGCGGAATCTCTTCGAGCTGATTCATAAACATCGTAAGAAGTCATCCACCATCTTCTGCTCTCAGTTCGAGGAGAAAGACTGGTACAGCCAGATCTGCAATGGTGAAAACACTCTGGCAGATGCTATCATGGATCGCATCTGCTATGACTCCTACAAGATCAACATCGAGTACATTGATAAGACTCAGGAGATATCCATGAGAGAAGTCTACGGTCTTGATCCAGCACAGGCACAGTAACCTATAGACAGCTTAACTTAGGTGGCTCCGTTAGTCCGGACAGGTGGCTCTCGCCACACCGGACTGGCGGCTCCGCCGCACCGTAATATCCAATATTGATTGACAAATGACTTTTTAAATGTTAGCATCATAGTAGAATTGAATGTATCCAGGTGTCTGTACGGAGTGTATGAATTTCGTGCAGAAGAATAGGGAAGTTGAGTAAGAATCTCACACGGTCGCGCCGCTGTATGGGAGGAGCTGCATTTTAACATGCCACTGGGAAAACCGGGAAGGCAAAATACAGTGAAGATCCCCGAGTCAGAAGACCTGCCTGATACATGCGATTTACACAGGTTACGAACGATGGCCTTGTGTAAGAACAGGTTGGCTCATAGCAGATCAATTCTACCGCATCGCGGACAAACGCTATAACCTCTTGTTCTTCTGATAGCCTGTTGGGTCATCCCCGCAGGTATTTTTTTCGCAGTATTTGTGCGAATCGGTATTTTTACATCAGAAGGGAGAAAGAAATGAGTAAAAAACAAAAACATCTACTGGTACTTGTAAGTGCTTTCGCACTGGCATTTGGTGTGATGCCTACGGCGAATGCCATGCACATCATGGAAGGCTATCTTCCGGGTGGGTTCTGTATTGCGTGGGGCATATTGTGTGTTCCGTTTCTTGTTGCAGGATTCTTCTCAATTCAGAAAAAAATCAGCGAACATCGCAATCTGCTTACGCTTCTGGCGATGTCCGGTGCGTTTGTATTCGTGATCTCTTCGCTGAAGATTCCGTCTGTAACCGGAAGCTGTTCTCATATGACCGGTACCGGTTTGGGAGCGATCCTCTTTGGACCTGCAGCAGTTTCTGTTCTGGGACTGATCGTATTATTGTTCCAGGCAATCCTGCTCGCACATGGCGGGCTTACCACCATTGGTGCCAATACCTTTTCTATGGCGATTGCAGGTCCTTTTGTTTCCTATGGAATTTACAAGCTTTGTGATAAAGCAGGAGTGAATAAAAAAGTCAGCGTATTCCTGGCAGCTTTTCTGGGAGATCTTTTCACCTACTGCGTGACTGCCGGACAGCTGGCACTGGCGCATCATGCAGATACGACCTTCATGGGAGCTCTCGGTAAATTCTTGGTTGTCTTTGCACCGACTCAGGTTCCGCTTGCGATCATCGAAGCTATCCTGACCGTACTGATCATTGTAGGTCTGGAGACTTATGCAAAACCAGAGCTTCGTACCATTGGATTTTTAAAGGAGAAATAATATGAAGAAGACAGTTTTAGCTGCTTTGATAGCAGTATTTTTAATTGCACTCGTTCCGTTATTTGTTTTAAAGGATGCAGAGTTTGGCGGTTCCGATGATGCTGGAAGTGTAGTAGTAGAAGAAGTAAACAGTTCCTATGAACCTTGGGCGACCCCAATATTGGAAGTCCTGATCGGCGGAGAACTTCCGGGAGAGGTTGAGAGCCTTTTCTTCTGTATTCAGACCGGTATTGGTGTTGGCGTAATCGCATTTATTATGGGACGTTTTGTTGAACGTAAGAAATGGATGAAGGAAGTAGCATGATTTCAATCGATAAGCTTTGTTATAATTCCAGGCTTAGATATGTAAATGCAGGCGAAAAATTTGCCTTTGCAGTGATAACACTGGTGATTTGTGTTATGAGTCGTTCCATTGCAGTGGCAAGTATCATCCTTTTTGTGATGGGGATTCTTACCGTTTGGAAAGGGGGAGTCCCCCTTTTTCGTTATCTGTATTATATTTCTGTGCCGTTGACTTTTTTATTGTTGAGTACACTGGCAATCTTCCTGCATATACAGGAGGTACCTATGGATCTGTTTGCGGTTCCTTTGGGTAAATGGTATCTGACCACCAGTTACCATTCAGTCACCTATGGTATGCAGTTGATCATGACAGCACTGGGAAGTGTATCCTGCCTGTATTTTCTTTCTTTTACAACTCCTATGCCGGATATTTTGGAAGTTTTCAGGCTGATGCATTGTCCGTCACTTTTGATCGAGCTGATGCTTCTGATCTATCGTTATATTTTTGTGCTGCTGAAAACGGCTTCGGCTATTACGACTTCACAGAATTGTCGTTTAGGCAACCGGGATTATCGTACTTCATTAAAATCTTTTGGCATGCTTGGCAGTGCATTGATGATCCATTCGGTTCTCCGTTCCGGAAAACTGTATGATGCAATGGAGGCGCGATGTTACGATGGGACAATTCATGTGCTGTCGCAGTATCATCCGCCGAAGGAAAAGAATGCGTCAATGATCATCCTGTTTGACACGGCTTTGTTGGTATTTGCTCTTTGGAGGAAGTTTGGCATATGAATGATAAGGATTTTTTATTAAAAGCGGAAGACCTGTACTTTTCCTATGACGATGAACATACCCATTCTTTGAATGGACTTTCGTTGGAGATCAGACGAAAAAAGAAAATTGCACTGATGGGAGCGAATGGCAGCGGCAAATCTACTTTTTTTCTCTGCTGTACCGGTATTTTAAAACCTAAGACAGGAAAATTATATTTCAATGGTGAGGAAATATCCTATACGAAGAAAGGGCTTTTAGATCTTCGGAGTAAGGTTGGAATCGTATTTCAGGATCCGGATAATCAGCTTTTTTCGGCCAGCGTTTATCAGGAGATCTCCTTTGGAGTTTTAAATCTTGGCGTTACGGAAGAAGAGGCCAGAAAAGAAGTGGAAACCGTGATGAATCAGCTGGAGATTACACCATTTTCTCAGAAACCTACCCATGCATTAAGCGGAGGACAGAAAAAACAGGTTTCCATTGCAGACATTTTAGTGATGCATCCGGAAATGATCATTTTGGACGAGCCGGCAGCGGCTCTGGATCCAAAACATACGCAGATGGTCAATCAAATTGTAGAACAGATGACCGATCAGGGCATTACCGTTTTGATGTCTACCCATGATGTGAATTATGCTTACGAGTGGGCCGATGAAGTAATCCTTCTTCATGAGGGAAAGGTTTTGATCCATGGAACGCCGGCAGAAGTCTTTTCCAATAAAGCAGCTTTAAAGCAGACCAATCTGGAGCCTCCGGTGGTGCTGGAGCTTTTTGAAAGTCTTTGCAAAAAGCAGATTTTAAAAACCTCCCTGCCATTGCCAAAAAATATTTCCGCACTGGAAAAATATATTTCAGAGATACAGTTAAATCCACAATACGGAGGAAAGAGAGCCATATCTACACCTGTCAAGAAAGCGATCCTTGCAGTCAGCTTCGGAACCACTCACGACGATACACGGAAGGTCACCATCGATGCGATTGAAGATGATATGAGAGCGGCATTTCCGGAGTATCCACTTTACCGTGCATGGACCAGCAAAATGATCATTAAGAAGTTGAAAAACAGAGATCATGTTTCCATCTGTACGGTAAAAGAAGCGATGGAACAGATGAAACAGGATGGTATTACGGATGTGCTGATACAGCCTACCCACGTGATCAACGGAATCGAAAATGACCTGATGAAAGAGGATGCGCTTTCCTTCCGGGATGAGTTTCACTCCATTTCTTTCGGAGAACCGCTCCTTACCAGCGAGCAGGACAGTCTGGATGTGATACGTGCGGTAACAGAGGAGTTTTCTGATCTTCAAAAAGATGAAGTTCTGGTGCTGATGGGTCATGGAACGACCCACTATGCGAATGCGATCTATGCGGCGCTGGATTATACGTTTAAAGATCTTGGCTATAAAAATTTTTTCCTTGGCACTGTAGAAGCTTATCCATCCATGGAGACCCTGATGAAGATGGTAAAGGAATATGATCCAAAGAAAGTGATCCTTGCACCATTTATGATCGTTGCAGGCGATCATGCGAAAAACGATATGGCTGGTGATGATCCGGAATCCTGGTACAATCAGTTCAAGTCAGCCGGCTTTGAGACGGAAGCGGTAGTAAAAGGACTGGGAGAGTATCCGGGTATCCGAAAGATCCTGGTGGAACATTTAAGAACGATTGATAATGAATAGAAGTTTTTCAGGCTTTTTCAGGAGATCAAAAATGTACAGTGATATCTTCAGCAAAGTATACGATGCATTTGGATGGAATTACTATCCGGAATCCTTTGCACAGCTTCTTCAGTGTTGGATCAGGGAACAGCAGATAACCGTAAATTCCATGCTTATAATGAACTGATATGATTGATAAGTTACAAGGCGTCTGGGGAGAATAGTGGAACACTCCCCAGACTCATATATGCTAAGCTACATACGGCATCAACATTGCCGGATAATAGCATTCAGCCGGTGTTTTAAAATCAAGTGCAGATTTTCCTTTACAAAGTCAATGGACTGCTGACTTGTAAACTGGCATCCCTGATCAGAATTGAGCAAAATCGCTGTGCGATGGCTGTTTGAACTTAAGCAATAGTTCGAGTTTTTCACATAAAAATAACAGTGGTAAGCAAGTCCTAAATAATGTATTGTTAAATCACCACAAAATAACATACTTATACGCACAGGATCATCGCCACCACTGCTGTTAATGCTCCCATGCAAGCAGAGCATTGTATGGTCAATTCAAAAAGTCAAAAACACAGTACAGCCCAGCTTCTTGCCCGGTCTTCATATTCCGTTGTATAGAATCCATTTCCATAATCGTTATCTGATTTCCCGCATAACCTGTATTTATATAGTATACCACATTTTTCACTATGTAACGGATTTTTTCCGTGACACAAAAGGAGCTGCCGCTCCACGATCCTCAATCGTGTAAGCGGCAGCTCCCTTTCGTTTACAGGTTATTTACCTGCCATCTGTCTTTCCTGAGCCTCGATCATTTTCTTGAAAAAGTTATAGATGCGGCGGCTGCCGATGGCATTACATTAGACTATACCCCAAGTCCAGATGTTGATAAAGCTAACGTTAACCCAGAGCAAGCTAACGAAGAATCTGCTGGTGGGTTTGTAGATGGAATTAAGTCCGGATTAGATAAAGTTCAAAATAACATTGATGAGTTTAATGCTGTCATGGATGATGCAAAAGATAAAACTCAACAAACAAGTGATTCTACCAAGACGACCCATCCATCAGAGGAAACATCCTCTGAAGTCAAGAATAACTAATCTGCAAACATCATAGAAAAAGGTGCTATGTATACATATGGTCATGATGAGTGGGGGCTATACTGTGCGACAGCTATATCGGATCAGATCATTAAAATCGAAAGGTGGGGAAAGCATCTTTCGGCTGAAACATCATTCAAGCAAGAATATGAAGTGGGAGCATTCAAAATCTTTGATGCTCAAAATGAGTTTTCCTGGCTTGATGAAGATCACACAGCTTTTTCATTCGCCTTGACAGATAAGAGCGATGGAGATTTTAAAAAATCGCAGAATGTGGTGTTTACTATCTTAGGAACTGATAGTGACACAAATAAAGGTACAAATTATGATGCCAATGGTGTTTGTTATTCATATCAGAATGATGATTGGCATTTATATAGGGCAATTCCGTTGACAAAAGAGATTATTAAAATTGAGTGTTGGTATAGGCCGATGGCTTTTGGCAGCTTTCATTACGGATATGATGTAAATATCATCAATCAAAATGCTACTAACACCGATTTTGAATGGACGGACAATGAGCATACTTCATTCACTATTTCAATTCAGGATAAAATAAATAGTGACTTGAAGAAATCAACATTTGTGGCATTTACTCAGGATTAAGGGGGATGAATAATGGCTTTATTCAATAGGAGCAACCGCAAAGGCGGATTCATGGACGAAATACGTTGCGATGAACCATCGTACTTAATTTGGAAGTGGCATCCGTCTGGTTTACAAGCCGGAACAGGCAATCGTGAAAGTTCAATTCGTTGGGGATCGTCCTTGAGGGTTAAGGACGGCGAGGTTGCCGTGTTTGTATATAAGCAGAAAAACGGAACCATGCAGGATTTCATTGTCGGCCCTTTTGATCAGACAATAAAAACAGCAAACTTTCCGGTACTTGCCAGTATTGTGGGTCTTGCCTACGAGGGCGGCTCCCCATTTCAGGCAGAAGTTTACTTTATCAACTTGGCCGGTATTATCCAAGTTAGGTTCGGAGTTCCGTTCTTTGATGTTTATGATCCGAGATTTATGGATTTCGGAGTGCCTGTTGCAGTCAGAGGTACTATCAGCTTTGGTATCGCAGATTACCGAGAGTTTATTAAATTACATAGGCTCAGCAGTTTCAACCCTGATGACTTCCAGAGGCAGATTCGTGATGCAGTTAACCGCTATGTAAAAGACGTTGTAGCGAATGCTCCAGCTGCACACAACATCCCTGTTGTTCAGATTGAGAGCAAAACCGCGCAAATTAATGATGTAGTAGAATACGATCTCAGCGAACGCCTCAAGGAAACCTTTGGTGTTGTTGTTTCCAGTATCGACATCGGAGCAATAGAAATTGATAAATCCAGCGAGGGTTATCGTCAGCTTATGAGCGTGACTAAGGATCTCGCTGGGGCAACCGCAAAGGCTGAAGCAGAAGCGAAAATTAAGGATATTGCTGACAAGCAGCGGATTGAGGCGGAGAACTACGAGGAAGTCTTGCGTATCCAACGTGAAGAAGCTCAGTACGCACAGCGTAAGCAGACACAGACGGCTAATTTTGGTGCTTTCCAAGTAGAAAAGCAAGCAGAGGTCGGTGTCGCAGGTGCAGAAGCTCTTGGGCAGATGGGAGCAAAAGGAGATGGTAATGTGAGCTTATGTGGTAGTGGTGGCGCTGAAGGATTTAACATGGCTGCTATGATGGCAAGCATGGCTGTTGGCGGTGTTGTCGGTCAGAATATCGCTGGCGTTATGAATAACATGATGGGTGGTATCAACCAGCAGACAACTTCTGGTGCAGTACCTCCGCCCATTCCTGATGTGGCATATCATATAGCGGTCAATGGACAAGTTACGGGACCGTTTGCTATTTCTATACTGGCACAGATGGCAACTGCAGGAAGGCTTACATCTGATAGTTTGATATGGAAAACCGGCATGGCACAATGGGAGAAGGCTGGAACTGTGGATGAACTTAAAAATCTGTTCACCAATGTTATCCCGCCTATTCCTACAGAAGAGTAATGAGTAATCTTTATTAGAACTTCGTCTCAATTTGGGACGAAGTTCTTTATCTGAAACAATTAAACAAACGAGCGACTAATATCACAGATACTGTTAGAAGGGGTACAAGGATGTTTGCCTTGACAATACTACAAAGAAATACGTGAAATTTATTGCATTTGCATCTGAATATCGCCGGCAGGTAATTTATAAGGTCATCAAAGCGGATGCAGGACAGATATTAGGTAACTTATGACGAAGAGAAGGGATCAAAATCACCGAAGCAAAACACATGTCGGATCATGCCCATATGCGGATGGTAAGAATCCCTCCAGAATATTCGGTATTTGAAATTCTGGGATATTAAAAGGGGAAAAGCGCTTACATGCCCTCTTTGAGACCATATGAGAGTGTGGTGCAATTGGCAGACTGTCAGTGTGCCTTCCGGTGCAAGTAACAGCCACTTATAGGGGCAGAACAAGCCACCGGCAAAGCTGATGGTCTTGACATAGTTAATTATGAAAATGCAATGAATGGGAAGGATGTCACCTCGGCAGTATCCTCTTCGTATGAAAATTTATAATTTGGACACACTTATATTTGAAAATAGAATTTACATTCTTACTTCAATAAAGTATAATATGAAGCAAGAACGTAAATAGTCTTGTGAGGAGGTGTGCATTCTGGATCAGATTTGGATTAGAATCAATGAATTGGCCGAGTCAAATAATGGGTTTGTCAGGACAGCACAGGTTGAAGAACTGGGCATCAGCAGGCCTATGCTGCGTAAATATACCGATGCCGGTAAACTGGAGCAGGTACGCAAAGGATTGTATGTGCTCACGGATGGTATTCCGGACGAGTATGCATTGTTGCAGGAGCAGTGCCGGGATGCGGTGTTTTCCTATGGTACAGCACTGTATTTGTGGGAACTCTCTGATCGAACACCGCATATATATGACATCACGATACCGAGGGGGAAAAATGTCACCATCTTGAAACGAGATAACCCTAACTTGCGGTGCCACTATTTGCCGAGAGAGTTCTATGAGATCGGTATTACACAGACACGTTCCCCACAAGGGGCTGAAGTGATGTTGTATGATAAGGAACGCTGTATTTGTGATTTGATCCGTGACAAAGAAAAAATGGACAAGCAACTGTACACGAAGGCGATCAAGGATTATTTCAAGGCAAAGCCTAACAATCGGAAACTCCTGAAATACGGAAAGCTGTTTGGAATAGAAGATAAAATCAGGACCTATATGGAGGTATTGTGATGAAAGCACCAGAGCAATTAAAAGGAACGATTCGCAGCATGGCAGCTAAGAAAAATCTCCGGGCGCAAGAAGTGCTGCAAATGTTTCTGTTTGAACGGGTTTTGGAACGTTTGGCTAACTCAAAATACAAAGAGAATTTTATTCTCAAGGGTGGGCTGCTGATATCCTCAATGATCGGTATCAGTGAGCGTACTACGATGGATATGGATACTACCGTTCGAGGAATCCAGATGGAAGAAGATGATATTGTCCGGATCGTAAAGGAAATCCTAACGGTGGATGTTAACGATGGTATCCTATTTGAATATAAGAGCATTGAGCCTATTCGGGAAGAAGATGCTTATAATAACTTTCGGGTTCATTTGCGTGCAAAATATGGAAAAATCGACTCTCCAATGAAGATTGATGTAACAACCGGTGATGCGATCACTCCAGCGGCAGTACAGTATGACTTTCCGATGTTGTTTGAAGATAAAACGGTGCCGGTTATGGCCTATACACTGGAAACGGTGTTGGCCGAAAAATACGAAACGATTATTCGGCGGAATATCAGTACCACGCGTGCGAGGGATTTTTACGATCTTCACACGCTATACCGCAGCCGGAAATCAGAGGTTCGTATTGATGTTTTAAGAGCTGCTGTACTACATACAGCGAAAAAGCGAGAATCCGTTGATGATATCAGGGAGTGGAAAGATATTCTGAAGGATTTGCGCGAGGAGTCGCAGATGTACATACTGTGGGATAACTATATATCTGAAAACAAGTATATCGGGGATTTGGAATTCCATATCGTTCTCGATACATTGGAAGAGGTAGCGGAGGCGTTGGATTTCTAAAACGCTCAAAGAATGAAAAAACATGCGGCATCGCTGCCGCATGTTTATGATAGTATTAACGAAAACGCAGGATACCCGTCTTTGTTTATGTCCGCGATGTGAATATGGATACAATGCCAATGATTATAAGTATCGGGAACGCAAGGTAGATCAGACCGCCGAGTACCATCACAATAAGTGCCAATGGCAAAAATACAAGAGTAACAATGAATTTTGAAATGCTCCAGGCTCTTCTCTCCTGCTTTTCTCTCCCTTCTCCTATACCTCGCTGTGCTTTCTGTATTTTTCCATCATAGGACACTCATCTAAGGTAGCGAAATAATCCTGCGGCGTTTCTGCCCTTCGTATCTTCTGTACCGTTCCATCTGATTTCAGAAGAAGCTCTGCTGATTTCAGCTTTCCATTGTAATTATACCCCATAGAAAATCCGTGAGCCCCGGTATCGTGAATCACCAAAAGATCTCCCATCTCTATTTCTGGAAGCATCCGATCAATCGCAAACTTATCGTTGTTTTCACAGAGAGAGCCCACGATATCATATCTGTGATCACAGACAGCTGTTTCCTTTCCAGCCACAGTAATATGATGGTAGGCGCCGTACATAGCCGGACGCATCAGATTGACCGCACAGGAATCTACGCCGATATACTCTTTATAGGTATGCTTTTCATGAATAGCTCTCGTAACCAGGCACCCATAAGGTCCTGTCATAAACCGTCCCATCTCCGTACAGAGACTGACATCTCCCATCCCCGCCGGAACCAGCACCTCCTCGTATACCTTTCTCACGCCCTCTCCTATAGCCATAATGTCATTGGGCTCCTGATCCGGACGATAAGGAATACCGACGCCTCCAGAGAGATTAATAAAGGCCACATGAGCTCCTGTTTCCTGATGCAGCCTTACAGCCAGCTCAAACAGAATCCTTGCCAGCATGGGATAATATTCATTGGTTACTGTATTGCTGGCAAGAAAGGCATGAATTCCAAAATGTCTGGCCCCCTTTGCTTTCAGAATACGAAATGCCTCAACAATCTGATCCGTTGTCATCCCATATTTGGCATCTCCCGGATTATCCATAATCTCGTTGCTGATTTTGAATACACCGCCTGGATTATAGCGGCAGCTGATGGTTTCTGGTATATAGCCCAGAGTCTTTTCCAGACATTCAATATGGGTAATGTCATCCAGATTGATGACAGCTCCCAGTCTTTCTGCCAAAGCAAACTCCTCCGGAGGAGTTTCATTGGAGGAAAACATAATGTCATGGCCGGAAAATCCCACGGCATCTGCCATCATAAGCTCTGTTGCGGAGGAACAGTCAGCTCCGCAGCCCTCCTCCTTCAAAATCTGCAAAAGATAGGGATTCGGCGTAGCCTTCACGGCAAAATATTCCCGGTATCCGGAGTTCCAGGCAAAAGCCTTTTTCAGACGTTCTGCATTTTCCCGAATGCCCTTTTCATCATAAAGATAAAAAGGGGTCGGATATTTCTTTGTAATGATTTTCAGCTGTTCCTTTGTAACAAATGGTTTTTTATCCATACTAACCTCCTATACTGACTTTTTCTAAAACAAGAAAAATTTCTCTTCCGCCGCATGGCGTTCCTCGCGGAGCGTTTTTGTATCATAGAGCGAACTTTCCTATGATACAAAAAGAAGTCTGAATGACATTTTTCTGCCATATCAGACTTCTTTGTCTCTGTTATCTCATAACAATTTCTAAATTTTGTTCTTAGTCAACAACAACTACACGCATAATGTTCGTGTTTGCAGCCGGCTCATGACGGCTTGCTCTGCTGACAACGCCTGCAGTTACAACCGTAACATCGCCTTCCTCCAGAATTCCCTTGTTCTTCAGAAGCTCCAGAGAGGACCAAATCAGCACGTCTGTAGATTCAGCACGCTTTGCCTGGAAAGGACGAACTCCCCAGTAAATCTGCATCTGACGCACAGCGGAAGCGCTGGGAGACAGACCAATAATCTGTACGCCCGGTCTCCACTTAGACAGCATTCTTGTTGTAAAGCCGCTGATGGAGGGAGCGATAATTGCCTTGGCATTCAGTGCATGTGCAGTGGAAACTGAAGAATAGCACACTGCATTGGAAATATTCTGCTCATTCTCAGCAGAAACCTTTCTCTTGCGGTAGGAGCCGTAATCCAGATATTTCTCTGTAGACTCACAAATCTGAGCCATCATGCTGAGAGCTTCCACCGGATATTTACCCATAGCAGTCTCACCGGACAGCATAACAGCATCGGTTCCGTCATATACGGCATTTGCCACATCCGTTACCTCTGCTCTGGTAGGACGGGGATTACGGATCATGGAATCCAGCATCTGTGTTGCAGTAATAACCGGCTTGCAGGCCTGGTTGCACTTGGAAATAATGATTTTCTGAATGTGGGGAACTTCCTCTGCCGGAATCTCTACGCCCATATCGCCTCTGGCTACCATAATACCGTCACTGGCTTCAATAATCGCATCCAGATTCTCAATTCCCTCTGCATTCTCGATCTTTGCAATGATCTGAATAGAAGAACCAGCCTCATCCAGAATTTCACGAATCTCACGAACTGCATCTGCTGTACGTACAAAGGATGCAGCAATAAAATCAAAGCCCTGCTCAATACCAAAACGAATATCTGCCTTATCCTTATCGGTAAGAGCCGGCAGCTTAATTTTTACATTTGGTACATTAACTCCTTTTTTCTCTCCCAATTCACCGCCATTTATAACCTGACAAACAATATCTGTGTCATTTACTTCCTGTACCTTCAGCTCAATCAGTCCGTCATCAATCAGAATCCGGTTGCCTTCTGCTACGTCTTCATTTAATCCGCTGTAGTTAATATGAGCAATCTGATTGTCTCCCACAATCTCTCTGGTTGTCAGAGTATAGGTCTGTCCAGCTTCCAGAGTTACCTTTTTTCCATCTTTCAGAAGTCCGGTACGAATCTCCGGTCCCTTCGTATCCAGAAGAGCGGCAATGGGAAGCCCAGTTTCTTCACGAATGCTCTTTAACATATCCAGACGCATTTTCTGTTCCTCGTAATCGCCGTGAGAGAAGTTAAATCTGGCAACATCCATGCCATGAAGAGCCAGAGCCTTCATCAGATCTCTGTCGTTGGTATTTGGTCCCATGGTACATATGATTTTTGTCTTTTTCATAAAAAATTGTCCTCCGTTTTTTACAGCCTATTGTCCAGAATTCTTTGTAACATGCTGATGGGTGTACAGGTGATCCTGGCAGTATTCATAATTTCCCTCGCATTTGGAACAGTAGCGGAATTCCAGATTTTCTCCATCCAGCTCTGTCCTGCCGCATACTGCGCAGCGATGTCTTGCCTGTCCAGGCGCTATGATTTTCATTTCCCGTTTAAATTCCTGCTTCCGCTTTATCTCCTTAGGCGCATACCGCTTGTAGTTGCGGGTCATAGCAAAGAATACCAGGATATTCAGCAAAGAAACTGCCAGCTCCACTTTTGTATTCATTCCGCCGTTGATAAAGTCAAACAGATACACCGCTCCCTCTGCCACTGCCAGCCATCTGGCTTTAATCGGCAATACAAAAAACAGAAGGAACTGCGCATCCGGAAAACAGATGGCAAATGCAAGGAAAACCGAAGAATTAAGAAAGCCTGTTGTCAGCATCCAATTTTCCTTAAATATAAAATATCCTACAAAGGCAGCCAGAACCTGAGCTACCACACCCATCAAAAAAAATGCATTAAATCGAAAAGAACCCCAAACATTTTCCAGCGTCTGACCCAGATTATTGTATACAAACAGGGCCAAAACACCTAAAAACACGGTAGAAAACTGCCAGTTTCCAAATGCCGGCGGAAACAGCAAAAATGTCACAATCCGCCAAACCTGTCCATGGAGAATTTCCCCCACATCCAGACTCAGATATTCAAAATACAGAATCGGATTTACCAGCCAGATTACCAGTCCAACTGCATAAAGAATTGTAATATAATACATCAGATTCGGTATCGCATATCTTTGATACTTTCTTTCTAATTTTCTGAAAAACTCCATGAATCTTCCTTTCTGAAACCTATTTGCCAACAATTAAAACAGATTCTTCTTGGAAAAAATCAGCGCTACCAGGCCGGACAGCAGGGCTGCAAAGCCCAGAACAATCACAAAACCATAGGGGCTGGAAGCAAAAGGCATTCCCACTGAATTGACGTTCATTCCATAAAAGCTGGCTACCATTGTCGGAATCGACATAACAATCGTAATCGTAGCCAGGAACTTCATTACGATATTCAGATTATTGGAAATAACCGATGCAAAGGCATCCATGGTTCCGCTCAGAATACCGCTGTAAATATTGGCCATCTCGATGGCCTGTTTATTCTCTGTGATAACATCCTCCAGAAGATCCGTATCCTCCGGATACTTCTTGATCTTTTCGCTGCGCAGCAGCTTCTCCAGCACCATCTCATTGGAGCGGAGGGAGGTTGTAAAGTACACAAGGCTCTTTTCCAGCTCCAGCAACTCAATCAGCTCCTGGTTTCTCTGGGATTTGTGAAGCTCACGCTCCACTACCTCACTCTTTTTATCAATAATTCTCAGATACTGCAGATACAAGGAAGCATTCTTATACAGAATCTGCAGAATAAAACGGCTCTTCATATGGGTATGGAAATCCCGCACCCGGCCGTCCATAAAGGCTGTCAACACCGGGGTATCCTCCAGGCAGACAGTCACGATTGCCTCTTCTGTCATAATAATACCCATAGGGATGGTCACATACCAGTCCTTTTCATTGCGCTCCTCAATCAGCGGAATATCCACAACAATCAGGCTGTAGGTATCCTCGCTCTCAATACGGGATCGCTCCTCCTCATCCAGCGGTGCCTTCACATCATCCGGATCAATTCCAAACCGTTCTGCCACCTCAAGAATTTCCGTAGCTGTCGGGTCGGTCAGTGCAACCCAGCATCCGCTCTCAATCTCTTCAATCTGGCGAACTACGCCTTCCTCTGTTTTAAAAATACGAACCATGTCAGATTATTCCTTTCCTTATAATATTATTGTCTGCCACAGCGCTGGAGATACCTGCACCGCGGTTCTTCAGGAAAGAAAATTTTCTGATTCCTCTCTGAATTTAAGAATGCAATGCAGGTATGCGCTTTCGTCCATCTTCTGTTTCCGCGTGGTAACACGAGCCACCATCCATAGCTGCCATCCATCCTTTCTTTTCCATATTTTCAGAGTTACTGCTATATCATTATAGTTTCTGCCAGCCTGTTTGTCAAACCAAAAGACCTAATTTTTCAAATCTCACAGTTTTTATACAGTTTCTTAACTTTTTTTTAACAGGTATGAAAATTGTATTTTCTCATGTTTTATGTTAAACTGAGGTGTAAAAATGCTATTTTACGTGTTTCAGATAAGGAGGCGGGGAAAAACATTCCCGAAAACATGAAGTTACATAACTCTTTAGGAATCGACATCGGTTCCACAACTGTCAAAATCGCTGTATTAGACAGCGATAACCATATATTATTTGCCGACTACGAGCGTCACTACGCCAATATTCAGGAGACGCTCGCTCTTTTATTGTCTCGGGCAAAAGAAAAACTGGGAGAAATGACCGTCAGGGCCAGTATCACAGGTTCCGGCGGTCTGACTCTTTCCAGACATCTGAACATTCCCTTTACCCAGGAGGTTGTTGCCGTAGCCACTGCGCTTCAGGCGTATGCTCCTCAGACAGATGTAGCCATTGAGCTGGGCGGGGAAGATGCAAAGATCATTTACTTTACCGGAGGAATTGACCAGCGAATGAACGGAATCTGTGCTGGCGGCACCGGTTCTTTTATTGATCAGATGGCCTCTCTGCTGCAGACAGACGCATCCGGTCTGAATGATTATGCAAAACATTATCAGATGATTTACCCGATTGCAGCCCGGTGCGGAGTATTTGCAAAATCTGATATACAGCCGCTGATCAACGAAGGGGCTACCAGAGAGGATCTGGCTGCCTCTATTTTTCAGGCTGTTGTCAACCAGACCATCAGCGGACTGGCCTGCGGAAAGCCTATCCGTGGTACGGTTGCCTTTCTGGGCGGACCTCTTCATTTTCTTCCAGAGTTAAGACATGCCTTTATCCGGACTCTGAATCTTGATGCAGAGCATATTGTAGCGCCAGAACACTCTCATCTTTTTGCTGCTACTGGAGCCGCTATGAATGCAAAGAACGATATCTCCAGTTCCCTGACCGAGCTGAGCAAGCGCCTCTCCTCCGGCATTCAGATGGAGTTTGAGGTTAAGCGTATGGAACCGCTGTTTGCCTCACAGGAGGAATATGAGGATTTCTGCAGCCGTCATCGTCAGAGCTGTGTGAAAAAAGCGGAGCTTTCCACCTACAGCGGAAACTGCTTTCTGGGCATTGACGCCGGTTCCACTACAACCAAGGTGGCCCTTGTCGCAGAGGATGGAAGTCTTCTTTACCATTTTTATGACAACAACAACGGCAGCACTATTGCCACTGCCATACGGGCCATCGGTGAAATCCGCCAGCAGCTTCCAGACACGGCAAAAATCGCCTGGTCCTGCTCAACCGGCTATGGAGAGGCTCTTTTAAAGGCTGCCCTGATGCTGGATGAAGGAGAGGTGGAAACCATCTCCCATTATTATGCCGCTGCATTTTTTGAGCCAGATGTAGACTGTATCCTGGACATTGGCGGTCAGGATATGAAATGCATTAAAATCAAGGACAGCACCGTGGACAGCGTTCAGCTAAACGAGGCCTGCTCCTCCGGCTGCGGTTCCTTTATTGAAACCTTTGCCAAATCCCTGAACTACAGCGTAGTTGATTTTGCCAAAGAAGCGCTGTTTGCCAAAAATCCTACGGATTTGGGCACTCGCTGTACGGTATTTATGAATTCCAATGTCAAGCAGGCTCAGAAGGAAGGCGCTTCTGTCGCAGATATTTCTGCAGGACTGGCCTATTCTGTTATTAAAAATGCTTTATTTAAGGTAATCAAAATTACCCGTCCATCCGATCTGGGTTCTCATGTGGTGGTTCAGGGCGGAACCTTTTATAATGACGCTGTGCTGAGAAGCTTTGAAAAAATATCTGGCTGCGAAGCTATCCGTCCTGATATTGCAGGAATCATGGGCGCTTTCGGTGCTGCTCTGATTGCCAGAGAACGGTACACCAGCCAGAAAACCTCATCCATGCTGCCTCTGGACAAGATCATGCAGTTAAAATATGAAACCTCGATGACCCGGTGCAAGGGCTGCACCAACCACTGTGTCCTCACCGTCAACCGTTTTGAGGGGGGACGCCAGTTTATCAGCGGAAACCGATGCGAACGCGGTCTCGGCCGGGAAAAATCAAAAAAAGAGGTTCCAAACCTGTTTGACTACAAGTTCCGCCGTGTTTTCGGCTACGAACCACTTACAGCTGATCAGGCTCCCCGCGGAGTTATCGGCATCCCCAGGGTTCTGAATATGTATGAGGATTTCCCGTTCTGGGCTGTATTTTTCAGGGAGCTGGGCTTTTCCGTCCTGCTTTCCCCTCAGTCCACCAGACAGCTTTATGAGCTGGGTATCGAATCTATTCCCAGTGAGTCTGAGTGCTATCCGGCAAAGCTGGTTCACGGCCATATTACCTGGCTGATTAAGCAGGGCGTTCAGGATATTTTCTATCCCTGTATTCCCTACGAGAGGAATGAAACTCCCGATGCCGGAAACCATTACAACTGCCCCATGGTTACTTCCTATGCAGAAAACATAAAAAATAACGTAGAGGAGCTGGCCGAAAACCATATTCACTTTATGAATCCTTTCTTTGCCTTTACCAGCGAAGAGATTCTTACGAAACAGCTGATTGTGGAATTTGGCAGGGAATATGAGATTTCCTCCATCGAGATTCAGAAGGCTGCCCATGCAGGCTGGCAGGAGCTTCTGGCATCCCGACGGGATATGGAGAAGAAGGGTGAGGAAACCATTGCATGGCTGAAGGAGCATGACCGCCACGGCATTGTTCTTGCCGGACGTCCCTACCATGTGGATCCGGAGATTCACCACGGCATTCCGGAGCTTATCGCGTCCTATGGACTGGCTGTTCTCACTGAGGATTCTGTCAGTCACCTAGGTCAGGTGGAGCGGCCTCTTGTTGTCACGGATCAGTGGATGTACCACTCCAGGCTGTATCGGGCGGCCTCCTATGTAAAAACCTGCGACTGTCTGGATCTGATCCAGCTGAACTCCTTTGGCTGCGGCCTGGACGCAGTCACCACGGATCAGGTTCATGACATTCTGACCAGCGCCGGGAAAATTTATACAGTGCTGAAAATCGATGAAGTCAACAATCTGGGAGCTGCCCGGATCCGAATCCGCTCCCTGATTGCGGCGCTTCGTGTCCGGAGACAAAAAGCTCTGGAGCAGAGAGTGGTTTCCAGCGCCTACAACCGAGTTGTCTTTACCAAGGAAATGAAGCGGGATTATACCCTGTTATGTCCTCAGATGTCGCCCATTCACTTTGATTTGATTGAGCCTGCCATCCGGGCATTCGGATATCGCATAGAAATCCTTCAGAATGACAGCCGGGAATCCATTGATACTGGGCTGCAGTACGTCAACAATGACGCCTGCTATCCTTCCCTGATTGTAATCGGACAAATCATGTCTGCCCTTTTATCAGGAAAATATGATTTGAATAAAACAGCTGTATTTATGACTCAGACCGGAGGTGGTTGCCGCGCCTCCAATTACATCGGATTTATCCGACGGGCGCTGGAAAAAGCAGGAATGCCTCAGATTCCTGTTATTTCTGTTAATGCCAACGGCATGGAAACCAATCCCGGATTTACCCTGACGCCGGGACTGATCACCAAAGCCATGCAGGCTGTGGTTTACGGTGATATTTTCATGCGGGTTCTCTATGCTACCCGTCCCTATGAAAAGGAACCGGGCGCTGCCAATGCGCTCCATGAAAAATGGAAAAAACGCTGTATTGCCAGTCTTTCTACCAGGGCAGCCGGCATGATCGAATTTGGAAGAAACATTCGCGGCATTGTCCGTGATTTTGACCGTCTTCCAAGGGTTACTGTCAAAAAGCCCCGCGTAGGTATTGTAGGCGAGATTCTTGTAAAATTCTCTCCTCTGGCCAACAACCATATTGTAGAGCTGCTGGAAGCCGAAGGCGCTGAAGCCGTTGTTCCGGATCTAATGGACTTTCTGCTGTACTGTTTCTACAATAACAACTTTAAGGCCGATCATCTGGGAGGAAAACGCTCCACTGCCCGCCTGTGCAATCTGGGTATTGCTCTTCTGGAATATTTCCGGAAAGTAGCCCGCAGGGAGCTGGATTCCAGCGAACACTTTACGCCCCCCTCCCGCATCTGGGAACTGGCTGACATGGCCAAGGAATATGTATCCCTGGGCAATCAAACCGGTGAGGGCTGGTTTTTGACCGGAGAAATGCTGGAGCTGCTTCACTCTGGTGTAGAAAATATTGTCTGCACCCAGCCCTTTGGCTGTCTGCCCAACCATATTGTCGGAAAGGGCGTAATCAAAGAGCTTCGCCGGACCAATCCCGGCGCCAACATCATTGCTGTAGACTACGATCCCGGCGCCAGTGAGGTGAACCAGCTGAACCGGATTAAGCTGATGCTGGCAACCGCACAGAAAAACTTAACTGCGGATTAAAGATGACAATGTAACATCCTGTCAGCCAGACAGAGCACATACTTTAAAAGGAAGAAAAAACAGCGCTGCGAAGTAGGTGAGAAAGCATCTATGGAGCAGCGCTGTTTTTATATAAATGCGTATTTGACGTGTCCGCCTAATGGGATGGGTTTTATGCATAATATCAAGGCCTGGTTTTGCATTTTGGAGGGAAAACGGCGATTTCTGCACAATCTGCTGAATACAAGCGCCAAAAGAACATAGGGCTGTCCTGAAAACAAATTGGTGGAGCTCTATTTCCATAATAATTACACAATTCACGCAAAAAGCGGTATAATATGTACACTAGATATTGATTTTTTATTGTCCTTGTCGTATTTTAAAGATAACAGGAACAGGTGGTGAGTGTAAGAAAAGAGGCACTCACATTTGCCTATATCATAAATTTAGAACAAAAGAATTTACACAAAATATATGAAGCTGCCTTTTCTTTTGAAATACTCTTTGAGCCGGACAGGAAACGTAATTGAAAAAGAAAATACAGGCTTTCCTTTCTATATTCATGCAAACAAAAGCGGAAGAGGATCGAAGGGGAGTCCAATGCAGAATTTACCTTTTGAAAAGCAATGATTCCATTTAAATTTGAAGTAAGGAAAGAGTGGTCGATAGAAACTGGACATGATTTATAGAAAATTACACCTTTCCATTTTTATCATCATCCTGGCTTTGTACGGATGTAAGGATAATCCAGAACTTACTTATCCGGTCAGCACAGAGGATATCGAAGGCATTATAGAGGATGTGGAGCTTGCATGGTCTGTGGACACGGAAAAAACGTATTCGGATCAGCTTGTAATATTTGAACTGAAAAATGAGGAACAGCAGCTGATTGCCATCATCAACTGCGTTACCAGGGAAGAAGAGCGGGGGATCAGCATTACCTTTCTTCCCCAAATGGAAAACCAGCAAGTAACCAGCCACATTGAGACGGAGGATATCCCGAAGGCATTTTCTCTGATTTCCCGTCTGGCCGGAATCCGGGATGAAACAATGTTATATGAAATCTATTCTACTGAGGAGCCGGAACTTGTTCCGGTATCGAAAAAAACTGGCATGACGCCGCGTTATGAACAGGTGGCTGTCTGGACGGAAACCACAGATAACAAATATTTTCATATTTCCGCAGGTATCCTGGAGAATCCGACTGCCTATGAATTATCTTCCATCGCATGTTATACGGATGCAGATATGGCTCCCTCATTGACAAAATAAAGGTAACAGTTCAACCTTGCGGGGATTCAGTCAGGAAAACTCGTTGAAAGTTTGCTTTCATAAGAGTTTTAATGCCT
>OIZR01000647.1_pt1 | contig 23577 bp, 29 predicted proteins | sample 1588591 | NCBI WGS metagenome assembly OIZR01 (sample SAMN03283249) | human gut metagenome | biome: human-associated habitat; material: feces | host: Homo sapiens | place: USA | collected 2013 | reverse complement strand
CTCATGACCAAAATCCCTTAACGTGAGTTTTCGTTCCACTGAGCGTCAGACCCCTGAGAGCAGAGATAGCGCTGATGTCCGGCGGTGCTTTTGCCGTTACGCACCACCCCGTCAGTAGCTGAACAGGAGGGACAGCTGATAGAAACAGAAGCCACTGGAGCACCTCAAAAACACCATCATACACTAAATCAGTAAGTTGGCAGCATCACCAGACTCAGGATAGCCAATTTTCTACATTGGGGAAAAAGAATGGGCAAATGAAGTCTATTGACAACAAATCATCTCTCCAGGTTGACAGGAATCCCTCTCTTTCTTTGCAAACAAATGGAACAGAACAATTTTCTACAAAGAAAATTCTCAATATGACTTCACGAGATCAGGGGAGTAACTCTGAACTATCTAATAAAACGATACAATTTAAGGAAAAAATCCATAATGGTATCAATACAGAATACATCACAGATCAAAAACACAGTAATAATAAAGATCGTGAAAAAAAATACCGCGATGGAGACAAAATAAATGGACAGCAGGCTCATTCATTAGACAGTACTAACGAAAGAAGGTTTGCTGATAACAGAACCATGTTTACTCAACATATCGAAAAGCAAAGGAATGTTCATACGCTCAATCAGAATGATATAAATAATTCTGTTAATAGTGTCAATGTGCCCGAAAATGAATTGACATATCAGTTTCAGCGTTGGGGACAGAATCATACAGTCCGGATTCTGGAAAGTAGTGAAGGGATACGACTAAAACCATCGGACGCGCTTGTCTCCGACAGACTCCATGAAGCCCAAAACAATGATGTTACAGCACAACGTTGGGTATTGACTGAACAAGATGAACGACAAGGACAACGACATCAGCCTCATGAGGAGCAAGAAAATGAAGGCAAATTCGAAAACGATCAGAAGGATGAAAGTTAATGTTCGGTCTGAGGAAGGTAAATCGAAACACTCATACGTTTGAAACCACTTTTCAAAATTGGAAAGAAAATGGCGAAGATGTTGCATTATTAATGCCCGAATTTAGTGCTAAATGGCTACCGATAGCAGAAGAGAGTGGCAGCTGGTCTGGATGGGTGTTGCTTCGAGAAATATTTCCCTTAATTTCTGCCGAACTCGCTGGGATGGCTTTAATGCCAGAAACGGAAAGGTTAATAGGCGAATGGCTCAGTTTATCCAGTTCGCCGTTAAATCTAAAGTATCCTGAACTAAAATATAATCGTTTGTGCGTAGGTAAAGTATTTGATGGAGTATTGAGTCCAGCTCAACCACTGATAAGAATATGGACAGGGGAATTGAATCTTTGGTTAGATAAAGTCACTGTCTGCCAATACGAAAATACCCCAACATTAGACAAAAAATCATTATATTGGTCCATTCATTTTGTAATTGGATTTAGTAAAACATGTTACAGAAGTCTTGTTGATATTGAAGTTGGCGATGTTTTATTAATCTCAAATAATTTGGCTTATGCGGTTATTTATAATACAAAAATTTGTGATTTAATTTATCCAGAGGAGTTAAAAATGGCTGATCATTTTGAGTACGAGGAAGATTTTGAAACAGATGATTTTGATATCAAAAAAAGCGAGAGTGAGATTTATGATGAAAATGACGAACAGATGATTAATAGTTTTGAAGACTTGCCTGTAAAAATTGAGTTTGTTCTTGGTAAGAAAATAATGAATCTATATGAAATAGACGAACTCTGTGCAAAAAGAATAATATCTCTGCTTCCAGAATCAGAGAAAAATATAGAGATACGTGTAAATGGCGCGCTAACTGGCTATGGCGAACTTGTTGAAGTGGATGATAAATTGGGCGTAGAAATTCATTCTTGGTTATCAAGGAATAATAATGTCAAATAGCATTTCGCTGATAGCGATATTATCATTATTTACACTATTGCCGTTTATAATAGCATCCGGGACATGTTTTATTAAATTCTCAATTGTTTTTGTTATTGTCCGAAACGCGCTGGGACTTCAGCAAGTGCCATCAAATATGACACTTAATGGGGTTGCTTTGCTTTTGTCAATGTTCGTAATGATGCCGGTTGGGAAGGAAATATATAATAACAGTCAGAATGAGAATCTTTCATTCAATAATGTAGCGTCGGTTGTTAATTTTGTTGAGACAGGCATGAGTGGTTATAAATCATATTTGATAAAATATTCTGAACCTGAGTTGGTTAGCTTTTTTGAAAAGATTCAGAAGGTGAATAGTTCTGAAGACAATGAAGAGATAATCGATGATGATAATATTTCAATTTTCTCGTTACTGCCCGCATATGCATTGAGTGAGATAAAAAGTGCATTTATTATAGGTTTTTATATCTATTTACCCTTTGTCGTAGTGGATCTGGTTATATCCAGCGTTCTGTTAACGTTAGGTATGATGATGATGAGCCCGGTAACCATATCTACACCGATAAAATTAATTCTATTTGTCGCTATGGACGGTTGGACAATGTTATCAAAAGGACTCATTTTACAATATTTTGACCTATCCATTAATCCCTGAGGAAAAAATATGGACGATATTGTTTTTGCAGGGAATAGGGCGCTGTATCTGATTTTAGTTATGTCTGCAGGACCTATCGCAGTTGCGACATTTGTTGGTTTATTAGTAGGGCTTTTTCAAACGGTAACACAGTTGCAAGAACAGACGTTGCCATTTGGCGTGAAATTATTATGCGTAAGTATTTGCTTTTTTTTAATGAGCGGATGGTATGGCGAAAAATTATATTCTTTTGGTATTGAAATGCTGAATTTAGCATTCGCGAGAGGATAGCATGGGGGAGGCGATACTCTATCAGTTACATAGTCTGCTGGCTGCTACAGCGCTCGGTTTTTGCCGATTGGCACCCACTTTCTATTTGTTACCATTTTTCGCCAGTGGGAATATACCAACAGTGGTCCGTCATCCAATAATAATAGTGGTATCATGTGCATTAGTTCAGCATTACCACTATGAATTATTGAACTTAAATGAAATCGATATTGCTTTGTTCGCTGCCAGAGAAATTATCATAGGGCTGTTTATTGCATGCTTATTAGCATCCCCGTTTTGGATTTTCCTTGCTATAGGTAGCTTTATCGATAACCAACGCGGTGCAACATTAAGTAGTACTTTGGATCCGGCTACAGGTGTCGATACCTCGGAATTAGCAAGATTATTTAACCTTTTCTCTGCTGCGGTTTATCTTACTAACGGTGGAATGAACTTTATTCTGGAAACTCTTTGGCAAAGTTATAATTTATGGCCTTCAGGTAATTTTAATTTTCCTAAATTAGAGCCTTTATTCTCATATATTAATAACATAATGACTCATACTATCGTTTACGCAAGCCCCGTGATTGCCGTTATGCTGGGCGGTGAGGCTGTCCTGGGATTGCTGGCACGTTATGCTTCACAACTAAATGCTTTTGCCATTTCACTGACTGTCAAAAGTGCGCTGGCATTTTTAATATTAATTATTTATTTTGGCCCAATACTGGCTGAACGAGTAATGCCGTTATCCTTTTTCCCAGAACAATTGCAACTATACATTGAGAAATAGAGTGTTTCATGGCCAATAAAACTGAAAAGCCAACACAAAAGAAACTCCAGGATGCTTCTAAAAAAGGGCAAATTCTAAAAAGTAGAGACTTAACCGTCTCTGTAATAATGCTAGTGGGTACTTTATATCTCGGATATGTTTTTGATGTGCATCACATTATGTCGATTCTTGAATATATCCTTGATCATAACGCTAAACCGGATATTTGGGACTATTTTAAAGCTATGGGGATTGGTTGGTTGAAAACGATCATTCCTTTTTTGCTGGTTTGCATGTTCACAACAATACTTGTCTCCTGGTTTCAAAGTAAAATGCAATTAGCAACTGAAGCTGTTAAATTTAAGTTTGATTCATTAAATCCAGTAAATGGCTTAAAGCGTATATTTGGCTTAAAAACCGTAAAAGAATTTGTTAAAGCAATTATTTATATTATTTTTTTTGCATTGGCGATCAAAGTATTTTGGAGTAACCATAAATCACTGCTTTTTAAAACTCTTGATGGAGATATCATATCTTTATTATCAGATTGGGGAGAGATGCTATTCCTTCTCATACTGTATTGTCTCGGCAGTATGATAATTGTCTTAATTTTTGATTTTATCGCTGAATATTTTTTATTTATGAAAGATATGAAAATGGATAAACAAGAAGTTAAAAGAGAATATAAGGAACAAGAAGGAAATCCAGAAATTAAGTCTAAACGCAGAGAGCGCCATCAAGAAATTCTTTCTGAGCAATTGAAATCTGATGTCAGTAATAGCCGTTTGATGATTGCCAACCCTACTCACATTGCAATAGGGATATACTTTAAGCCACATCTTTCACCTATTCCATTGATTTCTGTAAGAGAAACTAATGAGGTAGCATTAGCCGTAAGGAAATATGCAAAGGAAATCGGGATACCAATTATTACAGATAAAAAATTAGCACGAAAAATTTATGCTACCCATCGTCGCTACGATTATGTGAGCTTCGAAAGTATAGATGAAATATTACGTCTTCTGCTGTGGCTTGAAGATGTGGAGAATGCCGGACAACCTGTTCCAGATGAACAGCTCTCTTCAGAAGATAAATTCATTGAGGGTGAAGACACAGAAATCGAGAATAAAGATAATAATTGAATAAATTAAATGTCTATCGTAGTCAGAAATTTAAAAATAATCTACACGCAAAAAGCGTGTAGATTCATTATTTAATGAGTTAAACGATCTTGCGAAATGACAAGCAATTGATACATACTCATCTCTTTATAAGCTGGAACTGTAGTAACCTGTGCAAATTCGCGATATAGCTTTTGCTCCAGTTCTGCTGATGATATATATTCCGGGTGTTCGCTAAAGAACTGTCTTGCATCTACTATCGCTTGGGATTCGCCACTTCTTTTATTTTGATTCTCCTTTAATGAATTTTCTCTGGTGCATGCAGAGAGCAACGATATCAGCGCGATGGTTATTATGATTTTACTATTATATCTTACTAATGACATATCAACTTTCTCTTACGCAAGATTGGAGTTTAAAATAATGTTTATCCCATTCACAGAGTGCTATAAACAACTCAACAGTACCTTTTATGTTAAGTTTATTTAGGGCTCTTATTTTGTGATATGATACTGTTTTATAATCAATTCCTTTAATAATGGCTATTTGTTTTAACGAGTAAGAAACACATAACCGCAGGATATCTATCTCATCATGGGTAAGTGGTTCTTGTGTGGAATACACATTTTGTGTATGAAGATTCGAAATCAGGAAATGCGTTAAATCAGATAATGTAATATTCTTATTGATCCTGATGAAATTGTTGCTTAAAAGGATGTTTACAGGTTCTGTATTTGGTTTGAGATTTCGATGTTGATGCTCATCAATAACAACGAACGAATGCCCAAGATCAACCAACGCAACTAAATCGCTGTAATATTCTTTTTGGGATGCTAATAATGCATTAGTGCCTACAGTGAAGTAGACATCACTGGAAAAGACTTGCATATGCCAACCTGTACTCTAAAATCATTTAGGGTAAATATTACGTGTAAAAGTTAAAATAAGAGTAATTGTTATATTTGCTTAACATTGAGGGAATAGGGTTTATACCTTAAATTGTAAATAAAGTTATGCATAGAGGCATTTAAAATAGTCCTCGAAATTATAATTTTTTTACTCTGTGTCATCATAATTTGGTCATGAAATTTCCGTCTTGTTACACTACTCTAAACTAGAGCTTATGGAATTAGCGGGTGGTATTCATGGAAAATAATGATAAATTCTTATCACAAGACTTATTGGAATCTTATGCCATTCGTTTGTTGAGCGGACCATTGAATGGATGCGAGTATGAAATACTTAATGGACGTCTACTTGTTATCATTGGTAATGATGTTTCGTTAGGAAAAAGTGATGCTTTTTCTGAGTTACCAGAAAATACAATAGTCGTTCCTTATGGCGAGCTTACAGGTAGTTTTGAGATAATAATTACTACCGACCCTGATCTGGTTGTAACAATCAGAGAATTAACAGCACAAGAACCTGAAGATAGAACGTTAACATTGAATCAGCAAATAGAAGTTTTAGGTCTCAAATTTGCTGTAAAAGAAAAAAATGAAGTTTGGCAATATTCATTGCCAGGCATTATTGAAAATAACATTATCTCTACAGAACAACGTTTCTTTAGCAGTAAGCTGTTTAAGTATGTAATGCTTTTTTTTCTTTTTGCTATCATTTTCATTGCTTTTTATATTGTTAATGCCAGTAATGATCCGCAGCTGAGACATATCGATAAAATTCTTGTAAACAAAAACAGGAATTATGAAATATTATATGGTAGAGATCATGTCATCTATATTAATACCAATAGTTTGGATGAAGCAGTCTGGGTCAAACAAGCACTGGAAAAAAATCAACCAGGAAAGCCAGTACGGGTGATAAATCCTGATGATGAATCGATACGAATTTTTTCATGGCTTGCTGATAATTTCCCTGATTTACAATATTTTAAACTTCAACTATTAGATGCCAGTAATCCCAGACTGACCGTGAGTAAGCAACGGAACGCTATCACACAGCAACTAATCGATAATCTTATTAAAGGATTACTGCAAACTATGCCATATGCCAGCAATATAAGTATTGCGGTATTAGATGATAATGTATTGGAAAGTCAGGCTATTGAAACGTTGTCGGCGATAGGTCTTTCTTATGAAAAATATAAAACAGCTAACAATGTGTATTTCAATATCATTGGTACGTTAAGTGACAGTGAATTAAATAAAATTAATAACTATGTTGACGAATATTATAAACAATGGGGTAAACAATATGTAAGATTTAATGTGAATTTGAAAAATCAGGACACAAATAATAGTTCATTTAGCTACGGAGATAACCGATTCGAGAAGTCTCAAGGTAGCAAGTGGACATTTCAGGAATAATTGAGGAGGACTTATGGCAGATTGGAATGGTTATATTATGGATATCAGCAAACAATTTGATCAGGGCGTTGATGATCTGAACCAGCAAGTTGAAAAAGCGTTGGAGGATTTAGCAACCAATCCCTCCGACCCGAAATTCCTTGCCGAATATCAAAGTGCATTAGCTGAGTATACATTGTATCGAAATGCGCAATCTAACGTTGTAAAAGCGTATAAAGATCTTGATTCGGCAATCATACAAAACTTCCGCTAAACTGGATAAGGATTTTATTATGTCAGTAAGCAATATGCCACCTATTGATAGAGTTGAGCAATCAACTGCTCATGAAATACAGCAAGCGAAAGTGATTGATTTAAATGACCGGGTTCTCAATCTTGACAACCCGGATGATAAAATGATCTCCGCTTTTGCCAACTATGCTGTACAAACTGAAAATTGGCAGCAAAATGCGTTACAAGCATTAAGGTCTGATAAAAAAGGGTTAACTCCTGAAAAATTATTAGTCTTGCAGGATCATGTGCTTAATTATAATGTCGAGGTTTCATTGGTGGGAACATTAGCAAGAAAGATTGTCGCTGCAGTTGAGACGTTGACCCGCTCATGAAATATATATCATTATTATTGTTTATCCTGCTGTTGTGCGGCTGCAAGCAGCAGGAATTACTGAACCATCTTGATCAACAGCAAGCTAATGATGTCCTTGCTGTTTTACAAAGACATAATATTAATGCTGAAAAGAAGGATCAAGGCAAAACTGGATTTTCAATATTTGTCGAACCAACGGATTTTGCTTCTGCGGTGGATTGGCTAAAAATCTACAATCTCCCGGGTAAGCCTGATATTCAAATATCGCAGATGTTCCCTGCAGATGCACTCGTTTCATCTCCACGAGCGGAAAAAGCAAGGCTATATTCTGCTATAGAGCAGCGGTTAGAGCAATCTCTCAAAATTATGGATGGCATTGTTTCTTCGAGAGTACATGTTAGTTACGATGTTGATACTGGCGATAGTGGTAAAACTGCTTTACCAATTCATATTTCTGTACTTGCAGTATATGAAAAAGATATCAATCCAGAAATAAAAATAAATGACATAAAGAGATTTATTGTTAATAGTTTTGCAAGCGTACAATATGAAAATATTTCTGTAGTATTGTCAAAACGAAGAGACATTATTGAGCAAGCACCAACATATGAAATTAGCGAACCTGTTTTTGCTTATGATAAGGCTATGCCGGTTTCTATCTTACTTGCATTAATATCCGTAGCGACTTGCTGGCTGTTATGGAAGTATAGGGCCATTCTAACTAATTTAGTCAGGTTGAAAATTAAGTAGACATATGAGAGCGTTATGAATCTTGCCCTAAGAAAGATTATATATGATCCAATTAGTTATATTCATCCTCAACGAGTAAGCTTGAATAATACACCTATTAACAATCCGGTGCTTAGATCTATTACCAATGAAATGATTCTTCTGCAGTACAATCTTTCAGTTGAACATTTTAATCTGAATAGTTCACTTATTTACTACATAAACAATTGGAATTTATTTCCATTGATCTGTTTACTCAGTGGTTGTCACTTTTATCGAGAAAGGTTTGCAGAACGCGGATTTTTTTATAAGGTTCCTGCTGTGCTAAGGGATTATTTATCAGCTATACCGGTGGAAATAAATGAAAAGGCACGATACAAACCCGGCATCGCTAACTATCACAATATCATCACATGTGGTTTTTCAACGTTGTTACCCTATATAAGGCAACAACCATTGGCAATGCAGCAACGATTTAATTTATTATTTCCTGATTTTGTTGACCACATACAATTGCCGTTACCACTTGCATCAACTCTTTTAGAGAGAATTACATTTTATGCGAAAAAAAATAGAGATGAGCTTGATAAAATCTCCTGCAAATGGTGTTGTGATTAAAAGAAAAATTTCTGATGGATGAAAGAAATAGTTTCTCTTAAAGAAAATATCCTTCTTGAAACCACCGCAAAAATTCAGAGCATTGAGGTAAAGAAAGAAGAAAAATTTATTCAAGGTTATTATGATGGCTATACAAAAGGCATTATTGATGTGATGGATAATTTTATACCCTTGATAAGCTTGTTGAGCTCAGAACTAGAAAAAAAAAGAATAAACATGATAAACGATCTGAAGAGTATATTGTTAAAATCTTCAGAAGAAGTTGATGTTTTTATCAAAATCTTTGAAAGTTGGGTAACAAAATTACCGTCACTATCAGGCCCTTTAAATCTCTATATACCTACCAGTTTCAAAGATAAGTATCTTGAAGTAGAGTCATATTTTGTCGACAAATCAATATGGAATGTCCATATTACATTTCATGATGATAAGCGTTTTGTGTTTTTTACCGATCAGTTTATTGCTGAATTTAGTCCGCAGGAATTTGTGGATAATTGTGAGCAATATTTAATTAATAATCATTGTTTCTCCCCTGACAAGGTTAACGAAATCTGCGAACAAGCCAGACATTATTTAGTTGAAAAAATGTGTGAAACACATTCTTTGGATATGAATAATTCTGTTTTGGCAAGCCCTGAGGACTTATAGCTCACTGGCTCAGGTTTAATGATTTGAATATAATCTAATTCTAATATTTTAATCATCTCATGATTTTTCAATGCCCGTGTTATTTTTTTTTCACGCAAAAATTTTATTTTTAATTATATTTCATTATTATTTCATCAATGTATTCTTTGGATTTTGCTTATAATAATAATGGAAGGGATGATTATAAATGAATGCGTTAAAGCATTTACACTCAGGATGAATATATGGGAAAAATTAAAATTGTAGTTTCAGATCAGCAGCCGTTTATGATTGATGGGATAATTGGATTCCTCGGACATTATCCTGATTTATATGAGGTTGTTGGGGGCTATAAAGATCTGAAGAAAGCTATAGCGGAGTGTAACAAATCTGCAGCCCAAATATTTATTTTAGGAGAATTTGCAGGTGGAATGATGGGGTCCGAACTCGTAAAATGGGTTAAATCGCATAAAATAGATGCTCATATTATTACATTTGTAGCAAAGATGCCGTATATTGATTCAATAAAATTGCTTGAAGCAGGTGCGAAAGGATGCGTATGGAAAACCAGTCACCCGGCGAAACTAAATCGCGCTATTGATTCGATTAGTAATGGCTACACTTATTTTGATAGTGTACATATGGATTGTGAAAAAATATCTTCCAGGTATTCCTCTGATAATCAACTTACAAATCGTGAGTCAGAAATATTACAACTCATAGCTGATGGTAAAACAAACAAAGAAATCGCTAATTTCTTGCAGTTAAGCAGGAAAACAGTCGAAACTCATAGACTCAATATCATGAAGAAATTAGATGTTCACAGTGGTATCGAGTTGATCAAAACAGCTTTACGTATGGGTGTTTGCACTATATAAAAAAAGAGGCTTTAGGCTCATTTTGCTAAAGCCTTACGATTGTCTAGTTCATTAAGCCTGGTATATACAATGTATATTTTTTTGGCATATTGCAGTCTCTTTTTTTTGTTATCCATTGCAAAACCCGCATTATAAGTCCCCAGGCATTGCCACGTTACTCCACAACGTGAAAAATGGTTATATAAAATCTCGGTTCCTATTTTAATGTTCAGACAGGGGTTATCTAACAAATCTCGTTCATCTTGTATTATTCCACGTTTTTTTAACATGGGAATGTGCATCTGGTTTATCTGCATTAACCCATAATCTAAACTCCTTATATTGTTATTCTTATCTCTGTTCTTGCCTATGCTATCCTTTTTTAGATTGCTTTCAACAAGAGCGATAGCTTTAATCAAATTTGGTTCGATTCTGAACATTGTTCCTGCTTCATTAAAGCAAGCGCTGCTGGCGAAAGACATTTTTGTAATTAATATAGAAAGCGTGAAGATGGTTAAGAATTTAACTTTTGGTGAGCGCATATATTTTTATGTGTGAGGATTGAATGAAAGGAACGAGATACTATTATAATAGTATCTCGCTAATGATTTATTTGGTCAATTGTCTACCATTCAATTTTATAGTAAGGTGAGATAGGATTATCTACCGAATACATATCATTTTGAAAAGACGCCATCCATGTTGAAACTATAAATGCTTGTATTTGATCTGTATCAGTAGCACTGGTGTTGATATGTTTATCTAATGAAACGACTTCATCACCCGCTACATTCTCTATATTTGAACTTTGAGATAAATTATTTATACCGATTGGATTAGTCATAAAGCTCCCTTTTTTAATTGTCCAGACCAATGGTCATAACATCATACTTTTAAATCTAGAGTATTTTAAATATCTTGCAATAAGGTAAATATCTTAGATGTTTTTATCTCTGTTGTTTAAATAACAAGTTGCATACATTTAAACAATGAACTTGTGTCAATAAAAATTTATCGCATACAAATTCTCGTCAGCTGCTTTAGTTTCAAAATGTTGTCAATTATAACTCGATGGCTTTCACTCTCAGTTTCTTTATAGTAGAGTTTCATGTTGTTTTTGAGCGGGTTAGGCACATACATATCTACACATTCTTTTATCACAACTGCTTTTCGTCTTCTGGGTTCGAGTTGTAGTGATTTGTCTATACAAATCCTTGCCTCTTCAATTTTTTCATTATGAAAGTTGACAAGTGCCCTATAGTAGTAGAGAGAGGCTATATCAGTTGAGTGTATCTTAGCCTGTTCAAATAAGATATGAGATACTTTTGCTTGTCCAGACAGGCCAGTTATCAGTCCCATAATAGCTAAAATTTTTCCATCGACATTGGTTATGTTTGATACATAATCTAAAAGCTCTAATGCTTTTTGAGCAGCAAGTTCAAGTTCACTTTTTCCATGAAGTGCCAAAGACATATGGCATTCCGCTAGAAGGCAATAACATTCTGTTTTTAGCGTCTGTATATCACTTTTATTTTGTAATCCATCAAATATAGTCATGGCCCTGTAAATGCTTTCAGGGGTGAACTCGTAAAGTTCTTTCTTTCCGGCTAACATTTCATCTGATAAATAATGATTCTTATATCCTTGGTCCTGCTTAGCTAATCTTACAGATCGTTCTGGTTTATGTACCGTTTGAAGGATATTATCTATAATAAATTGTGATGTATTATGTAGTTCATCAACAGGGAGATGATTACTGGCGATGAGGAAAAGGTTTTTAGCGTCGATCAACTCAATGTATAAAGTGTTCACTGCATTATTCTGGTTTATTCTTCCTGTAACGAAATAATCTGGCTTGAATCTGCTCAAGAATGAATTTTGAGATATGTGGTCATTACAAAAATTTGTCGCAGCCATCGGATAGGTATAGAGACCATCGATTTTTTTATTTGAAATGATTTGTACTAATTCCTGATTAAGTATTAATGGATCCAGTGTATTCAATGAAGTGGTGAAAGGGAATATAGCTATGGAATAGTCTGAAGTATTATCTTCATTAATTTTAGTTTTGAAAACCTGCCCGCTGAAACGATAACCTTTCCGGTAGATTGTTTCTATGCAGCGATCATAGCCAATTTTTTCAAAAATGCAGCGCAAAGAATAGATACATCTTGTCAGGGACTCGTCACTAACAATAATATTTTTCCATACTGATTCGATGATCATATCTTTCAGTACAACATGACCAGCGGATTCAAGTAATACTATTAATACACCTAACTCTTTCGGTGGAATATAAACTTGCTCATTTCCTTGAGTAAGAATTCCATCTTCCGTGAGCGTTAATCCCTCAAGAAAATGATATGAGAATTTATTTTCTAAGTCCATTAGTTAACCTCTATGAAAAAATTGGTTTCTTGCATCCTGCATAAGCAATAGAAATTATGGCTATTCATATTTATGTGTCATTAACGCTACAGGAAATTACATTCGACATATCTATGGTTGTGTTCACTAATTTATCTTAGGAATTCAGTGATGTAATCTGAAATAGCCTTATTCAATTTTGATAAAGTAAAATGTTCTCTAAAGCATTGAAAAATAATGATTTATTGTATGCTCTTAACTGTTTTAAGATGCTGATTTAAGAAAAGATAAAAGGTGCTGGTTATAGTGGTTAATGCACTATAACCAGCAATTTTAACCAAATGATTGTAATGCTTAGTTATTATCTTCTGAATTATCGGTTAAGAGTTCAACATATGCCTGCGCTTTACTCTTAACACTATCATCCTCACAATTGTTAATAATATGAAAGAAACATTGCATTGCGTTATCGATATTTTTAGCCCCAATTTGACATTGACCCATACGATAAATAACTGAATAGTCATCATATGGCGAGTAATTATAACTTAGCTTGTAAAGGTCATATGCTTGTTGATATTTCTTTTTTGACTGACATACTGATGCAAAACCTTTTAGATACTCATGATTTTCGAACGCATAAATGCACAAAAATTTATAATAAATTTCTGCGTCCGTTATATTACCCTTTTCATGGTAGTCGAATGCATATGCATATATTCTATCAAGGATATCAGGAGTTAAACCATGCAGTAATGCCAGGTTTTCTCCTTTCGATAATGCGTGTTTTAGTTGATTTGCCCATTCATCACTATTATTGAATATTTCAATTGTTTCTTTGTTCATAATATTCCTCTGTGATGTGTCTCGTGATGCTCAATTATTATTGATTGACTCATTAATATTATTACATTTATCTTTTTTAAATTATTAGTTTTAAGCTTGCATTGCTTATGAGTATATTTCTTCGTTATTAGTAAAAATACTTACCGCTGCAAAATAATAACATCATTAGTTGTTTTACTAATATTTACCTTATTAGTTGTCTTAATTACGACATTTCAAAATGCCTTAATGTGCATGACCTGGATTCATATTATCAATTTCCTTTTTTTCAATGAAAATTAAAAAGGGGATTTTTGCGAAGGGTAGAATGTCGTTTTGGTTTTTTTGTTTATTATGTCTGGTGACGAGGGGGGATAGAACGTCTGTGCATATAGTAGCGAATTTATTCAGGTCTAAATTATTCTCTATTTTGGTCAGTTTTATGAGTTCATTTGTAGCCATACTCATTAAATCATCTGTAATCGGTAATTTATATATGCACATAGCAGATAATATTGCTTGCTGAATTATCTCTTCAGAAATATCCGCTATCTTTATTGACAAATCATGTGTTAGGTATTTTCCTCCAAGAGATTCTTGTTCAATATAATTTAAACCAGACCCCATGGTAATTTTAACTGAATTAACGAATTTCTCTTCATTTTTCTTATTTTTGTTCTCCTGATCAGGAACTAATGGTTGCAGTGGTAGGCTATTATTAATATTTCGTGGCTTCATTTTACATTTCTCTCATTTGATTAGAGCAAAATCCGAATTCGCAGCTTCTGATAATGTCAAATATCACCTTTTCTCTTGCTTTATTCTATCAAAAATCGCTCATTTTTACTTTTTTTACCATAATGTTACTTAGTAGCATCGGCAATTTACATAACTTACATGTTGTTTTTTATATCCTTAAAAAACAGATGGATAGTGTGCGCACTCGAAATGATATTGGTAACATAAATAGCGTTATTCGTGATAAACATCTCAAAAGATTTCCTTTATTATATTCAAAATTCATTTGATCAAGGTTATCACCTTATGGAGACGTTACGTAGAATGACTATATTTGTTATCGGCACATTTGGGGTATTAATTTTAGTATTGATGGAAGGTGATTATTGAACAGTAACATCGAGTCACGGTAAAAATGTGAGGTATATAATGGACATTGAGTTTTCGCAGATTCATGAAATGGTCTATATGCATGATATAGTTAATTCGGACTCGAAAAAGAAACCAAGGATTCCGTTAAAAAAATTCCTTAATGCTGAGAAGGTTCTCACGCAAACAACATCATGGGCATTAAATTCAAGATATGTGAATGTTAATTCTGTCAGTAAAGTCAACGTAAAGAGTAAAGTTAAAAACAGTTATATCTCACGATCTGTCAATGATGAGTTTAGTTTAACAGATGATGAAATTAATTCTTTTAAAGAAACGTTAATCCTTTCCTCTATTGATTCACTGAGTAAACTGGTTCTTAATAATCCTCTTTCTGTATTGTTTACATCGACTGTACGAAGGAATAATAATCGAGCTAAGATGAATGTTGAGTTCGACTCATGGATATGCACCAGATGTTGTTGATACATGATATTTTACATTGCAAGGTGATGTCTAAAATGAAAGATGTTGATCAAAACTTTGATGCTTTATACTGGCATATACTGCAAGCATATTTAATTTTATTATTTTATGATTAACGAGGTTCCATCTTTTTGTTATCTATTTTAGTTTACCTTGCACAATGCATTATTGCTCTGTTACCAATACTCAAAATAAAAGCATGTTTACCTTGCTTTAGTATATTATAGCTTACACTTTTTTCTGGAAAGACATAAAAATCAGGAATAAGTTCAGCAAGTCTATCATCATCGACTTGATCCATAATCTCAAACTTATTAACTTTTTTTGAAGTTAAATGGGCTGTGTCATAGTTTTCAACCCATGTGTATTCAATATTTCGCCGTATTGATTTACTTTCTCTGTTACCTTGTTGCCAGGTCCCACTCAACGCAACAGTTCCTGTTTTATTTTTTTGGTTATACATAAAGTCGATAGTAAGATTTGCTCGCCCCTGGTCATTAAAAATCACCCAATTTGCAGTGCATGTTTCGTTATATATCATTTTTTCTGCAGTGTAAGAATAGACTGTGAAGAGAATAAACCCACTGATAAAAACTAAAATAAATAATAAGTTTTTTTTATAATCAATCACGATTAACCTCACGGTAAGACAGGGTTAAACAGCCTGCCACTTCATGTTGGTTATAGTTTTTATTGCATGCCATAACAATCATCCCCGGTGAGGATTTTGCAAGAGGGAAGTATAACCACGGATATTTTTTACAGTTAATCCCCGAATCCAGTATCCGTGTTTTATATTTATCGAACTCTTTCAACCCATCAATTGTATCTTCTGTTACATTAAAATGGCAGCCATTAATTTCCGCAACAGTCTTGTAATCCTTGAAAAATGGCTTCGGTTGATTATTATTCCATAGCCAATATGCAGAATATGCGCCTATGACAAATGCGCTCAACATAATTAGATAACTTTTTATATGTTTGAGGATTTTGTTATTGAAATTCTTTGCGCCACCAATGCTCTCTTTGTATCCCGCATTAACTTTTATGGCAGGTGGGGCATTGTGTGTATGTGCGTCTGTTGACGAGTTTATTACATGATTTTGTATGTTAATGTCATTATGGATCTTGAATCCTCTTCTCGGCACGGTTGCAATAAGCGAGTGGGTAGTATCACCAACAGCGCGAAATCCGCGTCTGATAATGGATATGTTCTGATATAACGTGTTAGTAGGCACACGCATACCTTCTTCTTCCCAGACTCTGGTGAAAAAATCTTGTTGTGCAACCACATCAGGAAAAGCTTCAAGTAGAAGTGATAAACAACGACTGGCTGGCGTTGTCAGAACGACGTTAAGATCGGCGTTATGTACCGATATTAATTTTCGGTGCTCAGGCCAGAACTCGATATTATCGTTAATAATCCAGTACATACGTCAATAAACACTAAATCAATCGAAATGGAAATCACATAGTTTGCTAAGTATATTGGTATTTACGGCATAAATATATATTAATTTTATATTTATCAAGATGATTGAAATGAGGCTTTAATGTCGCAACGTAAAACTTTATGTAAATTAACATGGTTAACATTTATGCCACTATTGTTTGTAAATTCATATTACGTAATGCTTCTGAATTTTTCGTGTGATGGTTTTAAATACTATGATGTTTACTCTTGAGGGGACGGCCTATTTATAAAATACGGGCATTTCAATAAATACCCGTATAAACAGAGTATGATTCTGGCAGATTTTTGAGTATCAATGTTGGACCGAATGTGAACGAATAAATAATTCGTTTATTTTACCACCCATTCTCTTTTCGATTCGTTGCTTGTACGCGTAGATGCTACGGATATCCATATCCAGAACTTCAGCAATCTGATATGGATTATAACCAGAAACCATATACCCCATTATGGTGAATTCCATCTGAGTTAATGTGTTACCTCTGGTAAATGATAAATAACGACCAATAAATAGTTGTCTGATCTTTTCATTGGCAACATCAAGACCATCATCATTATATATGACAGCAGATATTGCAGAGTTGTGTTTTCGCCAGTAATTAGCTAACGATTGCATATTGCGGTCGCTGACTAAAACAATCCCCATGTCAGTACTTGCAAGATAGTCAATCCAGTCTTTTTCAAGGAATAGACGTAAAAAACTTACTGAAAAATCGACAAAAATATATCCGCTTAATCTCGCATTGTGGTTTTTTGTTAAGATACCTTCTACCACACCACGATTAAAATATGAACTTTCTTCGGGCCACATACAAAAACACGAGTTTGCGCAATACTGCAAACGCGGTGACTCTTCTGGCATTATTTGGCAATGCATTGAGCAACTATTGCATGTAAGACTTTTATAACGACTACAAAGCCCCATGTTAAGAACCTCCCTATCCGTATATAATTGCATAATTTCATCGGTTATTGATGATGTCAATACACCATGATTTTGTAATTTTGCTGGGAAAAATTGTGATTAATCTGTATTTGCTATAATTCTGATTAAGACATTTAAAAATGCATTTCTCGTTATTAAATATGATTATGTTTCACTGATTTAATCTTGTATGGTTGAGAGTGGTCCAGATAACTATCTCATAGTATGAGAATATCTATATCGCAAATTGTTTTTGAATGACCAGAAGATATCTTGCGAATCTAAGTTATGCATCTTAAATAGTCTTATTTAAGATGTTCAGATCTCTTTGTGTGTTTAACTAACTGATAATTCTAGGATATGACGAGAGAAGTGATAGGGCGGAATAATAACAAATGAACATTATGAAAAATGGAATGGTTCAAAATTGTAGCAATTTTGAACCATTCACAATGGATATTAGCTAAAGAACATTACCGATACGCACAGGATACCCACGATCAGCGTAATCAGATTTCCGATGGAACGCCAGGGTTTAAGCGCCGGGATGAGATATGTTGATAGCGTAGGCATGATGAAAAGTATCATGGCAATGAGCGGGCCGCTGATCGCATAAATCATCGAAATCGCGTTCGGGTTAATGCAACAAACAATGAAGGTAATCAGCGATACCAACATAATTGATAGTGCGCGGTTAAATGCACGACTTTTCTTTATACCAACCTGCTGTAGTGTTGTTTTGACGACCTCTGTGGCACCTTCAATAACGCCAAAGTACGTACCCAGGAATGATTTCGACATGGCAACTACTGCGACAATAATCCCGGAAATTGACAACCATGCTGGGGCGTTCGGCAGCATAGAAAGCGCCGATAAAATGGTAACCCCTTCTTCTTTAGCCGCTTCAATATACGAAGGTGGAATAGAAAGCAGGCAGCTAAAGACAAAGAACAGTACACTTATGCAGATGATGAGATAAGCGACTTTCATAATTTTTTTGCATTTATCCATAGCGTGTTCGCCATATTTTTCACGTCTGTCTATGGCAAACGTAGAAATAATGGGCGTATGGCTAAAGGCGAAAACCATCACGGGAATCGATATCCATATCTGGTGAAGGGTATTCTGATTGAACTCTACCTGGGTTGTTAATAGATCAGGTTGCCAACTACCGACAAGGTAAATGGAAAGAAATAAGAAATAGGCAATCAATGGGAATACCAAAAATCCCATTACCCGAATAGTGGCATGACGTCCCATCAGAAAAATGAGATTCAGGATTAATACAACACCCAGACTCACCAACATACGGATGCGAAGATCAATCACCATATGCTTTGCCAGCTGTTCTGTAAGTGAGTTGGTAATTGCCACTGCGTATATCAACACGACGACAAAAAAGGCGATGAAGTACAGCGTGGTAATCAGATTACCAATCTTCTTGCCATAGTAGTGTGTTACTGCGCCCGTTATCCCTTCACCTGCTGATGTTTTCGATGAGAGGATGAACTGGCATAAGGCTTTATGTGGCCAATATGTTAAAGGCCAGGCGACCAGAGCAGTAATAAACAGGACCACTGCCCCTGCCGAACCTAACTGAATAGGAAGGAAGAGCGTGCCTGCACCAACGGCTGTGCCGTAGAGCGCGAAACTCCACAGAGTTTCTTCTTTTGACCAAATATTAGACATTATCTGAACGTATCATCTACAAATTAAACAAAATAGAGGGCAATTTACCATAAACCAGGTTAAGTATGGGAGATTAACGCCCTATCTACCCCTCTATTGGTGGGTTAGTGGTTGCAAACCTTACGTGCCAGTTATGTCTCTGACTGCTGCTCAGGCATATTTCCTTTGTGATAAAAATCACTTTTTTTAAACAATTAAGATAACTGTAATTAACAATCATTTACTATTGCACTGTTAATTGGTGCGAGGTTGTGATGAAAGACGTTGTGATTGTCGGGGCGTTACGGACACCTATCGGCTGCTTTCGTGGTGCGTTAGCGGGTCATTCCGCCGTGGAACTTGGTAGTCTGGTCGTGAAAGCGTTAATAGAACGTACCGGCGTTCCTGCATATGCGGTGGATGAAGTAATTCTTGGTCAGGTGTTGACTGCAGGGGCAGGGCAGAATCCGGCAAGGCAATCGGCTATTAAAGGTGGTCTTCCTAATAGCGTTTCTGCAATCACGATTAATGACGTTTGCGGTTCCGGGCTTAAAGCACTGCATCTGGCTACTCAGGCGATACAGTGTGGCGAGGCTGATATTGTCATCGCCGGTGGCCAGGAAAACATGAGCCGCGCACCACATGTTCTGACTGATAGCCGCACCGGTGCACAGCTTGGCAATAGCCAGTTGGTTGACAGTCTGGTGCATGATGGGTTGTGGGATGCCTTCAATGATTATCATATTGGTGTCACCGCCGAAAATCTGGCTCGCGAATATGGCATCAGCCGTCAGTTGCAGGATGCTTACGCACTTAGCTCGCAACAAAAAGCGCGAGCGGCGATTGACGCCGGACGATTTAAAGATGAGATCGTCCCGGTAATGACCCAAAGTAATGGTCAGACGTTGGTTATTGATACCGATGAACAGCCACGCACTGACGCCAGTGCAGAAGGCTTAGCCCGTTTAAATCCTTCATTTGATAGTCTCGGTTCTGTGACAGCGGGTAATGCATCATCCATAAACGATGGCGCAGCTGCGGTAATGATGATGAGCGAAGCCAAAGCACGAGCGTTGAATTTACCCGTGCTGGCCCGCATCCGCGCATTTGCCAGCGTTGGTGTAGATCCAGCATTGATGGGAATTGCGCCGGTGTATGCGACCCGCCGTTGCCTGGAGCGTGTAGGCTGGCAGTTGGCTGATGTCGATCTTATCGAGGCTAATGAAGCGTTTGCTGCACAGGCGCTTTCGGTTGGCAAGATGCTTGAATGGGATGAGCGTCGGGTCAATGTCAATGGTGGCGCGATCGCACTCGGTCACCCGATAGGCGCTTCCGGTTGCCGAATCCTGGTTTCTCTGGTTCATGAAATGGTGAAACGTAATGCCCGCAAAGGACTGGCAACGCTTTGTATCGGCGGGGGCCAGGGCGTAGCATTGACCATTGAACGTGACGAGTAGCTCTGCATTTCCTCCTTACCGATAAATATCTGCCGTCATTAATCTGTTGAATAATGATGGCTGGTGAGTCGACATACCTTTTCAGGACTCCCTGATTTTTCCATTCTCATGACATATTCGTGATCGACACGGCACTTTTTTTAATCCTTAACTTAAAAATGAAACATTGTTTTATTTTTAATTGAAAACCCTATCCCATGGGCATATCATCCCCTTATAGAGAAAACGAAACAGTGTTTCACTATCGTTTTCTATTTTCACGCTTCACTGATTATCGGAGGTTGATGTGGACGTAAGACAGAGCATCCACAGTGCGCACGCAAAAACACTGGATACCCAAGGGCTGCGCAATGAATTTTTGGTTGAAAAGGTATTTGTCGCCGATGAGTACACCATGGTTTACAGCCACATTGACCGAATTATTGTTGGCGGCATTATGCCGGTAACTAAAACGGTTTCCGTTGGCGGGGAAGTTGGTAAACAACTCGGCGTAAGTTATTTCCTTGAACGTCGCGAGTTAGGTGTTATCAATATTGGCGGTGCCGGTACGATTACTGTCGATGGTCAATGCTATGAAATCGGTCACCGCGACGCCCTGTATGTGGGTAAAGGTGCAAAAGAAGTTGTCTTTGCCAGTATTGATACCGGCACTCCGGCGAAGTTTTATTACAATTGCGCACCCGCGCATACGACGTATCCCACCAAAAAAGTCACACCGGACGAAGTATCTCCTGTCACGTTAGGTGATAACCTCACCAGTAACCGTCGCACGATTAACAAATATTTTGTCCCGGATGTGCTGGAAACCTGCCAATTGAGTATGGGGCTGACGGAGCTGGCTCCAGGTAACTTGTGGAACACCATGCCGTGTCACACCCACGAGCGCCGGATGGAAGTTTATTTCTATTTCAATATGGATGATGACGCCTGCGTTTTCCACATGATGGGGCAGCCACAAGAAACGCGTCACATTGTGATGCATAACGAGCAGGCGGTGATCTCCCCGAGCTGGTCGATCCATTCCGGCGTCGGAACCAAAGCTTATACCTTTATCTGGGGCATGGTCGGTGAAAACCAGGTCTTTGATGATATGGACCATGTGGCCGTTAAAGATTTGCGCTAGTTGTGGGCATAAACGAATAAGGTATTGTTATGATTTTAAGTGCATTTTCTCTCGAAGGTAAAGTTGCGGTCGTCACTGGTTGTGATACTGGACTGGGCCAGGGGATGGCGTTGGGGCTGGCGCAAGCGGGCTGTGACATTGTTGGCATTAACATCGTTGAACCGACTGAAACCATCAAGCAGGTCACGGTGCTGGGGCGTCGTTTTTTAAGCCTGACCGCCGATCTGCGAAAGATTGATGGCATTCCAGCACTGCTGGATCGCGCGGTAGCTGAGTTTGGTCATATTGATATCCTGGTGAATAACGCCGGATTGATTCGCCGCGAAGATGCTCTCGAGTTCAGCGAAAAAGACTGGGACGATGTCATGAACCTGAATATCAAGAGCGTATTCTTCATGTCTCAGGCAGCGGCGAAACACTTTATTGCGCAAGGCAATGGCGGCAAGATTATCAATATCGCGTCAATGCTCTCCTTCCAGGGCGGGATCCGTGTGCCTTCTTATACCGCATCAAAAAGCGGTGTTATGGGCGTGACGCGATTGATGGCGAACGAATGGGCTAAACACAACATTAATGTTAATGCGATAGCTCCGGGTTACATGGCGACCAATAATACTCAACAACTACGGGCAGATGAACAACGTAGCGCGGAAATTCTCGACCGCATTCCAGCTGGCCGTTGGGGACTGCCGAGTGACCTGATGGGGCCGGTAGTGTTCCTTGCCTCCAGCGCTTCAGATTATGTGAATGGTTATACCATTGCCGTGGATGGCGGTTGGCTGGCGCGTTAATTCATTCTTCTTACTTTTATGACCCTGCCGCATGGCAGGGTTTTTTATACCTGTAGATCATCATAATCCATATCATGGTTATGAAATAATCCATATCAATTATCAATTAATGAACTTTATGAATTTTATCTGCTGTAAAATTAGGTGGTTAATAATAATCTCAATAATTCAACTTAAATTGAAAATTGGAATATCCATCACATAACGACATGTCGCAGCAATTTAATCCATATTTATGCTGTTTCCGACCTGACACCTGTGTGAATTGTTCACGTATTTTTTCACTATGTCTTACTCTCTGCTGGCAGGAAAAAATGGTTACTATCAATACGGAATCTGCTTTAACGCCACGTTCTTTGCGTGATACGCGGCGTATGAATATGTTTGTTTCGGTAGCTGCTGCGGTCGCAGGATTGTTATTTGGTCTTGATATCGGCGTAATCGCCGGAGCGTTGCCGTTCATTACCGATCACTTTGTGCTGACCAGTCGTTTGCAGGAATGGGTGGTTAGTAGCATGATGCTCGGCGCAGCAATTGGTGCGCTGTTTAATGGTTGGCTGTCGTTCCGCCTGGGGCGTAAATACAGCCTGATGGCGGGGGCCATCCTGTTTGTGCTCGGCTCGATAGGGTCCGCTTTTGCGACCAGCGTAGAGATGTTAATCGCCGCTCGTGTGGTGCTGGGCATTGCTGTCGGGATCGCCTCTTACACCGCTCCTCTGTATCTTTCTGAAATGGCAAGTGAAAACGTTCGCGGTAAGATGATCAGTATGTACCAGTTGATGGTCACACTCGGCATCGTGCTGGCGTTTTTATCCGATACAGCGTTCAGTTATAGCGGTAACTGGCGCGCAATGTTGGGGGTTCTTGCTTTACCAGCAGTCCTGCTGATTATTCTGGTGGTCTTCCTGCCAAATAGCCCGCGCTGGCTGGCGGAAAA
>OIZR01000631.1_pt1 | contig 24227 bp, 23 predicted proteins | sample 1588591 | NCBI WGS metagenome assembly OIZR01 (sample SAMN03283249) | human gut metagenome | biome: human-associated habitat; material: feces | host: Homo sapiens | place: USA | collected 2013 | reverse complement strand
CTTTTTCACGCACCAGAGGCGCAGGACCATACGATCCTGCGCCCCCGGCACACATTGCATTGCTAAATAAAGGTTAAAAATCAACTTCTTTATCATAGTAACAACAGGTTAACAGCTTCTCCATTTCGGCCGGTGTAATCGGTCTCGGATTGGACCCGGTGCATGCATCACCGACTGCCAGCTCTGCTACTGACGGTAATTTTTCATTGAATTCTGTCTCATCGATGATTCCGCCTTCGTACTCTTTGATGCAGGTTGGAATATTCAGCTTCTCATTCATCCCGCGCAGTTCTGCGATCAGCGCATCTACAAGCTCCTCATCGGTGGAACCCTTGAGGTCAATGAAACGTGCAATCTCAGCGTAACGCTTTGCCGCTTCCGGTTCTTTCGCGTTAAACCTGATTACCTTAGGAAGGTACATGGCATTGGCACATCCATGTACGATGTGGCCGCCGGAATATGCGGCGCCCGTCTTATGGGCCATGGAATGAACAATGCCCAGAAGCGCGTTGGAGAATGCCATTCCTGCCAGACACTGTGCATTATGCATGCGGTCACGGGCAGCCATGTCTCCATTATAGGAATCGATTAAATCGTTATGTATCATCTTGATGGCATGAAGCGCCAGCGGATCGGTATAATCACAGTGGAGCGTGGACACATACGCTTCGATAGCGTGTGTCATGGCATCCATACCGGTAAACGCGGTCAGCTTGGCCGGCATCGTCTCAGCCAGATCCGGATCAACAATCGCTACGTCCGGAGTGATGTTGAAATCAGCCAGCGGATATTTGATACCCTTGTTGTAATCCGTAATTACGCTGAATGCCGTTACCTCGGTAGCAGTACCGGAGGTTGACGGAATCGCACAGAATCTTGCCTTTGTACGGAGTGTCGGGAAGTTAAACGGAATGCACAGATCTTCGAATGTGGTATCCGGATATTCATAGAATGCCCACATCGCCTTGGCCGCATCAATCGGAGAACCTCCGCCGATCGCCACAATCCAGTCGGGACCAAACTCCCGCATCATCTCAGCGCCCTTCATAACGGTATCCACGCTGGGATCCGGTTCAACACCTTCAAATAATTTCACTTCCAGGCCGGCTTCCTTTAAATAGTCTGTTACTCTATCGAGAAAGCCAAAACGCTTCATAGAACCGCCGCCTACTACCACGATTGCCTTATTTCCCTTTAAATTTTTAAGCTCTTCAAGGGCTCCTTTTCCATGATACAGATCTCTTGGTAATGTGAATCTTGCCATAGTAAAATCCTCCTCGCCTTATTTTTATGCTGATCTCATTGTAGACTCAGGGAGGAGAAAATACAAATGTAAATTTCCATATATCAGTATATAAATATCGATATATAAATACTTATTATAGTTCTGTCATCATTGCCGGCCGCAGTCATCTTTCACCAGGTCTGCTTTCACCTGCTCCAGCTCTTCCAGAAACAGCCGTTCCCATTTCCCCATCTTATATCCGTTTCTGTAGACGAGGACATCGCGGTAACGGTGATTTCCGTCGATACACGGCTTCTCGGTCAGCCCATGCTGTGTCAGGACAGACGGAGGCATGGGGGATACCCACATATACGTGTCGGGATTTTCATGAAGAAGGCCCATCTGGGTCCCCCACTCGAAAATATAGATCCGGTTCGCCGGTGTACTCGCCGTTGTACCGTCCGCAGCCTTCAGCTCCCGGCGGCCGGAAGCCTTGGCGTCTCCATGGGTTATCTCAATATAGGGCAGAAGATCCCCGCTCTCTATGTGCCGGGCCGAAGCCAGGGGATGGGCCTGCGACATCAGGAGGCGTTCGTCATATTCCAGCAAAAGCTCCGTTTTCAGCCCGCATTCCGCAGCCTGCTTCGCGTAATACGCCTCTGCGGACGGCTTGTATCGGATAATCCCCAGTTGATACTCCCCCCGCTCCACATCGCGCAGAGTATCGGCGGAGTTCGTCTCCCGAAGCCACAGATTCATGCCCTCTTTCCGGTCAATCCGCTTCACAAACCTGGAAAATGCGCTGCTGATATAGCTGGCCCTGGGCATAGACAGGGTAAATTCCACACTGCCCGTCTTCGCAGGCTTGTAAAGCGCTTCCATCTCCTCTAACTGCGCCAGCACGTTTCTTGCATATTCCAGAAAGATTCTGCCTCTGGCAGTGGGAACGACGCCCTTGGGCGTCCGCCTGAATATAGGCGCACCCAGGCTTTCCTCCAGAGTCTTTATGGCCTTGCTCAAATTCGGCTGATCCATGTAGAGATTTCCGGCCGCCTGCGTGATGGATCCGGTCTTTTCCACTTCCACCGCATACTCCAGTAATACCGTATTCAAACACCGTTCCCCCTTACCGCATCCTTGTCCGCTTCATAGAGATACTTCGACAGTGCCGCCAGGGACACGGCCATATTCTCATTCTGAACCAGCACGTGATCCGGCACAGTCAGATGAATCGGAGCGAAATTCCAGACAGCCTTCACGCCGCCGTTCACCAGCCTGTCGCACACCTCCTGCGCGGAATCCGCCGGAACCGTAATAATTCCGATATGGATGTTCATTCTCCGGCACAGATTTTCCAGTTTTTCCATGGGAAGTATCATCTTTTCCCCAATCTTCTGCCCTGCCTTATCCGCGTCTTCGTCAAAAGCCATGACGATTTCCACGCCATACTGCTCAAACCCGCGGTAGGACAGAAGCGCCGTTCCCAGAGAACCGGCGCCCACCAGGACGGCCTGGTTCGTATTATGGTATCCCAGAAATTCCTCAATGTCATCAATCAAATCCTTCACCACATATCCCGTCTTCGGTTTTCCCGCCGACCGCGCTACCATGGCGATGTCCTTACGGACCTGCACTTCGTTCAGCTGTAAGTCCAACGCAATGACCGGCGCGGAGATATTGACGAGTCCCTCGCAGTCTCTGCGCTCCAGATAATGGTGATACACAGGAAGGCGTTCCAGCGTCTTTCTGGAAATCCCCCCAACCAGATGTTTTTTTTCTTCCATGACTGACCCCTTTACTAATTCAAAATCCGCCTGTTCCTCAATAGATCATGCTGCGGCAGCGATCGATGCAGGCAAATATCTCCTGGCGTCTCGGCATGCATAAATTAACCGGCAGATATCCGTCGTCCGCCAGCGCCGCAAGCCCCTCCGCTGCAACCTTCTTTTCCAGCAGGTCCACGATCTGAATCAGATTCCGCCTGCCGTCTATGAAATGCGTACCCGCATATTTTAACAGATACCCCAGAGCGGCGATCTGCTCTGTATCCGCGATCTGCTCCACAAACCGGAGTTCTATCACATCCCGGTCAAACTGCAGGCTGTCACGGCCCAGAACCTTCATTTTAAACCGTTCGTCCCTGCCTCCGGTCTTAAACTTCTTCGGTATCCGTTCAAAGGAAACCGGAGTTAATTTAAGCGACTGGACGCCTTCTCCGAACCCGGCAGCGGCCTCCTTCGCCTCTTTGGTCACTTCCTTCGGCACATAGCAGTCCATCTGTATGACACGGTCCGCCACATGGAAATAGGCGCCCGAGCTTCCGGCTACCAGAATCGTGGAGATTCCCTGCTCGTCATAAAGCGCCCGGACCCGCTCCACAAATGGTGTGATCGGTTCCTGATCCCGGTGCACCACCATCTGCATCAGCTCGTCCCGTATCATGAAATTCGTCGCGCTGGTATCCTCGTCCACCAGAAATGTCTTTGCTCCGCTCTCCATCGCTTCCACCACACCGGCCGCCTGCGACGTACTTCCGCTGGCATCCTCGGTGCAGAACCGTTTCGTATCCCTCCGATCCGGAAGATTCTTTATGAACAGGGAGATATCCACGTTCTTGACGCTCCGTCCATCCTCTGCGCGCAGCTTCACCGCCGACGCTTCCGTGACGACGTACTCCCTGCCATCTCCGGCGATATGATTGTACACGCCCGACTCGAGGGCAGAGAGAAGCGTGGATTTACCGTGGTAGCCTCCGCCCACGATCAGAGTCACACCCCTGGGGATACCCATCCCCTTAATCGCCCCTGCATAAGGAAGCTTCATCACCACTTCCATTGAAGATGGGGACGTAAATGGAACCGCCTTCGCCATCGGCCGGTCCGATACCCCGGATTCCCTCGGAAGAATGGATCCGTTCGCCACAAACGCGGTGAGTCCCATGGCAGAAAGCAGCCTTCTCGCTTCCTCCTGGTCCTCCGCCAGTTCAGAAACTTTTTTCACCTTCTCCTTCTCTGCAGCCGGATAGGTTTTATAAAAACACGTTCCCGCCACGCACTCCGGCAGAAATTCAAACAGAATCTTAATCAGTTCCCCGGAATTGATCGTCCTTCCGTTCGCCGGAAATCCGACTTCCATACGGATCAAAATGCCTCCATCCTCCGGATTTGCCACACACGCGGTTCTCTCCAGAATCTCCTGGCCGCACCGGCTGACTGCGATCAGACCGCTCTTTCCCGAACCTCTCGCCTTAAAATTATACCGTTCCACCTTGGCGGCGAATTTACGAAGCAGCAGGTCCTGCAGCGCCACCCGCTTATGACTCAGGTGATAGGACTCTGCCGGAAAACATGCTTTCTTTCCCTCCACCCGGATGCTGACCCTGGACGGCGACGCAAACGGGTCGCCCTGCACATGGTCGATGCTTAAGGTAAAGTCCGGAAACTGGTAAACACCCTTTGCTCCCTTGTAGGCAGGATATCCCTTCCGGTCAACGGAGCGGAGAAATTGTCTCAAATCTTCTGCTGATTTCATTTTTCCGTCCTTTCTCCGGCCTCGTTACCGAACTGATTTCCATCACCGACCTGATTTCCATCACCGTTCTGCTCTCCAACATCGGGAACCGCTCCCTCGTGAAGATCGGTGATAAACATGGCGTCTCCAAAACTAAAGAAACGATAGCGCTCTCTGATGGCTTCCTCATATGCGTTCAACACGTGCTCTCTGCCTGCCAGAGCCGAAACCAGCATGACGAGTGTGGATTCCGGAAGATGGAAATTGGTTATCAGGCAGTCCAGCGTCTTAAAACGGTATCCCGGATAGATAAAGATCTCCGTCCATCCGCTCCCAGCCTTCAGCACGCCGTCGTCCGTGGAAGCAGACTCGACAGTACGGCAGCTGGTGGTTCCTACGCAGACAATCCGCCCTCCGTTCTTCTTCGTATCGTTTACCTTCTTCGCTTCCGCCTCGTCCACAATATAGAATTCGGAATGCATGTGGTGCTCCTCGATCTCATCCACTTTGACCGGCCGGAATGTGCCGAGCCCTACATGAAGCGTTACATGGGCGATCGCGACTCCCATAGCCTCGATCTCCGCCAGCAGGTCCTTTGTGAAGTGGAGTCCCGCCGTGGGGGCTGCTGCCGATCCTTCATGCTTTGCGTAAACGGTCTGATAGCGGGTCTGGTCCTTAAGCTGGTGAGTGATATACGGCGGAAGCGGCATCTGGCCCAGCCTGTCGAGAATCTCCTCGAAAATCCCCTCATAGGAAAACTGTATCAGCCGGTTTCCTTCCTCTACAATATCCACCACCGTACCCGTCAGCAGCCCGTCGCCAAAGGTAATCACCGTGCCGATCTTCGCCTTTCTTCCAGGCTTCACCAGCGTCTCCCAGATGTCATTCTCCCGTCTTTTTAAGAGCAGGATCTCGATCTTCGCCTCGGTTCCTTCCTTCACGCCGAACAGTCTGGCCGGGATGACTTTCGTGTCATTGATGACAAGGCAGTCTCCCTTCCTCAAATAAGAGAGGATATCGCGGAACGTCCGGTGTTCGATTTCTCCCGTCTTTTTATCGAGAACCAGAAGCCGGGATGACGAACGGTCCTCCAGCGGGTCCTGCGCAATCAGCTCCTGCGGCAGTTCAAAATCAAAATCTTTTACATTCATGTCTCTTCTCCTTAATCTCAAAATGCTTCCCTGCACGGTGCCACGCAGAGAAGCATCTGTTGTTATGTATGTTTTGTCATTCGTTTCCGGACGTTTAGTCTCCGTTTACCGTCACTTCATTTCCGGAAGCTTCTACTTCGTCTCCGCTCATCAGTGCCTGATAGACAGCCAGAAGGTTGGAATCCGTTTCCAGTGCGGTGCGCAGGCCGACATTGACTTCTTCCGCCATACTCTGCACGGCCTCCGACTCGTTTACTTTGGCCATGTACGCCCCTTCCTCCGGAGTGACTTCCGCCATTATATGCCAGCTTCCGTCCGCTCCCCGCTTCACAAAGCAGGCAAACAGGCTCGGTGCCATGGTATCCGACTGACGGAACTTGATCTGAAACCTGGTATAGACCACCAGGGTATTTTCCTCAGGGCCGTTCACGCTGTAGCAGGCAATATCGTTATAACTCTGATAGTATTTTACTTCTTCCTCCATACGAAGGCCTTCTTCTCTCAGCTCCTCCGGTGAAGCGCTGTCTCCGTATACCTCTGCAAGACCATTGATATCGCAGGTCCTTCTCGCCTTAAAATAAGCCTCCATCAGGCTGCGGATCTCTTCCCCTGCCTCTTCCAGATGATATGCGGTGTCCTCTGTGTCCCCTGTCTTCTCTTCTTCTGTCGCTTCCGCCGTTCCGATTTCGATCTGTGAAACAGCTTCCGTCGATTCTCCCTCTTCCCCCTGCGGCCTGTCCGCCACAACGATCACAATAATCAGGATAATCACAACAAGCGGAATCACCATAAACTTTAAATATCGGATGGTTTCTTCATCTGCAAGACGTTTTTTTAAGTTTTCTAACAAGTCCTTCATACGGGCCTTAACCTCCTGGAGATTCAATCTCCGTTTTATTCTAACAAACTATGATATAAAAATCAATAAAAATAGACTTGCAATTCATAAGAAAATATAGTAGAATATGAAAGATGCATCTGTAGCTCAGTGGATAGAGCAGTGGCCTCCGGAGCTGCGTGCGTAGGTTCGATTCCTATCAGGTGCATTCCTGTAGAAAGCCTTATTTTAAGCGGTTTTGATTTCTTTCGCTTAAAATAAGGCTTTTTTACTGCCATGTTTTTGCTGCTGCCGCAGCAAACTTTTCTTTTGATTTTTATATTTTTGAGACAGTTATTTTTCTCAGCACAGGAAACATTCTGTCAAGCAGCTGTATGGATGACTGTTTTGTCACGGTGGAGTCATGCTCTTTAACATGTATAAAAAGAACGCCCCTCATGGAAGGACGTTCTGATTTTTTCATGATTACTCACCTTTCAAAGTATTCAATATCTCCTGTGTGGATATACCTGTTTTTCTGAAAAGTCAATTCCCCCAATTGTACTTCAGAGTTGTCGACATAAGTCAACTCATCTTTCATATTTTCGGAAAAGCCCAATCCAAAATATGCAGCAAAGGTTTTCGGATTTAGATTCTCAGGTATTTTCTCAAAATAAAAACTGATTAACAGGTTAGTAGCTGTAATATACTATTTTCCAGTAAAAAATCCCGTTACCGTATCCCATATTTTTACAAACACATTTACAATTCTCTGCCACAGCCCGACATTCTGCGGAACCGGTTCGATATCAACCGCGTTTGTATTCACATCTTCTTCGCTGATCTCCTCTGTGCGCAGAATAATCTGAATGCTGGCCGGAGACGGATTCTTATCCGAGGTAAAGGAAATCATCGATTGAGACGGGTCAATTTCCAGCAGATTCGTGTCATCCTCGATCTTATCCAGTTCATCCTTTACGCTGGCTCTCAAGTCCTCGTTGGCATCCTTTAATTTGTCGCTGGTACCCTTGGTATCCGCAGCCTTTTCCAGAATATCAATCAGGCCGTCAAGTGTCTGCTTTGTACCGTTTTCCACCGCGCTCCGGTTGACTTTTGCTGTATTCTGCACACTTCTTAAAAGCGCGATCACCTGGCTCGTGCCGGAACTCATCTGATCGAGCGAGGCGGCCATGTCATCAAGCATCAGGTCAAAACCGGCTTTATCTTCATTGACGGTCCTGTTTAAATCATTGACATCGCCGATCAAGGTCTCGATCCGGCCCATGATGGAGCTGATCTCCCCGGCCGCGTCCTGGCTGCTCTCAAGGCCGTCATCCAGGCGGATTCCAGACAGTGTGCGCTCCAGATCGCTCACCATGCCCTGAAGACCGTTAACCACAGGGAGAAGCGCCTTGGCCGCTGCCGCCAGCTTCGAAAGGCTGGCCGCGTCTCCCAGGCCGTTTCCGTTAATCGCATCCAGCTGGCTGCGCAGGCGGTCCACGGCATCGGAGCCGACAACGGACTCCATGTCATCCAGAATTCCGTACGTCTCCTCCAGCAAATTGCTCAGCGTCTCCTGCTGCTCCGCCAGATCTTCCTCATCCAGTTCCGCAGGGATACCTCCGGCCGTCTGTATGATATTCTGAAGCACTTCATTGATCTGTTCCAGCTGGTCATCTACGATCTGCAGATGATCCAGAATCTCGTCCCTGTTGGAATTATTCAAATCATCCCGCAAATCCCCCAGAGAGTCCTCCAGATCACTGAGTTTTCCTGCCAGATCAAAGAAGTCATTGCCGGAGCTTCTCAGAGTCTTCACGATGGCGTTGATTCTCGTGTTGATTTCATCCAGAGACTGCTTATTCGTATTGATATCCGGAGCCAGCTGACTGATTTTTTCATTGACAGCTTCCAGACTGTCCAGGCTGTTATCCGCGTTGGCTATGATTTCGTCCTTCGACGCGTCCAGACCCGCTCTCGCCTTCTGCAGATCCTCCAGGCCCGCCTGTGCCACATTCATGCCGCCGCTGATCCTGTCCAGGGTATCCAGGATTTCATTCATACCATCCAGCAGCTTATCGGTGGAATCCCCCACTGTGTCCTTTACCTCTTTGATATCGGTGATCTCGCTCATCTGGTCCAGCGTTCCGGGAATCATCATCATGATCAGGCCCATGGACTCGAAATTCGTCGTGCTGATCCCGATGTGAAAGGTCTTCTCCTCCCCTGGAACCGCGGCAAAAATCACAACCTTATACGTTCCTAATGCCTGTGTCTGAGAGCCTGGCGCCTCCACAGCGTTTACATCTTCCATATTAACCATGGTCGCCACCTGAAGAAGCATGTTGTTGCGGTAGTACTCCTTTGCATTCTCATTGGGAATGCAGTGTACATCCATTTCCACCAGTCCATTGGCATGGACCAGGTCCTTTGCTTCCTTTGGAATACCATTTAGTTTATAGGACACGTCAAAATTCCACGGGAGAACCACCTCGTCGTTGTTCAGCTGGCACTCGTAGTAAAACCGCTCCTTTGAGTCCTCCGGCAGCTGCCAGGTGACTCCGTCCCCGCTGATCACCGGTTCCGCGTAATTGGACATATTTGTTACATCTGTATAAGTTCCATAATCCGTAAATGTTCGAAGGCCGTTTAAGGAAACTCCCTTCACCACACTGCTGTCCACCTGATTTCCATAATAATCCAGGTTCACATACAGCGCCTCATCCGTGGCAACCGCGGGCGGTCCCGCAAGGGCGCTGCCTGCCATGGACATGCCGAGCATCGAGCTGATCAATGCGGCGGCGGTAATTTTATATCTGATTTTTCTTCTATTTCTCATTTTCCTTCACCTCATCCTCAATATTCTTTGACGGCTGCTCCGCTTCTATTTTCTTATCCTGCTTCACCGGCCCCATCTGCTCCGCTTCTATTTTCTTCTCTGGCTGCCCCGGTATCATCTGCACCGTTTTTTGCTTCATCTGTTCCTTTAAATCCCGTTTCTTCTGCTTCATCGCCTGGCGAGTTTCCTCTATCTTAATTTTCTTAGCTTCTTCCTTCATCAGCAGCGGATCCGCTAAGGTAAGGAGCACGGGCAGCAGAAACAGTACCATCAGGACGCTGATCAATGCCCCGCGTCCGATCAGATGACCCAGACCGCCAATAGCAGCCACCGAGGAGACGAAATACAGGCCGTACCCCGCAATCGTCAGAATCGTCCCCGATGTCAGTATGGAAAGGGCACTTCGCGATACTGTATGCTTGATCGCCCGCGCCTTTTCGGGATACGTTCTTCTCGCATCCATATAATTATTCGTCATCAGAATCGAGTAATCCACCGTAGCCCCCAGCTGCAGACAGCTGACGATAATATATCCCATATACAACATACTTTCTCCTGTAAAATACGGAACCGCCATGTTGAAGAAGACTGCCACCTCGATAGGAATCAGGACGACAATCGGGATTATCAGCGATTTAAATGATATCAGAACCACCAGCCCCACGCCGAGGATTGACAACAGGTTGACGAAATTGTAGTCCGCCGTAATAATTGATTTGATATCCTGCGTGGAAGGGATCACTCCCGTTATATAGGATTCCTCCGGATAATAGCTCCGTACAATGGACGTGATCTCATTGGTACACTGGAAAGCAAAATCGCTCTCATCCGAGGTCTTTACATAGATCATAATTCGGCTGTAGTTGTCCGTGTGCAGCAGGCTCGTTGCGCTCTTTGGAATGATTTTTTCCGGAATTCCCTCCGGTATGGTGCCCGCCAGGGAAGTCACCGATTTCACGTAATACAGATCGTCCAGCGCATCCGTCAAATCCTTCTCTTTCACCATGCTGGTGTTCGGAACCACGGCCAGAATCAGATTGCTCTTGCCGAAGCGCCCGTTGATCTGCTGTTCATCCTCATATACCTTCGTTCCGGGGCTGGACCCGAGAGCGCTGTTTCCAAACGTAAATGAGTTCATATTCTGGGCTGTAAATGCAGGAACCACAAATAGAAGCACAACGCCCAGAACCACATACCGCACTCTGTAGACCACCTGTCCCAGACCATGGAAGGAAGGCATAAAGGACTTATGCTCCGTCCGTTTAATCCGGTCTCCCCAGCGAAGCAGGAGCGACGGCATCAGAAACAGCACGGTAATCAGACTGACCACAATTCCCTTCGCCAGAACGAAGCCCAGGTCTTTACCGATACTGAAACGCATCAGCATCAGTACGACGAACCCGATAATGGTGGTGGCGCCGCTTGCAAGAATAGAGGGCAGTGACTTATGTATTGCGTTGGTAATGGCGGTAACGGGATCATTTCCTTTGGCCCGCTCCTTCGTAAACATATCGAGCAGGAACACCGAGTAATCCATGGCAACGGCCAGCTGCAGAATCGAGGCCACGCTGAAGGTCAGAAATGATATGGTCCCCAGAATCAGATTCGTTCCCATATTGATGATAATGGCAATTCCCATGACCATCAAAAACATGACCGGCTCAAACCACGAAGTGGTCGTGAGGCATAAAATAACCGCGATCATCACCACACCGAGAGCCATGGCAATGCTGATTTCCCGCATCAGCGTCTCATTTAAAGACTTATTCTGTACTGCGGAGCCCATGAAATAGCCCTTGTCTCCTGTGAGGGTCTGCATCTCATTGATGGCAGATTTCGTCAAACTGCTGGAATCGCCTTCCTCAAAAATGATATCCATCACCGCATAGCCGTCTTTATAGTAATCCTGGATATCGTCGTAGTTAATAAAGATATTGGCGTTGTACACATCTGTCGTCGTATCCGCCCACATAACCATGTCCACGCCGTCAATCTCCGCGATCCGGTCCTTATAGGCCTTGGCTTCATACAGCGTCACCGGCCCTACCATCACCCGGGCGGTTCCCGGATAGCCGAACTCCTCTTCCATCCGGTTTAAGCCTTCCTTGGCAGGCGCCCAGTCAGGCAGGTATTCGCTCAAATCGTAATTCACATGCACAAAACAGGCAGATATCACCGAAAGAATCACCGCAATGGCAAAAATTTTCTCGATCCATCTGCCTTTCTGTACAATCACATCAACCATACTAAAACGCTTTTTCTGTTTTTTCTCTCTTATTTTTCTCGTCTTCACAGCCATCACCCTTTTCAAATCTTTACGACCTTAACAATAATACCATTTTGCCTTTTTGTAATTATACAATTTATTTAAGTTGGATGGTTTTTAGACAAAAACAGAAATATGTCTAAAAATAGATAAACCGGTCGTACAAACGCTCAAAAGCCTCTTGACTCTATCACAATGTCATGGTTTAAGATCAGGATAACAAGATAAACAGAATCACGAAAAGCGAGGTGTACTATGAAACAAATCATTGAACTGAAACACCACTCCCACGACTATGAGTGCATGTGGAATGGAATCGAAGATCTCTATATGAACGAAACAGGAGAATCTCTCCCGGATGGATTTTTCTTTCTGCTCTCCGGCTTTGGCTCCTTCTGCTACCGAAAAACAGACAAATCAGACTTGAAACGCATGGTAGCCCTCGGCGACGGCCGGACAAAACACATGTATGCATTTCTGGCACCGATCGCAGGGTTTACCTACGCACACCATTCCTACAGCACCTTTGAACGGGCGCTGAAAAAGGCGAAAGAGGAAATCGACGCAGGCCATCCCGTCGTATTGGGGGCTCTCGATATGTACTATCTCTCCTATTATCCAAAGCTTTACCATAAGGAGCACATTCCCTTTCATTACGTACTGATGACAGGATACGACGACGATCAGCGCCTCATCTGCCTCTATGACTGCGGCCGGACGCAGCTTCTCACCCTGGGATACGACGAACTGAAAAACAGTATGAACTGCAGTTATCCAGGATTAAGCAGTGAAAATACGATCTGTACGGTCAGAATGACGGAAAAAAGGAGCAAGAACCAGATTGCCTCCGAAGCTCTGGCGCTTCAAAAAGATCATTTTCTGAATCCGCCCGCTTCCTTCCTGGGATACAAAGGCCTTGAAAAGATGATCCGCGAGCTTCCCGACTGGAAAAAACAGCTGACAAAAGAAGAGTATGACAAAATCCTGCTGAATATGGTCACATTTTTTGGTACCGTTCCCACAGTTCCCAATGCGCTGAAGGGAATCGCAGAGCCGGATGAAATACATTACCGGGGAACATTCGACAAAATGGCCCAAATGCTTGTCGAAATCGGAACGGATTGGTTGGTAGAAAACGGTATGGTACAGTCGGAGGAAGGCGGTATGGTGCGGTCGGAGGAAAGCGGTATGGTGCAGTCGGAGGAAGGTGGTATGGTACGGCAGGCTGGCTGGATTGACGCAGCGGATTGTTTCCACAGATGTGCCGATTATATTGAGGAGATATCCACCATCATCATCCGTTATCTGAGTGGAAATGGTGATGAAACGGACCATTTTCCGTCCCTTTTCACCTCTCTGCTGGAACAGTTAAAGAAGGGTTACTCGCTGCTTTAAACCGGCTTTTGCCATGTCCTGTTCCTGATTAAATCCTAATTTCTTTTCATATCTGTATAGAAAAACGCCCGAACAAACTTACCGTTCGGGCGTTACAAATTATTTTTTGAAATTAAAAGAGTAAGCTTCCAATCTGGAACACAAGCACCGCGGCTCCCCATGCGGTCAATAGCTGAAACAGAACCATTCCCAGAGTCCATCTTGTAGAACCGGTCTCTTTTCGTATGGTTGCCACCGCAGCGATACACGGAGAATACAGCAGGCAGAAAATCATCAGCGCATAAGCATTGACCCCGTTAAAGCCAATAGAAGACAGAACTCCAGACAGCTGGTTCATGCCTCCGGCCGAATTAATATTTCCAATTCCAAACAGAACGGAGAAGCTGGATACCACGACCTCCTTCGCCGACAGACCGGATATCAGCGCCACCGCGATTCTCCAGTCCCCAAGGCCTGCAGGATTCAGAACCGGCACCAGAACCCGTCCGATCATAGCCGCAAAGCTATTGGAAACATCCTCCACAAATCCGGACGGTCCGCTGTTCAACACAAACCACAGGACAATGGAAGCCAGGAATATGGTGGTCCCCGCCTTGCTCAAGTAATCCTTTACCTTATCCCACACATAGATGGACACCGTGCGCATATTCGGCGTCTTATACTCGGGAAGCTCAATCAACAGAGTATCCTCTTCCCCACCCTTTGACATCCGGTGCGTCACATGGGCCACCGCTATGGCTACAACGAGTCCGATCAGATACAGGGAATAGGCCACAATCAGTGCACGCCGCGGGAAAAACATCTGCGCAAACAGAACGTAAATGGGCAGTCTGGCTGAACACGACATAAACGGTGTGATCAGAATGGTTCTTCTTCTGTCCTTTTCACTCGGCAGAGCCCTGGCCGCCATAACAGCAGGCACGGTGCATCCAAAGCCTAACAGCATGGGTAAAAATGCCTTGCCGGAAAGCCCTACCCGCCCCATTGTCTCATTCATGACATAGGCAACTCTGGCCATATAACCGCTGTCCTCCAGAAAGGCCAGCGCCAGAAACAGGATAAAGATATTCGGCAAAAATGTCAGAATTCCGCCAACACCGGCCACAATACCATCCACAACCAGGGACGTGATCCATTCCGAAGCATGAATATTCTGAAGGAAATACAGCGTACTGCCCGAGAGCCAGTCGAGACCGACTTCAAAAAATCCCTTTAAGAAATCACCGACCGTGAACGTCAGAAAGAATACCATTGCCATGATCCCTAAGAAAATAGGAATTCCCCAGATTGGATGCGTTAAAAACTCGTCAATCTTATCGGTCGATGCGGCCTTTGATTCCTTGTTGACCAGACACTCCTTTATAATCTCTTCTATGTAATCGTATTTCTGATTGATAATCTCTTTCTCGTAATTATGATCAATGATGTTATTTAAATCTACCGGATGATCATTCCATACGGTCTCATCGTATTCCATAAACTTGATGGCATGCCACCGTAAATTGTCCATCTCCCCATAGTGGGCCTTAAGCACCGTCTCCACCTTGGAAATCTTGTTTTCGATCCGGGGGGTATACTTGACTACCGTGCCCTGAGGACCTTCCTCGTAGTGGTGAACCACGGCGTGCATCAGCACATCCAGGCCGGTACGCTTTCTGGCCGATACCGGTACGACAGGAATGGAACCCAGCATCTCAGGAAGGCGGTGCAGATCGATTTCCATCCCGCGGTCCTCCACGATATCCATCATATTCAAAGCGAGGATTACCGGTTTCTTCAGTTCCAGAAGCTGAAGGGTCAGATAAAGATTTCGTTCCAGTGAAGAGGCATCCACTACATTGATGATGACGTCGACTTCCCCATCCTCGATGCATTTTCTTGTGACTTTCTCCTCGATGGTATAGGAAGTCAGGCTATAGATTCCTGGTGTATCAATGACACGGATCGGCCGTCCTTTATAGCTGGTTTCACCTTCCACCCGCTCCACTGTAACTCCAGGCCAGTTTGCCACCTTTAATTTTGCTCCTGTGAAGGCGTTGAACAGCGTTGTCTTACCACAGTTCGGATTTCCGACGAAGCCTACGTTAATTATCCTATTCTCATCACTCATGGTCTGCGGCCTCCCTGATCTCAATTCCCTCTGATATTCTGCGCCCTAACGCCAGACGGGTACCCCTTACTTTTATAATCACGGTCCCGCTGCCTTTTTTATTCATCAGGGTTACCGGCGTCATCTCGTTGACGCCGAGGGCTTCCAGCCGCCTCGTAATCGTGTCGTCCACCATTACGCTGTAGACAATATATGTCTTACCTATTTCGCCTTCGTGCAGTTTCATTCTGTTCTCCTCCGGACTGCCGTTTCATTCGTCTCCCCCTGTTTCAGGGCAATGGAAAACCCAGGCCTCACGATCGTCGGCCCGGGCACCTTCTGTATTCCGGCGTCCATAGAAATTCTACACTTATTGAGAATTATTGTCAATATCAAATAATGCTGACTTTCTATGATTTGCGCATTGTTTTACTGTTTTATTTACTCGTCCAGTTCCTGGAGCATCTTTTTCACTTCCACCATACGGTCACGCAGCCTTGCGGCCTCCTCGAAGTTCAGCTCTGCCGCCGCCTGATGCATCTTCTTCGTCAGCTCCTTCGCCAGTTTCTCCAGTTCCTTTTGGTCCATGGATTCCGGATCCTTTTCAAAGGACTTCTTGTCCTCAATCGCCGCCTTCGATATAGCGATTAAATCACGGACTGACTTCTTGATGGTCGTCGGCGTGATGCCGTGTTCTTCGTTGTACTGCTGCTGAATCGCGCGCCTTCGGTTCGTTTCTTCGATCGCCACCCGCATGGAATCCGTGATAGAATCCGCGTACATGATTACGTGGCCCTCAGAGTTACGCGCCGCACGCCCGACCGTTTGGATCAGAGACGTCTCCGAACGGAGGAAGCCCTCTTTATCTGCATCGAGAATCGCTACCAGCGTAATCTCCGGAATATCTAGTCCCTCACGCAGCAGGTTGATTCCGACGAGTACATCGAATACATCGAGACGCATATCACGGATAATCTCCGAACGCTCCAGCGTATCAATATCGGAGTGAAGATACTTCACCCGGATTCCGATCTCTCTCATGTAATCCGTCAGGTCCTCGGCCATACGTTTTGTCAGCGTTGTGATCAGAATCTTGTGCTTATTCGCAACCTCCTTGTTGACCTCCGAGACGAGATCATCGATCTGCCCTTCCACTGGACGCACCTCGATCTCCGGATCCAAAAGTCCCGTAGGCCGGATAATCTGCTCCACCCGCAGCATCTCATGGTTCGCCTCATAGACAGAAGGCGTGGCCGACACAAACATCATCTGGTCGATCTTCGATTCAAATTCCTCAAAATTCAGTGGTCTGTTGTCCAGAGCGGAAGGCAGACGGAATCCATAGTTGACCAGGGTCGTCTTCCTGGACCGGTCTCCCGCGAACATACCGCGGACCTGAGGCAGGGTGATATGGGACTCATCCACAATGATCAGGAAATCATCGGGAAAATAGTCGATCAGCGTGCAGGGCGGCTCTCCCGCCCTCGATGCAGTTAAATGCCTGGAGTAGTTCTCAATACCGGAACAGAACCCGGTTTCCCGCATCATCTCCACATCAAAGTTCGTCCGCTCGGAAATTCTCTGCGCTTCCAGCAGCTTATCTTCGCTCTTAAAATAAGCCACCTGCTCCTTAAGCTCTGCGAGTATTGTCTGTGTAGCAAGCTCCATCTTCTCCTTCGAAACCACGTAATGGGAAGCCGGGAAGATCGCAATGTGTCCCAGCTCCGTCTTTCCTTCGCCGGTAAGCGAATCGATCTCTGTTATCCGCTCCACCTCGTCCCCGAAGAACTCCACCCGGTAAGCGTCTCCGCCCGAGTAAGCCGGATAAATCTCCAGCACATCGCCTCTTACGCGGAAACTGCCTCGCTTAAAATCCATATCATTTCGTGTATACTGGATGTCGATAAGCTTGTGGATCACCTCGTCCCTGTCTTTTTCCATCCCAGGCCGCAGGGAAATTACCATCTCCTTATAATCGATGGGGCTGCCCAGACCATAAATACACGACACGGAGGCCACGATAATTACATCCTCCCGCTCAGACAACGCAGCCGTGGCGGAGTGACGCAGCTTGTCAATCTCGTCATTGATGGCAGAGTCCTTTTCAATGTATGTGTCCGTTGAAGGGACGTAGGCTTCCGGCTGGTAGTAGTCGTAGTAGGATACGAAGTACTCCACCGCGTTCTCCGGGAAATATTCCTTGAACTCGCTGTAGAGCTGTGCGGCAAGGGTTTTGTTGTGCGCTATGATGAGGGTCGGCTTCTGGATTTGCTGGATTACATTTGCCATGGTGAAGGTCTTGCCAGAGCCCGTAACCCCTAGTAAAGTCTGGAATTGGTTGCCTTCCTGGAAGCCTTTTACAAGGGCTTCAATCGCCTGCGGCTGGTCGCCGGTGGGCTGGTATTCTGAGTGTAATTTGAACTCCATTTTCGCTTTTTCCTTCCTTGGTGACCACTTAAAAAGTTCGCCTATTAGGCAGAAATTCGTAAAAGAAGACCGTTTTGAGTTGCCTAATAGACGAACTTTTGCCATTTTACGAATGAAGGTCACCAAAATGCTATTTTCTTAACTCCGCAACACTATATAAACTCAATGAAATTAGTAATACCAAATGTCACCAAAATTATAACATAGCGGAAGGAAAAAGTATAGGCGCAAGTAGGAACATTTGTTCTTTCCCTGCGCCTTGTTTCATTTTGAGAACCAAATTGATATTTGATTGAAACTACTACTGCCCTTAATTTTTAAAAATAATCTTCTGCCGGAACTTCGATTTCCAACAGTTCTTCCTCAAGCTGCTTGTCTACCTCCTTAATCGGAAGCACCTCATCTATGAACGGCTGAATTTCATCTACACAGTCAGCAATAATTTCCCGTTTATCACCATATACATCTAAGGTGATTAGCTCCGTTGCATGTCCCATTAATTTGGATACCGCTTTGGGATTAAAATTATTTTTCAAAAGCAGTGTGCAGAAGGTACTGCGTAAATGAGATTGATACCAACTGTCGGATTCTCCGCAATGATTTTTTTCCAGTTCTTCTATGATTATGGCTGGCCCCCGCAAAACCCGGTAGCCAGATCATCATACAGGCTTTCCTGGAAGCTCACTCTCTTCATCTGCAAGTAGGCATCTTCGCAAATCGCTTCTTCCAAACTTTGTACATGACACAAGAGACGGTAAGCCTCACTGTTTTCTTTGTCCTCATTATCCAAATGTTGGATATGGTCTGCTAACCATAAATAGTCCTTATTATTTCGGTATTCTTTAAGCGCACGAATTGCGGATTCTTTAATTTGCTGGCAATTCGCCATGTAATCCACATCAATAACGGGAGGAAGCGGAGCATAATAACATTCTGGGTAATCTGCCTCAACGAAGGTATTCTCAATCTGCCTCATCATTGCTTCTATTCCACTGCGAAGTCGATTTAAATATTCTCCGTCAGGCACATCCGCCTCCGGGCATCCCCTTATTTTCCACATATTCTACCGGTCATACAGAGTTTGAAGCCTTTCCCCAAATTCGTCCGCCAACCTTTCGTAGTCTGCCTCCTCCATCTTCCCTCCTTTCCAGTTTGGGCATACCAATGCTTCCAGTTTCTCATCGCTGATAATAAAGCCGCATATAAACCCACTTCTTTGCACGGTGCAGCCATAACGGTAGCGTCCACTCAGCCTTCCTTCTGTTTCCTCTTTTTTATTCAGATCAATATTGTGGCAGTTCCTACACGATTGTTTTTTCTTTTGTCCTCCTTCTTTCGTTATACGTACATTACGGCCGTATTGGGTGCTTACGTGCAATACGTTTTACTCCACTCATTGATGTCTTTTATGAACCCAGTGAAGTGACTAAGCCGCCATATCGATAAAATCCTTTAGCTCCATCTGACCTGCAACCTGTTTATCTGTTTTTTCATTTCCATACATCCACCAGCGGAACACACTCTCACCCTCCTTCCAGTTTCCCTTAGATTTTCCACTGGCGGTACGAGCCTTTACCATACGGTCAAAGGCTCTTATGTAAGCATCACGGTACTTGGGATATCGCTCAAATTCCCGTTCCCGGCTTCTTATGCTTGCCAGAGGGCAACCGATGCACCCAATCCTACAAAAGCCTTGGTCATACAGACAGCAATAAGGCACCTGATACTTACGGATAAAGCACCAGATGTCCTCCTCTGTCGCCCCCTCCTTCTTTCAGCACTTCACAACAGTAGCGTGCTGTACGCAGCGGCGGCATCTGTTTCTTGACAATCAAATCCCACATGGTCAGCTCTGGATACTCAACCTTGACATCTGGAAATACCTCCCGTATAAACCACACCAGCTCCGGAGGATCTACTGTTGTCAAATGATAATGTGCCTGAAACTTCACATGGGCCATCTTTGCAAGCACATAAAGCACAACACTGTCTTTTCCGCCGCTGAAGGCAAGGTAATACCCCTCCTCATGATACCGGACCGCAGCATCTTCAAACATCTGAAACAACTGGATTGCCCGTTTAGGAATACTCTACTTCATATAACGGAGCTGTCAGCCGTCCTGTCAGGAACTGTGTTGGGTGGAGCTTTTTGATGAATTCCCGGTATTCTTCTGTTGCCGGAAGATTCCCTCCAACCCCAATCTCTGCAAACGAGGCGATATCTGCAAATTTATGTATATGCATAAACCTCTCCTATCCTAATGAAAGTCACCTTAAATGCATATAACCTTATCCTCAGCGGAACAATATCTGTATGCATGATTGGATAACCGTTCATCTGCCGGAACTTCCTCTGCATTAATGGACTGTATCAAATCCGCCAGTTCCTGAGAAACTACAGCATCCTCAGCACCCAGGGTCGGAAACAGAATCACTTCATCTACACTATAAGGAATGATTAAGAAATCCTTTCCCACATGTAATTCACAGTATCCCATGAGCCCGGGATAGAGTAAGACTTCTGCACCACAAAAGTGAATCCGGTTTGTTAACACATACATCATGTCCGTTATTTTCATAAGCACTGGTGGATACTTATTTACCATATTGACCAATGCCCTCTGATACAATTCCTCTTTGTCCACAGACCAATAGTTCAAATGCTTATTTGTTATCATTAAGGTTGCTGCTATTTCTTCTGTTTCTTCACATAATAATAAAAATATAATGGATAAATCCAGATATGGAATGTTTGGGATGTTCTCCAGCATAGAAGCGTTGTCGTGGGTATTTACCAGTTTACACATGATTTTGTCTTTGATTTTCTCAAAACTCATATCATTTACAATCTCCTGCATACCAGCCGGTATATCTGGCGCCGATGCATAGCATTCCAAAATCTCATCAATAATCGCTTTAAGCCCTGTTCCTTTTTTGTAACACTCAAAAAAATCTTTCAAGTGAAAAGAGGGGCGAAACTGCTGCCCCTCTTTTTCAATGCACAACTGTGTCTGGACTATGCCATTGTTGATAACCGGTTTCAGAACATGCACATGGAAACCGGCCCCTAATCTTTTGGCTACTTCAGAGCTGACAGCTTCGGGAAATTTTTCTAACTTCTTTTCTCTCCTTTTTTTTAGCAAAAAAATAAGACACCAGAAACTTCTTCAAATTTCTGATGTCTTACTTACAAACAGAGATTGCTTCTCTGCCTGGCTTTCTTATGTTAGGCTCATGCCTGAAAAACTTAGCTTCCGGTTGCCCGGAACAAACATTCCAATGCGCTTAGTAAAAAGCGGCACAAATCAATGTCATGTTTATTTTATCACTAGATATAGTGTTTATCAATATTTCAAATCTATATATAGTTATTCAATTCAATGTGATTGCTAAATCGTAGCATCATGCAATCTGTTTATATCCTCTCCTATAGTTTTTCTCTATCCAGCTAAGCAGCTTTTTCTCTCCCAATTCCTCCATACAGAAATCATAAAGCTTGGGATTATATGCTTTCAGCCTTACGAATTTTTCAAAGCTTGTCAGATGACAGCCCACCGGACAGAACAGACAGCCGGTTCTTTGTTCTCCTGTGCACTTAAACGGCCCACATAATGGAAAGACCCCAATCTGACCGGGAACTTGCCCCACTTCGACCACCTCACCATAAGGCTCTGCAATTTCTAACTGTTTTTCCACTGTATACCGGAGCATACCCTGTGCTCTCCAAAATCCCATTGGCTTACTAAGTGGCCTTTCGCTTTCAAAGCTATTACAGCCAGTACGAAGATATGCTTCCTTGCGCCTGGCAGATTCCTCTGCCATAAGTGCTAAAATGGGATGCCGTCCAGTCTGCTTCTCATACAGGGCAATCGGCTCCTCCTTCTGCTTAACACATGTGCGCAGTAGGCGAAAAGATACCAGTATTCTTCTTTGAAGATGAGCTTGTAGGGTTCCACGGTTCTTTTGGGGTATCCTTTGTTGCTGTAATACTCCAGTTCCAACAGGCATCGGGAGGCAATTGCAGAACGGATGATTTTGATTTTTTCAATGGTCGTATTCTTATGGTTCCATATTTCTTCATAGTAATTCCTCTCCTACAATTCTTGTTTCAAAAAAATCCTATAACTGATCTGATACATTCCATAACCCCAAACCAACGCGATAAGCGGGGAACAGCATAAAAGGATAAACACCATCTGATCCGTCAGCTCCACGCCCAGTATTGCAAGCAGTTTATATGCCCCAAAACAAATTGCTGCTGGAATTAGGAACGATACCAGAAGCAAAACGCGCCCTTTTTCGGCTCCAAATTTAAACACCAGCGGAATTGACATACTTCCAAAAATGAGGGAAATTACCGTTGCCGCTAAGGTTAAAAACAGCAGTTCCACAATAGCGGCAGGGCTAAATGTAATTTTGCCTGCTATGCCTCCGCCGGCCAAGCCTACAGCGAAGCCGAATACACTTCCAATCGCACAAAAGATTGCTAGGACAATAAACTTTCCAATCACTAAATCTCTTTTTGAAATGGGCATTATCATAGCATATCGCGCCCATTTGGAGTTATCGTCAAAAGAAAAAGTGGTTACGATCATCATACTGCATAAGATGCCGCAGATGAAAATATATGCTCCCACACCAGAGGTAGGAATAAAAGCCACAGCAAACACCGCAAGTATAAACAGCATAGATTTTGTATTGTGTCCGATATTATATAAATCTTTCAATATAAGGCTTTTCATTTCGCCCGCTCTCCTTTCACATACAGCAGCAGAATATCGTCAATCGTAGCATCATCAACGACAGCAGCTTTATATTTTTTTCTGGCATTTTCTTTATCAGCCACCAGCACATTCCACTGGTAATCGTCTTTGCGGTAAGCGAGGATCTCCGATTTATCAATCTGATCAAAAACGGCTGCACCGCAGCGGATAATTCCATATTTGTAGCGCAGTTCATCCTTTGTCTTGCAAAACAGGACTTTTCCCTGATGAATAAAAGTAATATAGTCGGCAACCTTTTCTAAATCCGTGGTGATATGGGAGGACATCAGGATGGAATGGTTTTCATCCTGCACGAAATCCAAAAAAACATCAAGGATATCGTCCCGCATAACCGGGTCCAGACCACTGGTTGCCTCATCCAAAATCAACAGCTTTGGTTTATGAGAAAGCGCCACAGCGATACACAATTTCATTTTCATGCCTTTGGAAAGTGTTTTGATCTCTTTATCCAACGGAAGCCCGAAACGCTTCAGATAATCCCGGTACAGGTACTCATCCCATTGTTTGTAGGCTTTTTCAGAAATCTTACCCACTTTCGCAGGCGTCAGTGTTTCATAAAAATTGACGCCATCGAATACAACGCCGATATCCTCCTTCAACTGTTTGGATGAGGATAATTCCTGTCCCCAAAAAGTAACCATACCGTCATCTTTCTTAATCAGATCAAGAATTGCATTGATCGTTGTACTCTTTCCGGCTCCGTTCTCGCCAATCAGTCCCATAATCATTCCTTTCGGAAGATCAAACGAAACATGGTCCAACTGAAATCCGGCATACTTTTTCGTTATATTTTCCACCCGCAAGATCGTATCCATAGTCACTCCTCCTCTTGATAAAACATAGTCAAAAGCTCAACTAATTTTCCCAACGAAATTCCACTGGTCCTTCCAATATCAGCAGCTTCCTGTAAATGCTCTTCTGCTAACCGCTGCTGTTCCTCCTGATAAAAGTCCTTATTCTGTGCCGCTACAAAACTTCCGCGCCCGACTGTTGTCTCGATAAATCCGTCCCTTTGCAGATCCTCATATGCCTTTTGAACAGTAATGACACTTACATGGATTGACTTTGCCAATGCCCGCATAGAGGGGATCGGATCGCCCGTCTGCAGTTCGCCGCTCATAATCATAGCTTTTATCTGTGAGGTAATCTGCTCATAAATGGGTTTACTCGTATTACTGCTTATTATAATTTCCACGGGATCCCTCCAACTGCCATATAATGTACTTATCGAACAAGTACATTATAGCAACTCCAGTCAAATTTGTCAATAGGACGGCATCAGCTGGCAAAATGCTCAAAAAAAAGTGAGAGCAGCCACATTGTATGCTGTTCTCAATGCCATGATAATGTCATAGCCATTTGGCGTAGCTGCTTTCATTGGGATACCGTAGCAGTCCCTATGCGTGTGGCTATCATTTAGTAAGACACTATTTGAGAAAGACAGGAAAGAGCATCGTTGAAGCACCCCTGCTGCCAGCAAGCGAGATTTTGAAAACAGCGGAGGATTTTTGGAATGAATAAACAAACAATAAAAATGGGATCTGTTCTCTGGAAAAGGAGCATAAACAGAACAAGACCACAAGGGAAGCTAAATCCTTGTGGTCTTTGTTATGGTACTTCAAATTTATAACCGACACCGACAATATTTTTAATGTATTCCAGACCATCCGGTGTTCTCTTCAATTTCTTCCGCAGATTGCTCATATGATTGCTTACCGCTTTGC
>OIZR01000622.1_pt1 | contig 24861 bp, 23 predicted proteins | sample 1588591 | NCBI WGS metagenome assembly OIZR01 (sample SAMN03283249) | human gut metagenome | biome: human-associated habitat; material: feces | host: Homo sapiens | place: USA | collected 2013 | reverse complement strand
GCCGAATTTATCTTCAGTCCTTATTCATTTCCTTCTAACAGATTTCTTGCCACATAAATTCCGCTGGCCGAAGCATGAGACAGAGAATGGGTAATTCCGCTTCCGTCTCCAATAATGTAAAGTCCCTTATGGCAGGATTCCAGCTTCTCATTTACCTGCACCTCCATATTATAGAACTTCACCTCAACGCCATAAAGAAGGGTATCGTCATTGGCCGTACCAGGCGCAATCTTATCCAAAGCATAGATCATCTCCATAATGCCGTCCAAAATCCGTTTCGGCAGCACCAGGCTCAGATCTCCCGGCGTAGCCTTTAAGGTCGGCGTAATAAACGCCTCTTGAATTCTTGCCGGAGTGGAACGCCGTCCTCGAATCAGATCCCCGAAACGCTGAACAATCACTCCGCCTCCCAGCATATTGCTTAAACGGGCAATGGATTCGCCATATCCATTGGAATCCTTAAACGGCTCAGAAAAGTGCTTTGCTACCAGAAGAGCAAAGTTGGTATTCTCCGTATGCTTGGAAGGCTCCTCGTAGCTGTGTCCATTTACCGTAATAATGCCATTGGTATTCTCCGTAACAACTGCGCCCTTGGGATTCATACAGAAGGTTCGAACCTGATCTCCATATTTCTGTGTCCGGTACACAATTTTACTTTCATACAGCTCATCTGTCAGGTGAGAAAATACATCGGCTGGAAGCTCTACCCGGACTCCAATATCAACCCGGTTCGAGCTGGTGGGAATCTGCAGCTCCTGACAGATCCGCTCCATCCATTTGCTTCCGCTTCTTCCTACAGAAATAATACACTTTTCGCACTCATAGGTCTGGCCGTTACTGAAAATCTGATAACCTCCGTCCACTGCCGCAACAGAATCTACAGGAGAATCAAAATAAAAATCCACCTTTTCCTTCAGCTCCGCATACAGATTTTCCAGAACCAGATAGTTAATATCTGTACCCAGATGGCGTACAGATGCATTCAAAAGATGAAGGTCATGCTGAATACATTCTTTTTTAAACTTGGAACCGGCAGTAGAATACAGCTTCGTTCCTGCCCCGCCATAACGCAGATTAATATCATCTACATAATACATCAAATCAAGAGCCTGCTTCTTACCAATATACTTGTACAGAGTACCGCCAAAATCATTGGTAATATTGTACTTTCCATCTGAAAATGCTCCGGCTCCGCCAAACCCGCTCATAATAGAACAGCTCTTACAGCCAATGCAGGATTTGATCTTTTCCCCGTCAATGGGACATTTGCGCCGGCTCAGGGCATGGCCCGCCTCAAATACCCCAACCTTTAAATCTGGGCTCTTCTGACTTAATTCATATGCTGAAAAAATTCCACCCGGCCCCGCTCCAATGATAATAACATCATATCTCATAAAAATACCTCCTAAAAAATAAGGTCAACTACAAAGGCATTGTAGTCAACCATTTCCGGCGGTTGGTAGAAACACCCATCCATATTATGGGCTTATACACATGCATATCACCATCTTTGATTGTATCATGGATATCCTAGTAATTCAACTTATAATCAGCCGTCTTTGCCTGCATAATCGTAACAGTTCAGCCATGCATCTTCCTGCCCGCTTACAGCGGACAAGAAGCGTTGGGCATCTGAACAGCTGCTGAATCTGCACATGGAATCGTGATCATTGTCACATAGTCCTCCTGACTCCGAATGGCCATTTCATTTAAGCCCTCCTCATAAGCATACCCTGTAAGCGCCAGGTTCCTCTCCTCTGCATAATCCAGAATTTTCTGATAAACCTCCAGAAGCCGCTCCCACGCGCCTACACAATAGGCTCTCAGAAATGCTCCCTTCGGCAAAACCTCATCATATATCTCGGAATTGCCAGGACAATACGCAAAAAAGGAATCGTAACTGTTAAATTCTCCGCTGCGCACCGCATCCATGGAAATCCGGCTTCCAAAGCTGTCATAAAGATGAAACAGCTTTTTCAGGCGAAGGGAAAATTCTGCCGCAACGGAAAAATCCTCTTCATCGTACTTTCCGGAAATCGGAGCGGAACAGATAATCTTTCTCTCCGGAAGCGTACACAGCTCAATCTCTCCATGCCGCGCCTCAAAGCCTGCCTGCAGCCGCTGTGATTTTTGCTCCAAAAAGGCCTGAACCGACAACAGCTGACGGATGGACGCATCAATAAGCTGCTTCTTCTTTTCCATCATCCGGGAAAAGGACTCGTCTGACGGCCCTGTCACATATTCCCGTATTTCCTCAATCGACAGGCCAATTTTTCTCAATGTAAGAATTAGCTCCAGCTGTGCAAACTGAAAGCAGGAATAATAATGGTAGCCGTTTTCTCCGATGATTTCCGGGCAAAAAAGGCCGATATCATTATAATAGTGAAGCGTCCGCTTATTTACCCCTGTTAATCTGGCAAATTCTCCGGAAGGATACAAATAATCATTTCTTTTCATAAAAATACCTCTTGACCGTACAGTTACTGTACATAGTATGATACCCTACGACAACCAATAATTCAATTCAGAGAGGAAAACTTTTATGGAATTTACCTATGCAGACAAAAATCAGTGGCCGGAAATTAAGAAAATCTACCTGGAAGTCTTTCCCAAAGCGGAGCGAAAGCCATATTTATCGCTCCGTCATTCTGTCAAAAAGGGAAAAGCGCTTCTTATGACAGCCTCCGAAAACAATCAGCTTCTGGGCTTTACCGTCCTCATTCCTTATCAGGATATGGTAATGGTCGATTATCTGGCTGTATCCTCCTGAATCCAGAGCCGGGGAACCGGAAGTTATATCATGGAACAGGTTTGTAAGCATTTTTCAGACAAAAAGATTGTTCTTCTGATTGAACGCCTGGATGACGCTGCTGACAACAGCAGCCAGCGAATTGCCCGCCGGAAATTCTATCTGAAAAACGGATTTTCCTCCTCGGATCTCTTTATCACAGGCACAAGCGGAGAGATGGAAATCCTGAATTACGGCGGCAGGGTTTCCCAGGAGGAATATCTGAGTCTTCAGAAATATGCCCTTGGAAGCCTGTTTTTCAAGCTGTCCCATATCCGCATTATCCACGAAACCGCTTCCTAATGCTGACTATTTCCCACACCAACAGGAGGTCTTTCACAGCTTCATGAAAACTATATTTTCAACTGTAAAATTGAAAAAAGCCGCTCTTGCAGGACTTCTGGTTCTGGTTCTTGCATCTTCCCTGTGCCAGATGCTTCTGCCGGCTTTTCTCTCTCAAATGATCAGCCGCGGAGTTGCCGCAGGCGCTGACTCTGTCATCCTGATTTATGGAACTGTTATGGCAGGAATTACTGTACTTTCCTGTATTATCAGCTTTCTTTCTGTCAAAACAGCCTCGTCTGTTTCCACGGATTTCGCAGCACAGCTTAGGACAAAGGTCTTTTCCTCTGTCCTGGAATTTTCCGCCGCAGAGATGGATCACTTCGGCACTGCCAGCCTGATTACCCGCAGTACCTCTGACATTGCCAATGTGCAGAATTTTTTGACAATGCTTCTTCGCATAGGTCTTATGGCTCCGATGATGGCCGCTGCCGGACTGGTATTTTCTGCATCTACAGGCGGAAAAGTCAGCTCTGTTCTTCTGACCGCCATCCCTGTTTTACTGGCTGTGCTGACCCTTCTCATTACCCTTGCATCCCGCTGTTCTGTCCGCCTGCGGAAAAAGCTGGATCACATGAACCGTCTGTTTCTGGAGTCTTTGGAAGGAGTCCGTGTCATCCGCGCCTTTAACAGGCAGGATGCAGAATGCAGACGCTTTGAAAAGGCCAATGAAGACTACGCGCTTACGGCCATAGCCTCCGGACACATTACCAGTCTTCTGATGCCTGCCATTAGTGTTATTTTCGGTGTGACAACTGCCGCTGTTCTTGGAATCGGAGCCCGCTATGTAGAATCCGGGGCAATGGAAATTGGCTCTCTGGTAGCAAACAGTCAGTATATCAGTATGGTTCTCACTGCTGTTATGATGCTTTCTCTTGTGATTATGATGTTTCCTTCTACCTATGCCTGCGCCCGCCGGATTGCTGAGGTTCTGTACACGAAGCCCTCTATTAAAGATGGAAATTTTCCGCTGAAAAACCGTCCTCTGCGTTCCACCGTTGAATTTTCCCATGTGACTTTTTCCTATCCCGGAGCTGATGAACCAGTTTTAAAGGACGTAAGCTTTACTGCCCGCCCTGGCGAAGTTACTGCCATAATCGGAGGAACCGGGCGTGGAAAATCCACCATTTTAAAATTAATTTCAAGACTCTATGATCCCCTGTCCGGACAGGTTCTGATTGACGGAATCAATGCCAAAGAATACCGTATAGAGGATCTGCGTTCTCTGATTGGATATGTCCCGCAGAAAAACGTTCTGTTTTCCGGAGATATTGCAGAAAACCTGAATTTTGGAAAAGAAAATGGCCGGGAAGAGGATTGGAATATTGCTGCAAAAATCGCCTGCGCCGATGAATTTATTACAAAAAAAGAACAGGACTTCCATGAACCAGTAGCCCAGGGAGGCGCCAATTTATCCGGTGGTCAGCGTCAGCGCTTAGCCATCGCCCGGGCTCTTATGAAAAAGCCGGAAATCTATGTTTTTGATGACAGTTTCTCTGCTTTAGACATGAAAACAGACCACAGACTCCGCCAAAATCTGAAAGAATACACGGGAAATGCTGCTGTCATTCTTGTTGCTCAGAGAATCAGCAGTATTCTGGATGCAGATCAGATTTTAGTTGTAGATGACGGCAAAATTATCGGAAATGGAACGCATCAGGAACTGTTAAGCACCTGTCCGCTCTATCGGGAAATTGCAGAATTACAGTTGGGAGGTTCTCTGATATGAAACACACAGAAGTATGCAGACGGCTGCTAGGTTATCTGAAAATTCACTGGGCAAAGCTGATTTTTGTAATTGTATCTGCTGTTATCAGCACCGGTTTTATGGTATTTGCCCCCTTCCTTATAGGAAAGATAACAACAACTCTTTTTTCCAGTATAAAGGACGGTGTTTTTTACTGGGATACTATTATAAAGCTGCTTTCTTCCCTTGTTTTTCTGTATCTGGTTTCCCAATCTTTTTCGTTATTACAAGGCTTTCTGATGGCAAAAATCACGGCCCAGGTTATGCAGAAGCTTCGTCAGGATATCAGCGAAAAAATGCACCGTATGAAGCTCAGTTATTACGACAGCCATACCCGCGGCGAGCTGCTCAGTATTCTTACCAATGATGTGGATACCATCAACAATGCCATCAGTCAGAATCTGACCTCCCTGGTAACTCAGGTAACTACCGCTGTCGGTGTTCTCCTTATGATGCTTGCAATCAGCCCTGCCCTTTCCCTGATTCCATTCATTATGGTTCCCCTCTCCCTCTTCAGCGCGGCGGGTGTAATGAAAGCCAGTGAAAAACATTATGTGAAACAGCAGGAGCTTTTAGGACAGCTGGGCGGCTATATCGAAGAAATGTATCAGGGACAAACTGTTGTCCAGTCTTTTCACTATCAGGAACGGGCTAAAAAAGCTTTTGAGACGTATAATGAAGCCTTAAAAATCAGTTCCCGGAAAGCAGAAATAACTGCCGGAGCTGTCAGTCCGATTACAACGCTTGTCAACGATCTGGGATATATCCTCTGCGCTGTCGTCGGCTGTCTTGGTGCAATTACCGGAAAAATCACAGTAGGAAATGTACAGGCAATGCTGGAATACACCTGGCGTTTTGCGGATCCTTTTTCCGCTATTGCCGGAATGTCTGGAAGCTTCAGCGCTGCTGCAGCTGCTGGAAACCGGCTCTTTTCTCTGTTGGATGCAGAAGAAGAAATCCCGGATTCCTTACCTGGTATTATCCCTCAAAAGCGCCTTGGATCTGTCGTTTTTCAGGATGTCTCCTTTGGATATTCTCCAGATAAGCTGTTAATGAAACGAATTAATTTGTGCGTAGAACCGGGAGAAAAAATTGCGATTGTAGGCCCGACTGGAGCTGGAAAAACCACGCTGATTAACCTGTTAATGCGCTTCTATGAACTAAACAGCGGATCGATTCTCGTAGATGGAATAGATATTCAAAAGATGCCTCTCTTTATCGAAGCCAATTCTCTTAAACCAGGGCATTTGCTGCCTGCATTCCTGTCTTTTTATGCAGACAGAAATGCCCCGTTTTTATGATTTTAAATAGCCTGTTTTAACACATACTGCTCCACAAACTGGGCTACTCCATCCTCGTAGTGGCAGCCAGTTACATAATCTGCACACTGCTTTACCGCCTCTCCTGCATTGTCCATGGCGACGCCGATGCCTGCTTTCTTCAGCAGCACGGCGTCATTGCTGCCATCGCCAAATGCCATCACATGGCTCAGATCCAGGTTCAGATGGCTGCAGAGCCATTTCATTGCACTTCCCTTGCTTACTCCTTTTTTTGTCAGCTCCAGACCATATCCGTCTGAGGTTATCGTAAACAAGCCATATGCTTCCAGCTCCTTTGCAGCGCCCTGCCAGGCCTCTGCCTCCTGGCAGATAATATTGATTTTTGTAACCTGGAATTTGCGGAAAATTTCCTCTCGATCCTGGTTTTCCTGCACTTTGCTGCAATATTTTTCAAAGGAATCTATCATAAGATATCGTTTTTCTCTTAGAAATTCTTCCTGAATTCTAGTCAGACGAAGCTGTCCGGTCTGTCTTAAAAGCTCCTCCTCTATCAGGATTCTGCCATCTGAAACAAGTTCCACAAAGGCATGGTACTTTTTCCCAATTCTAATCGCCTCCCGAAGCTGAGCGGCAGAAATTGCCTGACGATACAGCACCTGCTCAGTGCCGCCCCGGTAAATGACAGCGCCGTTTTCTGCAATCAGATAATCCATAACCGGAAGATTTGAAATCGGCACAATAGAGCGGCATCTTCCAGTGGCAACTACATAGAGCATTCCTTCATTTACCGCATGTTCGATTGCCCTGTAATTTCTTACAGAAACCTCATTATCATGGTGAAGCATGGTTCCATCCAGATCGGTTGCTATGATTCTGATTGTTTTATGCATGTTTTTCCCTCACAAATTCATCAATTGGTGTCCCATCCGTATCTGGCAGAGCTACGCCCAAAAGCTTTGCATAGGTCGGGGCCTGGTCAATCAGACGTCCCTTCTCCAACACTGCAGACTCTGCAAAATCCGGTCCCTTGGCCATGAAAACCGGCTGTGGGCCTTTCTGGGGATAATATCCATGGGAAGCTCTTCCATACCGGTAGTCCCTGTCTCCAAAGCTTTCTACCAGCGGGCCAGATGTATTTTCTCCGAAGGAGGTATAATCATCAGACTCAATTACAAAAGAGAATGGCCCGTTCAGTCTGTATTTTTCATCTGCCTCCTCTGCGGTAAGAACCTCACTGATTCCATAAATTCCTTCCTCTCTCATCCAGCGCAGCAGCTGAAATACTCTCTGATACAGCTTTTCATCCAAAGGATCCTTAAGGTATACAACTGCAGAAAGTCCGTTAGACAGGCAGTAAGCTCTCCAGTCTGTAACATATCCGTCTTTCCTTACATCCAGAAAGCCATAATCTGCCAGCATCACATTCAAATTCATAATCCGCTGAACCTCCATCTGGCCATGATCACTAGTCACTACCAGATTCGTCTGCTCTGCAAGCCCCAGCTCCTCCTGCACTCCCATCAGCTGCTGAACAAACCGATCGGTATCCACTACAGCCCGATCCACCATTTCATGAAATACCCCATACTGATGTCTTGCTCCGTCAATATTTGCCGGATGAATCAAAAGCACGTCTGGCTGTTTTTCCCGCAGAATATCACAGGCACAGGCAATAATAAACTCATCAATATAAGGATGTCCCCAATGTTTCAGAATCGAACTGTTTTTTTCCACAATTCGAATCATGTCCTCATCACAGCCCATCTTACGAAATGCCTCTTCTATGGTTTCACCATTTTCCGGAACATACTCCGGAATCTTATAATCAATATCCTTATGACATCCCGTTACCGGCCAGAACACCGCAGCTGTAGTCAGGCCTTTTTCCTTGCATGCTGTAAAAATATCCCGTGAACAGATCACGTCTGCATAACGATTCCAGGGTGTTGGTTTCTGATTAAAGGCCAGAACAAAGTTGCTGGTAACTCCATGGCGATTGGGATAGTTCCCTGTCATCATTGTTGTGTGGCAGGGATAAGTAACCGTTGGATAAATCGACTCCACACGGTTAATTCTGCATCCTCCATCCAAATATTTCTGATATCCAGGCAAAGTGGAAAACAGTTCCAAATCCTCTGTTACCATGGCATCTGCTGAAAGTATAATCAACTTATTTTTCATTCTTTTCTCCTTCTGATTACCTACTGATTTAAAATCTTATTTACCTTTGTTTCCATATCAGCCAGGGTTGTATCTATATCGCTATTGTTGATATAAATAGCATCCAAAGCGCTTTTAATTGCCTCTGTCGCCTCTGTATAATTCGGATTGGAATATGCTGCACGATTTGCATAAGCTAGCTGATCTAATGCTACTCGAGCCATAGGCATTTCTGCAAAATAAGCTTTCATCGTATCCGATTCCCCGGCACTCTTTCTGGCTGGTAAATAACCAGTTTTAATCGAAGATTTCACTGTCTGCTCTGTGTCAGTCATAAAGTTAATAAACTCCCAGGCTGCTTCCTTTTTCTTGTCAGGAATCTTGCTCATCATAACCAGATTGCAGCCGCCGGTAGGGGTTCCGTAGCACTGATCCATAGGAATAAATCCTACTCCCAGTTCAAAGCCCAGCTCATCTGCGATAGATGCAAATTTCGTTAAATCACCGGTAGAACTAAACCAGATAGCTGTGTCTTCATTCTGCACATCTGCAGTTACTTTATCAGATTCATTACTGTTAAAAGCATGTACTACACCCTGATCAATCAAATCACGATAAAACCCAATTACTTCTTTTCCTGCCTCTGAATTCAGATTGGTAGCTGTCTCATCATCATTTAAAATAGAGCTTCCATGTTCAATCATAAAGGCATCCAAAGTCCAGGTATAACTGTACTGAGAAATCCCGTATTTTCCAGTTTTTTCATGCACACCAGTTGCCATTTCCTTCAAATCATCCCAGGTCTTTAAATTTGCACCGTCGTATCCAGCTTCTTTCAGCAAAGAATTATTGTAGTACATAATCGGAGTGCTTCTTAAATAGGGCAGACCATAACAGGAACCATCTACCTCACCGTTTAACAGCAGAGCATCGTAAAAATCTGTCATATCCACTCCAGATGCCGCAATATAGGAATCTAATGGTTCAATCACCCCATTTTCAGCAAATCTGCGAATCGAGCTAATCTCCATAACGGAGACATCCGGCATCTCATTGGCAACAAATGCTGCCTGAAGCTTCTGATGACACTCGTCGTAGGTTCCCTGGTATTCTGCTGTAACATGAATGCCCTTTTCCTTTCCTACTGTCTCATTAAATAACTCTGTCATCTCCAGATTATTTTCCTGAATTTTGTCTGTCCAGCAATACCAGTAGGTTAATTCCGTTACATTTCCGTCTGCGGTAGATTCCTCTTTTTTTCCTGCCTCACTGGACACAACAGCGCTGCTTTCTGCCTTATCTGTCCCGGAATTTCCGCATCCTGCCAAAGTTCCTGCAGCGATACATGCCATTGCTGCTGCGCCTAAAATTCTCTTTTGATTTTTCATTTTCTTCTCCTCTTTATTTGTTCTTTTCGCTCTTTTAGCTGTTTTATATTAACCCTGTTTTGGGAAAATTTTTATGATTTTTACTTTACTCCCATATAGGTAAAACCTTTGATAATCTGCTTCTGGGCAATCATATAAACAAAAATAATCGGCGCCATCAGCAGTACATTTCCAGCCATTAAAATGTGCTGGTATACTCCATTTTCTACACTCCGCAGCATCGTCAATCCAACCGGAAGTGTCCGTACTGCATCCGTTGTCGTCAAAACCATCGGCCAAAAATAATCATTCCAGGTTCCAACAAATGTCAGCATTCCCAGCATAATAACCGTTGGTTTTGCAATGGGAAGCATAATATGCGTGATGATTTTCAATTCTCCGGCTTTATCCAGCCGCGCCGCCTCAATCAGTTCTTCCGGAATCTGCTTAAAATTCTGCCGCAGCATAAAAATTGCAAATGCGCTGGTAGCCTGCGGAAGAATCAGGGACCAGTAGGTATTGATCAGTCCCCACTTACTCAGCATTAAAAATACCGGAAGAAAAATCAGCTGCGAGGGAATCATCATAGTCGCCAGAATCACTCCAAAAGACAGTTTCTTTCCCAAAAATTCATATCTGGCAAACGCATAAGCAGCGGGAATCACAGTCACCATCTGCAAAACCATAATTCCAGCTGTTACAATAAGCGAATTTTTCAAAAAATGAAAAAATGGAATTACCTCAATTGCCCTTGCAAAATTTTCCCACTGAGGATCACTTACCCAGAATGTTGGCGGCGACTGAAGGGCCTGCGCCGCCGTCTTAAAGGCTGTTAATGCCATCCAGTAAAGGGGAACAAAAAAGATGGCTGTCAAAAGCAGATTTATCATGAATCTGACAGCTTTTGATATATATTTCATACTCCGTCTCCTATGCTTTTATGTTATTGATAGTGAACTTTTTTCTGCAGACATCCAAAATATACGAGGGTAAAAATACCTACAATTACCATTAAAATTACACCAACAGCAGATGCATAGCCGATCTTATAAAACTGAAATCCATACTGATAAATGTAATATACCAGGCTGGTAGTTGAATTCTGCGGTCCTCCGGCAGTCATCACATTTACTGTTTCAAAAACCTTAAAGGAACTGATAACAGCTGTAATAGACAGGAAAAACAAAGTCGGTGACAACATAGGAAGAGTAAGCTTGAAAAATGTCGTAACCGGATGTGCCTGATCCAGCTCTGCTGCCTCATAAATATACTTTGGAATACTCTGAAGCGCAGATAAAATAATCAATGTGTAATAGCCAACTCCCTTCCAGATATTAACCAGAATCAGGGAATACATTGCCACTTGAGGATCGTCCAGCCACCTTATTTTTTCGATTCCAAAGAATCCCAAAATATAATTTAAAAGGCCAATATCTCCATCCATAATCCACATCCAGATAAAGGCAATGGAAATCATAGGAAGTACATATGGTGTAAACATAATCACCTGTACAAGCCGTTCAAATCTGGCATTTTTATTAAGATAAAGAGCAAAAATCATCCCCAGTGTAATGCAGCCTGCCACGGTCCAAAAAGAAAACTGACAAGTATTTTTCAGCACCTGCATAAACTCCGGATCTGTCATCAGTGACACATAATTGTCCAGTCCGATGAACGTCATTTCTCCAACCATATTCCATTTATAAAAGCCCAATTTAAGCATGTATAATATGGGATATACAAGAAACACAAGGCTGACTGCCATTGCGGGAGCTATCATCAAATAGGGCAGCCCTTTCCTCACTCCATCCTTCCATAAAGTGCCGATTTCCACATGCTCTGACTGCAGTTTGACTCTGTTATTTATTACGCCTGCATCCATCATAATCTCCTTCCTCTCGCTTAAAATTATCGGATTCTCTGTTCTTCCTCATCAAAATACAAGATTCTATTGTGAGGAATAAACATCTTTACATTCCCGTCAACAGCTTTCTTATCATCAAAAATTTTTGCCTGAATCCGTCCATAACAGGTATCAATTTTATACAGAGTTTCTATGCCCAGCATTTCATGGGTAATCACCTTTCCGTCAATTATCAATCCCTTTTGTTTTTCATCTGGCACATCCTCATAAAAGGTTACATACTCCGGGCGAAAGCCAAGATAGCAGACATTTTCAACCGGCAAATGCTCATAATGAACCTGATTCTGTTTCAATATATTCATAGGCGGTGTTCCAATAAACTGAGCTGTAAACACATTATCCGGGTCGTGATAAATTGTGTGAGGAGTCCCGCACTGCATGATTTTTCCCTTATTCATCAAAACAATCTGCGTTCCCATAGACATGGCCTCTACCTGGTCATGAGTCACATATACAAACGTAGAGCCCAGCCGGTTATGCAGCTCAATCAAATCTGTCCGCAGCTGTGAGCGCAGCTTGGCATCCAGATTGGACAAAGGTTCATCCATAAGAAAAACTCCCGGTTTTTTTACCATTGCTCTTGCCAAAGCAACTCTCTGACGCTGTCCTCCTGATAAAGCGCTGGGTTTTCGATTTAAGTATTCCTCCAGTCCAACCGATCTGCTGACTTCGCAAATACGTTCCTCCCTCTCTTTCTTTGCAACCCCTGCATTTTTAAGTCCAAATTCAATATTTTCCCTCACGGTCATGGTCGGATACAAAGCATAATTCTGAAAAACCATTGCAATATCTCTGTCGCCAGGTTTCACTTCCTTCATATCCTTCCCGTCAATATATAAGGTGCCTCCCGTCTCCTCTTCAAGTCCGGCAATCATGCGAAGTGTTGTAGATTTTCCACATCCGGACGGCCCGAGCAATACGGTAAAGCTTCCTTCTCCAATTTCAAGATTTAACCCTTCAATAACAGGTGCTTCTTTCCCATATGACTTCTCAATATTCTCCAAAACGATTTTACTTTCCACTCAATTTTCCTTTCTGATTTCATCCTGGTTTGTCTTCTCTGTATGAATAATTTACAGGTATCAGGTAAAAACCACTACCGCAAATTTGAAAATTTTAAGTAAACTCATCTCTTAAAAACAAATGAAATTCTCTTACATTTTTTAATATTTATTGAAATTGTCCATCTTTTTATGGTATTCTTACACCAGAAAATATGCGTGTTTGTTTCAAAGAGGAGGTATATTATGAAAATACGATCGTCAAACTTTCTTCATCTCCCTGTTTTCTTTCTGGCCGCCGCCCTTGCCCTGACTGGCTGCGGGGCCTCATCGGAAAAAAGCGTCACTGTAGCTGAGACTGCCGCCGCTGCCCCTGCTGCCGGATCCCCTTCCCCTGAAGGCGCCCTTGAAGAAAATGGCAGCGCCGACTTCGGAACCGCTGCAGACACCAGCGCGGAAAGCGAAATGCCTGCCCAAAACAAAAGCAGTCAGCCCACTCCGGTACAGGCTGGAAGAAAGCTGATCCGCACCGTATGGCTGGACATGGAAACAACCGATTTTGACAGCTCCCTTCAGTCTGTCCATGAAAAAATCTCCGCTCTGGAAGGCTATACAGAACAGTCTGAGGTTACCGGAAGCCGTCTCAATTACGCCGGAGAACCGATTCTCCGTCACGCTTCCATGACTGTCCGAATTCCCACCAAACACCTGGAAGCCTTTCTCCAGGCAGCTCAGGCCAGCGGTAATGTTGTCAGCCAATCTGAAACCACAGAGGATGTTACTCTTCAATATTCTGATGTAGAAAGCCGAAAAAAATCTCTGGAAATTGAGCAGGAACGTATCTGGGCCCTGCTGGAAAAAGCAGAAAGTCTGGAATCTGTTATTGCTCTGGAAGAACGGCTTTCAGAAATCCGTTATGAACTGGAATCCCTGGAGGCACGCCTTCGCCTTTACAACAATCAGGTGGAATACAGCACCGTTCATCTAACCCTTTATGAAGCAGACGAAAGCCGCCTGACTCCATCTAAGCCACTGACTGCCGCCCAGCGAATCAGCCGCGATTTTCAAAACAATCTGGCTTCTATGGGACAGCTTCTTCTCAATTTACTTATCAGTATTTTGACCCTGGCGCCCTTCTGGGTTCCGGCTGTCCTCCTTATTCTTCTGCTTATCTGGATTTTGAAGAAAAAACTCTGCGGCTCCAGCCGTTTCTTCCGGAAAAAAGAAAAAGGCTCATCTCAAGATGAGCAATAACCAATCCTTATAATGCTACAGGGCGGGGACCTTCGTCCCCGCCCTGTAGCTGGTATTTTCCAATATTTTTCCTATACTGCAATATCATTCTCTTCCGTTTATAGTCTCCCCGCACGGCCAGTATCGACAGCTTCTGTAGCATAACACTTCTCAATCCCCGTCTCTTCCCGACTCCGATACTCCTGGATCCAGTCAATCAATAAAGAAGAAAGATTCACAGTAATCAGTGAAAAAACAATCCGCGCAACAGGAATATACGTTAAAGATAATACTAAAACCACCGTATCCGTAAACAAATATGCCCGTGATAAACGCCAATGAAGGATATGAGAAATTGTCAATGCCAATGCATCATCACCTCCACTGGATCCCCCCTGCCTTACAATCAATCCAACACCTACACCCACAAAAATACCGCCTAACACAGCGGCAATGAGGGGATATTCCGATAAGTCAGGAAGCATTGGAGGAAACAGCTCCCAGATTTTATAAAAGCCTGACACAAACATGGTCGAAATAATGGATACCTTAATAAAATTTCCTCCCAGAAACTTAAACGCCAGCAGATAACAGGCAAGATCAAGAATCGGAGTAATATAAGCCGGAGACATTTGCAGCCAATGCTCAATAAGCAGCATCAGGCCGATAACGCCGCCCTCTGTAATATTTGTTCGCTGATGGATATTGTGAACGCCAAACGTATATATCATTGCCCCAAGCATAATCAACAATATTTTTTTGACAGTCAGCCCATCCTTCACCTTGTTCCAAAGCTCAGATATATAAGATAACAATAAAAACAACCTCCTTGATTGGTTTGTACTTTTATGATATAGTTATAAACTATATAGTAACTATACAGTCAAGGGGTATTTTATGAAAAATCTATTTTCCATTGGAGAACTGTCAAAACAACAAAATATTTCACGCCAGACTTTAATTTTTTATGATAAAATCGGCCTGTTTCCTCCTGCCTATGTTGATCCGGAAAATGGGTATCGATATTACAGTTCCAGTCAGCTCGATTATTTAGATACCATTTGTATTATGAAAAAAATCGGATTTTCTCTGAATGAAATCAAGACATACATGGAAAACTACACCATTGACCATTCTATTGTCACATTGCGCAAACAGCTTACTATCATTGAGCAGCAAATCCAGGAGCTGCAAATGATAAGAAACCGTGTGGAGCATCGCTGCCGGCAGCTGGAACATGCAGTCGCTATTCGTAACAGCAGTGATATTGTTGCCTTAGAAAACGTAAAAAACCAGTATATTCTGATCCAGGAGGTTCCCTCTCCTCACACCCTGGAGAGCGTCAGTATCGCTACAAAAGAGTGTTTTGTCCGCTCCTTCAGGGAACAGCTTCCCATCTTCTTCCAAAGCGGGGCAATCGTTCCCTATGAGCATATTTTAAATGGCAGATACACCGAAGCGGCATTTGCCTTTCTTCCCATTGAAAAAATCGATCACGTTCCTGGCGTTGTCAAGCTTCCTGCCGGAAAAAGTGTATTTACCTATCATACAGGAACTTATATTTCTATCGGAAAAGCATATGAACGAATCCTGGAATACTGCAGAAATAAGCATTTGCATATTATTTCAGATTCCTACGAATTTGCAATCAATGATTATCTCTCTACTGGAGATGAGGATGAATATATTACAAAAATTATGTTTTATGTGGAGTAAAGCAAGCCCCCCAAATTTTCATGTAGACAACCGATCAGGCTTCAGCAATTCTTAAAATATCCCAACAACAGATACGATTTTCAAAGAAAAAGGAAAAACACTATGAAAAGGAATCCAAAAGCAGCAAATTCAAAAAAAGCAGCTATCAAACATATCATGAGGTTTATTCCTGTGGCAGCGCTGCCGCTCTTGGCAGGCATCGCCATTGGATATACGATTCGCCCGGAATCGAAACAACCTGCTCCAGCAGCTTATGCAGCTGATCCGGCCTACGAATATATGGTTGGCTCTTCCGCCTGGCAGATGAGCGCAGAGGCACATGCCTTGATGATGCAGGGCTTCCGCGTCGCCTCAGAAAATATTGAGCATATGGCTGCCCTGGCAGACGCTGGTCAGCAGGGCAGACGCTGGTCAGCAGGGTTATTATTGGGAAGAAGAAAATAGGCAGAAAAAACTCTTCCTTAACGAGAAACGTGTTGCCGTTGTGTGCGATATTGACGACACGCTGGTGGACGGCGTTCACTACACAGCAAATATCATCGGAAAAAACGGAGAATGGACGAACAAAGCCTTTACTAATTTTATTCAAAGCGAAGCCTGCACTCCACTTCCAGGAGCTATTCCCTTCGCAAATCACTGTGTAAAAAATGGCGTTGCGCTGTTTTATGTAACCAATCGCTATGATCAGGCTTATAAGCTGAGCGAAGAGGGCTATGCAGGCCAAACGGGGTATCAAAAAGCAGACGGCTCCGTGATCGGTTCATCTACCTTTGACATTTTTGGAAAAACCATGTACGACATCACAATGGAATCCATGACAAAGCTCGGCTTCCCAATCAATGATCCGAATGCAGCAAATTACTGCAGGGACGCTGTTCTGATTGTCAACGACACAAAACTGAACGGCTCCAGCAAAGAGTGGGTACGACAGGGAATCGCCAATGGGGAACGATCAAAACCGGCGAAAGAGCCCAGGAGTCACATGCCTATCCAGAAACTGCAGATATTTCCTCCCATCACATCGCCATGCTTATGGGCGATGACCTGAACGATATCAGCCAGATTTTCAGCGACAGCGAAAACGCCGTCGATCGCGTTGCTTTGACAATTGAAAACATGGACAAGTGGGGCGCTCAGTGGATCGTGTTTCCCAACGCCGTTTACGGAAGCTCAGCCAGCTACGCCGCACAATACGGGTTCCCAGAGCTGTTTGACTATTTCGACTACAAAGATGAAAACAGCGATGCCTGGAAATTATACAAACAGCAGAGATAATTTGCTCCCGATCTTTCTATTGGCAGAGGAATGGAATTAAATGCCTCTTCATCGAGTGTATTATAAGGGGGCTGTAAAAAACAGCCCCACTCTTTTATCTGATAAATCTATCTTTTTTGTTCAATCCATACCCTAATATACCGCCAATAATACCACCAACAATATGCGCCATATTAGAAATATTGTCCTGCACTGTAATTCCCTCACATATTTGCTGACCAATAAAAAATACAGCCACCAAAACAAAAGTAAGTAACTCATCGGTTATAATTCTGATGAACAATCCTGACTTCAAACTTTCTCTCTGTCTCCATTTTCTTAATTTCTGCTTTTGTCATAGACAAATCCTCCTCAAAAATGAATTAAGCTGGCATACTCCATAGTGAATGTCTGCTATGTAGGTGTTCTGAAAAGTATTTTTGCAACCTGACGCAATTTTCTGTTCCTGAATCTCCATCAATATAAAATTATCTCCATCATTTTGAAAAAAATGACGGAGATGTTATATTAAATACGGACATAGCCGGTAGATGGACCTGCACCAACTTTTGCGATATACCCACTCTTTACCAGATCCGTTAAAGTCCTTTCCACAGTAACTTTGCTTATATCAGGACAAAGCTCCATGATTTCCTTCTTTGTAATCTTGCCAACCTTATTATCAATAACTGCTTTGATTCTATCAGGCTTAGAAAGGCTGCGATGCTTCAAATGCTCTACACGACTTTCAAATTCATTGTATGCTTTCAGCATGATACCCAGATAATATTTAACGAAAGGCTCATAGCTGTTTTCACCCTCATGCCAACCAGCAGAACTTGCTTGAAGGGCTTCATAATATGTTTCTTTTGTCTTTTCAATCAGCATTTCCATACTGACATATTTTCCAACGATGTATCCTGCCTTATAAAAAAGCAGTAAAGTAAGCAAACGGCTCATTCTACCGTTTCCATCATTGAAAGGATGAATGCATAGAAAATCCAGAATGAACATTGGAATCAAAACCAGTTTATCAATGCGGTCAGCTTCCCATGCTTCAAGGAAGCGAGTGCAAAGTTCTTCCATTGCTTCAGCAGTCTGAAATGCGGGAACCGGAATAAAACGTGCTTTCTGATGACCCTCGGCATCTGTTTCTGCAATTACATTATCAGAGTTCTTATACCTTCCACCGGCAGCCCCCTGTGAATAGGAATACAGATCTCGATGTAACTGCAAAATAATGTTCGGTCTTGGATTGATATATTCATAGCCTTCGTGAATTGTGGAAAGCACTTCGCGATAACCGGCAATTTCCTGCTCAGATCGATTTCGGGGTTCTGCTTTCTGGCTTACCAATTCTTCCAAACGCTTATCGCTTGTAAATATACCTTCGATTCGGTTGGATGCACCCGTACTCTGAATCAAAGCAACTTCTAAGAGTGTTTTCAGTTCATCTATATTGGCTTCAAGAAATAATTCCTGTTTGCCTTTATGTTCGTGGATGCTGCCAACCATCTGAACAATTTCAGGGGTCAGCAACTTCGCAGGACTTGCCATATAATCAAAGTCTCTCATAGGAATCTCCTTCATTTCAGTTTTATCTCCATCATTTTATCATCAAATGACGGAGATTTCAACAGGTATGATGGAGATAGCCTCCCCTCATCCACAGGAACTATACTCCTTTTGGAAAAGGTTTTTGCATCAATAATTCCTAATTCATGGAAGCCTGTTTCAACTGACTTCCCGGTTCCGGTCCATCTACTTTTTTATAGACACTCTGGTTTGCATACCATTCTTCAAAACTGGGAATCATGACTCGCATCGTGGTTCCCACAGTAATGACCTTAAAGTAATTTTTTCTCACCAGATGTCGAGGTACAACCGGCTAAGTATTCCTTAACCTTGATTAAATTGTACCGAGAATAAGCCTTCTTTTTTATGGTCTGGCGGGTCGGATTGCCCGGTCTGAAAGGTCGGATTTTCCATGAAGATATTTCCTGATTTATTGTGTCGAAAAATATAAAAGTGAAAAGAATTTAACCGGCAAGCAGGTTTCTGCACTTTTTACCAAATACCGTGTGTGGGAATATATTTATTCCTGCTTTGAGGCACTTCACACCACCGGTGAAAAGTATATTGTTGCAGATATTGATCTGTGTATAGAAGCCAGACAATCTACATAAGGCCAAAATCCCCTTATCCATCTACTCTTTCCCTGAATTCCGACCCAATTTTAAGGAAAAGATGATCGTCCGTTATCTCGGACAAAGAGAAACACTCTTTGCCCGAGATAAAAAAGAATACAGGAAACGGCTCTTAGTGGACCTCTTCCCTCATATACAGCAGGGTTCCATCTTCCCGCCGGGAAAATTTGCTCATAAATTCGTCATACATAATCCAGGATTCTCTGGGATAAATTGCATGAGACATACCGGAAACCCTGCCAACAGTCAGCATCGGAACCTTCTGCTCATTACAATACACATAGAAATGGATCTCACCGCTGCTGTACTCCATTGGCTTTGGATTCAGGTGATACAGTTCCATCATCCGGCGAACAAACTTGGCAATATCCGAATTACATCCAAACTCCAGTTCTCCGCCATCTCTTCCAGCTACCAGCCAGTCATTTTCACCAAACAGGAACAGATATGGCACAGCAGGATCAATGGCTTCCGGCTGAGGTACCTCTCGTTCCGGATCAATCAGTGCAGAACTGCAGGCCACAGCCGCAAACTCCTTAGAGGCCGCCAGCCCCAATGCAGAGGTCATCATTCCGCCACTGGACTGCCCGCAGGCATAGACACGGCTGTTATCAATGTTATAGCGAGACTTGACGTCAGCAATCATTTTCAAAATAAATCCTGTGTCATCAAAATCTTTGCCCTGATAGCTGCCATTCCACAATGGAATATTGCAAATTCCTCCCGGCTTCTGCTGATAACAGGCAGCTTCTGGAAATACTACAATAAAGCCGCGTTCCTCGGCAATGGTGGTCATATCAGACAGAGAGACATAAAATTCTGCACTGCTGCCCCGGGCATGCTGAGCTGTCACCAGCGGAACCGGCTCAGTACAGTCTTTTACACTGTCAGGAACATATTCATACCAAAGACGTGTGAAGCCATCGTGTTCTATGGTGTGCTTTTCCAAGCCAAAGTCTGTAAGTTCTTTACGACGGCGGAGCATCTTGCCGCGGCTGCGGTAGCGAAAAGCTTCCTTCAGATACTTCCAGACAGACTCCCAAAAATCCTGTGTCAGCATGCCATTGAAACCATTGGTAATGCGTACTTCACTAATCAGCTGATCGTTTAGCTGACTCTTCTTCCACACTGTCGTGGGGAAGTAAATCTCATCTGCGTTTTCATTGGAAAAACACTCCGATGAAACGTAGTTCTGCGCTTTCCAATAATTGGCAACTTCCGCATTTGCACCCTGATTCTTACTCCACGCCATCCAAACAGGAAGGGGAGCCTTTGTTCCAGAAATAGCCATTTCCACCCGTCCTGTATCCTCACTTTTATGAACAGATTGTGCGTTATGCATCGCCTCAGGAAGCAAATCGCCAAAAGTAGCAAGGCCTGCCCATTCGCTGGTCATCTTCATAGCAGCCTGCTGCGCAACAACCGCACCGGTTCCGATACCGGCAGCATACATGGTATCCTGAATCGTGACATAATAATTCCGAGACTGAACCTCCATATAAACTCGGTTCATATAATCCGCATCATCGCCATTCAGGCTCCATTTGTCATTCTCTGGAGTCAGGACAAAGAGAAATACATCTGCCTTGTTTGCAAAATCTATCCAGAAGCTTTCTTCCAGATATTTTAATGTATTCTCCTCATCATCAGGAATCACAAACACACAGGGGCGCACATAGCAGAGACCGGGTTTCAAATATGTATAAAATTTACGGGGCTTTCCATTTACATCTACTGTCTCTTCAAACAGACCGGTAAACAGACATCTGCTGATATGTGCAGGATCCGGTTGAATCTCTGCCAGATTTTGAGGAAATGTTTTTACTTCCAGCATAATATTATCTCCTTATCATTAAAACAGAGGGAATACAGTCATAATCCAGAACACAGAAACAATACAAAGGATCGTTGCAGGAATTATGGACTGCTTAATCAGGCTTTTCAGATCATATCCTCCTGAAGCCATACACATAGGAACGGCTGGAGTTGCCATAGGAGTCATAAAAGAACTCAGGCAGGCTGACTGTACCAGAATCATAATTCCGATGGGGTTCGCACCCATGGACTTACAGGCCAGAATTGCAATCGGAATGAACACGATCATAACTGTCCGGTTCATCATCACCTGGGTCAGCAGGAATGGTACAATAAAGAAAACAAAACCAATCAGATAGCGGTTATTCAGAGTATTCGCCATATTCGCCAGAATATCACCTACTAATTCACCTGCTCCTGTCTGTGTCAGGGCTCCGCCCATAGCAAATGAGCCAATCAACAAAAATGCCATAGGCCAGTTGATAGAAGCAATTGCTTCTTTCTCAGACAGAACACCAAAAGCTACCATAGCAACAGCACCGGACACACAAATAACCCAAGTATCAATACCAATTTTACGCTGGAAAATCAGAGCAATCGTCGTCAGAATGAAGATGATGTAACCAGCTCTCTCTTTGAAAGGAGTCAGGGGTGCACGATTATCTGTACGATCCTGCATTTCCGTAGTCTGAACAACAGGTGCATTGGGAGCAAATTTTACAGCAAAGAAAATACAATAAATCATAACTGCGATCAGCATGGGCAAACGTGCCTTCATGGGATCGGTCAAGGCTACAACAAAATCAGTATAGGCATTAGCTTCCAGATAACCGTTAAGCTCAGCAGCCTGAGTAGCGCCGCTGCCCAAAGGCAGAGCGGAAATAGTAGCAATGCTGACAATCGCCAGAGGGAACAGAGTCTTAGATGGATTGATCTTCATCTCCTCACAGGTAGCAATCATCATAGGTGCCATAATTCCAAATACAATAACAGAACTCTGAATGAACTGTGCCAGAAGGGCAGCAACAAGAACATAGCCCAGCATTACCATGGTCAAAGAACCTTTTGCAATCTTATTCACACTGGTAGCACATTTCTTCACGAACTGGGTACGGGTAAAGCCTGCTGCCACTACAAACATAGCAACAATCATCACGCCATTGGCATTTCCGATATAGGTTAATGCTGTTTTGGGATCCAGACAGCCGGTAATAATAAAAGCACACATACTGAGCATAGCCGTCAAACCCATGGGTATTTTTCCGACAATATAACTTGCCATTGTCAAAGCACAAATGATGAGACAAATTGTTAATGAATTCATTGTTTCTCTTCCTCCCACTTATTTTTTAAACGTAGCGGCAAACATGATCAACCGCAATATCAGAGAAACCGTATGCTTCTGCTTTTGTAAGCTTACCATTACAGATATCCTGAATAACCTGAAGCATTTCTCTTCCCATCTCCTGATAAGTCTTCTCTCCCCGAACGATAGGGCTCAAATCCACATCCATGTTGTCCTCCATTCGCTGGTAGGTACGCCTGTTAGCAGTAACCTTAAGCACTGGAGTAATTGCATTACCAGTACAGGTACCGCGGCCGGTGGTGAAAATTACTGCCTGACAGCCAGATGCAACCATAGAGGTAACAGATGAAATATCATAACCTGCTGTGTCCATAACTACAGCTCCATGCTGACTGGGGCGAACTGCCTGCTCCAACACCTCTCGAATCGGACGCGTTCCTCCCTTACGGATGCATCCAAGACTCTTCTCGTCCAGAGTAGAAAGTCCACCAGTCTTGTTGCCGGGAGTAGGCTGACCCGCACGACAATTCTGACCGGCTGCTAACAGGTGTGCTTCATAATCCTGACAGACCTGAATAATCTGGTTGTGGATTTTCGAGGTGGATGCCCGTTTAGCAAGAACATGCTCTCCGCCAATCCATTCGATAGACTCAGACATTACGGTCGTAGCCCCCATATCTACAAGCAAATCGCTCAGTTCTCCCGTGGCCGGATTACTTGCTATGCCAGATGTAGCATCGCTTCCGCCGCACTCAATTCCAAGGTACAGTTCAGAGATATCAAACAGCTCCTTTTGCTGTAAACCAGCCTGCATAGCCATCTCTCTGGCTGCCCGTACACCTTTTTCAATGGTTTTCAGTGTACCTCCCTCATCCTGAATACCAAAAGAGACCACCGGCTTGGAGGTCATAGCCTGAATCTTTTCACGAAGCTGATCATGAGGGACTGTCTCACATCCCAGTCCAATAATTACCACCCCCCAGACATTCGGATTGCAGGCAAAGCCAGTCAGAACCTTTTGACTCATATCCGTGTTCGCCTGAACATCAGAGCAGCCGGTATTAAAAATAATATTTACCGCCCCCTTCACCTGACTGGCAATGATTCTGGATGACTCACTTCCACAGGCACAGGTCGGCAAAATCAGAATATGATTGCGAATCCCCGGTCTGCCCTCTGCTCTGCGATACCCCCAGAACTTCAATCCTGACTCTGTCTTTTCAAGCTCGGGAAGCGGTTCGTCTTTCTCCTCCACCTTCTCACTGTCGTAATCTCTGGGAACACTAAACAGATTATGATGAGCAACCCAATGACCTTTCGCAATCGGTTCTGAAGTTTTTCCCAAAGGTTCGTCATATTTGATGGTCTCTCCTCCTTCCGGAATGTCCGCAAGAGCAATCTTGTGGCAGTAAGGAATGTCTTCTTCCGCAGTCAGGGAAATACACTCATTTCCTTTCCGATAGGTAACGGTATCTCCCTTGACAATATCGGTAATACAGGTGGCAACATTATCTGTAAGCCCCATGAGTAATGCATTGATTTCCATGGTTTTCCTCCAATCCGGACCGTTCGTCCTTCTAATGGCTCAAGCTTATCACGGACAGGACACTATGTCTAATATATGAATTTTATACCTTGATAAAAAATACTTGATAGTGTATAATTGTGCCATTGTTATTTGTGTATTTTTCACAAAACTCAGGGGGGATACTATATGCAGTCTGAAATGGCCTATGTCTACAAAGTTTTCCAGGAGAAGAGTTTTACTAAAGCAGCAGAAGAGCTTTTCATGACCCAACCCGCCTTAAGCATGGCTATCCGAAAAGTAGAAGATTCTCTGGGTATGCCGATTTTTGATCGAAGCGTAAGGCCCATGGGACTGACCCTTGCCGGAAAAGCCTATATTGAATTTATTGAAAACACCCTGAATCTGGAACAGGAGCTTCAGCAGCAGATACAGGATATCCGAGAGATAAACACAGGCTCCGTCCGTATGGGTGGTTCTCACTATATTAATGCTTACATTATGCCAAAGGTTCTTGCCGGCTTTTCTCAAAAATATCCCCGTGTCAACATTGATCTGGTAGAATCCAGCTCTGCAATTCTATCCCAGATGCTGGCACGCCGTGAAGTAGATATCACATTTAACTGCAACCCCAATTTTATGCAGGGATTTGAACGATATCCTGCATTTGAAGATCACATTCTGTTGGCGGTTCCCAAATCTCTCAATATAAAAGACATTCTGATAGAAAAAAGTCTGAGCGCCAACGATGTGGCTAACCGCCGCCATTTGCAGCCCGACTGTCCCTGTGTAACACTAAACTCCTTCCGCGATCTGGAATTTATTCTGCTGGCTCCTGGAAATAATCTTCACGATCGAACAGAACAACTCTTTCAGGAAGCCAACTTCACTCCCAAAGTCAGAATGGAGCTGTCCCAGCTGGTAACGGCCTATCATCTGGCCAATGTTTCTTTAGGAGCAACCTTTATCAGCGATCGCCTTGTTGTATTCGGAGAAGATAACCTGCTTTACTACAAACTGGATTCTGAACTAACCACCCGGATATTTTATATGCTGCTTCCCAATCGAAAATATACTTCAAAAGCAGTCCGGGCATTCGTAGATTACTGCACCTCCGTACTATAAGAAAGAAGCCTGCTCGCGAGCTTCTCCGCCTGCGGCGGGTCGTCTCATCAGCCCAATTCTCTTCCAACCCA
>OIZR01000609.1_pt1 | contig 25174 bp, 26 predicted proteins | sample 1588591 | NCBI WGS metagenome assembly OIZR01 (sample SAMN03283249) | human gut metagenome | biome: human-associated habitat; material: feces | host: Homo sapiens | place: USA | collected 2013 | reverse complement strand
CTTTCTGGCTGCCTTTCGGCAGATTCCTCCGATTTTCCGCTCCAGCGTCCGGACTCCGGCCTCTCTTGTATAACCGGAAATCACAGCCTCCAGCGCCTCTTCTCTGAGGATCAGCTGGCCTTTTTTCAGTCCGTTGGCTTCCATCTGCCGCGGAACCAGGTGTTTCTGCGCAATATGTTTTTTCTCATTTTCCGTGTAGCTGCCAACCTCTATGATTTCCATCCGGTCCAGAAGAGGACGGGGAATCGCAGACAGGTCATTTGCAGTAGCGATAAAGAGTACCTGGGACAGATCCAGCGGGATCTCCACATAATGATCCACAAAATGCTTATTCTGTTCCCCGTCCAGCACCTCCAGAAGTGCCGAGGAAGTATCCCCCTTATAGTCACTGCTCACTTTATCAATCTCATCCAGAAGCATGAGCGGATTCTTTACCTTTGCCTGAACAAGTCCCTGCACAAGGCGCCCCGGCATAGCCCCCACATAGGTACGCCGGTGTCCCCGGATCTCCGCCTCATCTCTCACACCGCCCAGACAGATCCGGACATACTGTTTTTCCAGAGCCCGCGCAATGGATCGGGCAATCGAAGTCTTTCCGGTTCCAGGAGGTCCCGCCAGACACAGGATCGGACTCTGGCCTTTTTCTGTGAGCGTCCGCACTGCCAGATACTCCAGCACCCTCTCCTTCACCTTCTCAAGACCGTAATGATCCTCATTCAGAACCTCTCTTGCCCGTTTCAGATCCTCATTGTCCGTGCTTTCTCTGTCCCACGGAAGCGACAAGAGGGTCTCGATATATCCCCGGATTACCGCGCTCTCAGAACTGTTATATCCCACATTCTTAAAACGCCGGATTTCTTCCCGGATCTTATCCTTCATCTCATCGGAAGCCTCCAGCTTCTCTGCCGCCTCCGCAAAACGGTCGGCATCCAGCATCGATGTATCGTCTCCCAGTTCCTCGCGGATCAGCTTCAGCTGCTCTCTTAAAAGATACTCTCTCTGGCCTTTGTCCACGCGTTCCTGCACCTTCCGCTGAATATCCGCCCGGATCTGCATCACTTCAATCTCATTGGCCAGAATTACGCCCAATGTTTCGTACCGCTTGGTCAGGCCGGCCGCCTCCAGAAGCTTCTGTCTCTTTTCATAATCAAGAGGAAGATTGATGCTGATCTGATCGACCAGAAGCTCCACATCCTGCAGCTCCATAAACTGGCTGCTCAGCTCCCGGCTGACCTTCGGATTTTCCCGGCAATAGCTGCCGAAAAGTTCCCTCATCCCCTGCAGCATAGCCTCCCGGGCATTTTCCGCCAGATCCTCCCCTTCCGGCCGGACTTCCTCAATTTCCGCCAGAAGATACCCTTCCTCTTCTTTCAATGCCCACAGCTGTGCCCGCTGCTGTCCTTCTACCAGAACACGCATCATATTTTTGGGAAGCTTCACGATCTGCTTCACCTGAGCAATACAGCCCATCTCATACAAATCCGCCTGTCCCGGTTCTTCCACCGCAGGATCCCTCTGCGTCACCAGAAAAATTTTCTGTTCCTCCTGCATGGCTTCTTCCAGAGAACGGATCGATCTGGGCCGGTTAATATCAAAATGTACGATCATATCCGGCAGGATTGTGGTTCCCCGAAGCGCCAACGCCGGTAATACTCTCCTCAAGTCGTTCACCTCTACCTCTTTTTCTTATGCGGTGGCCGGGCCGCCTTTCTTTTTTCCGCCCTGCCTGCGGACCGGCACTGCTGCCTCCCCGTAGGAAAGCACCGGAGCTGTCTTTCCTTCTACCGCATCTTCTGTAATAATACAGCTTCTGATCGTATTGTCTGAAGGTGTCTCAAACATTACGTCCATCAGCGTCTTTTCCATAATCGAACGAAGCCCTCTGGCACCTGTCTTGCGATCCATCGCCTTTCTCGCGATCCGCTTAAGCGCCGCTTCATCAAAATTCAGTTCCACACCATCCAGTTCAAACAGTTTTCTGTACTGTTTTACCAGAGAGTTCTTCGGCTCTTTCAAAATGCGCACCAGCGCTTCCTCATCCAGAGAATCCAGAGATACCACCACCGGAACCCGCCCGATAAACTCCGGGATCAGACCGAATTTGATGAAATCCTCCGGCATCACGTGACGGAGTACTTCTCCTACGTTCTGCTTCTCCTCTGCCGTTTTGCCCAGAGAAGCGTTAAATCCGATCGCCTTGGTATCTTCTCTGGTCTCGATAATTTTATCCAGTCCCTCAAAAGCACCTCCGCAGATAAAGAGAATATTGGAGGTGTCAATCTGAAGAAATTCCTGATGGGGATGCTTTCTTCCCCCCTGAGGCGGCACGCTGGCAACCGTCCCTTCCAGAATCTTCAGAAGAGCCTGCTGAACACCCTCCCCGGATACATCCCGTGTAATGGATGCATTCTCAGACTTTCTTGTGATTTTGTCAATTTCATCGATATAGATAATGCCGTGTTCCGCACGCTCAATATCGTAATCGGCCGCCTGAATGATCTTCAGCAGAATATTTTCCACATCTTCTCCCACGTAACCGGCTTCTGTCAGTGTGGTGGCATCTGCAATTGCAAAAGGAACATTCAACAGCCTAGCCAGCGTCTGCGCCAGCAGCGTCTTCCCCGAACCTGTGGGTCCCAGCATAAGGATATTGCTCTTCTGAAGTTCCACATCCAGATTCTTGTCCGCCAGCACCCGCTTGTAATGATTATACACCGCAACTGACAGTACTTTTTTTGCTTCGTCCTGGCCGATCACATAATCATCCAGGATTGCCTTCATCTCCTGAGGTGTGTGCAGGTTAATCTCCTGCTCCTGATCTTCCTCTCCGGCAAGTTCCTCCTCAACGATCTCCGAGCAGATCTCCACACAATAATTACAGATGTATGCTCCATTGGGACCGGAGATCATCTTCTGTACCTGCTCCTCTGCCCTGCCGCAGAAAGAACATCTTATTTTAGGGGTATTCCCTTTTGCTGCCATACTTTCTAAATCCTTTCCTCTGCTCCGCCTGAAAACGAAGCTTTCCATATAGACCACATAAGACTCCTACGCCTGGCAGGAGTCTTATTGCTGCTTATACTCTGTTGGTAATAACGCTGTCGATCAGGCCGTAAGCCTTCGCTTCCTCAGCGGACATATAGTTGTCCCGCTCGGTATCACGCTCGATAATCTCCAGCGGCTGTCCGGTATTTTCTGCCAGAATCGTGTTCAGCTTCTTCCGGATCTTCAAAATATGCTCGGCAACAATGTTAATCTCTGTTGCCTGTCCCTGGGCTCCTCCGGAGGGCTGATGAATCATGATCTCCGCATTGGGCAGAGCCAGACGCTTGCCTTTTGCTCCGCCGGAAAGGAGAAACGCTCCCATACTGGCCGCCATTCCGATACAGATGGTGGACACATCGCATTTTACATACTGCATCGTGTCATAGATTGCCAGTCCTGCAGTCACGGATCCGCCCGGGCTGTTGATGTACAGCTGAATATCTCTTCCCGGATCTTCTGATTCCAGAAACAGAAGCTGTGCTACCACCAGGCTTGCGGTCACATCATTGACTTCCTCACCCAGAAAAATAATCCTGTCCTTCAAAAGCCGTGAATAAATGTCGTAATTTCTCTCTCCCCTGCTGGTCTGTTCAACCACATATGGTACTAAACTCATAAAAATGCCTCCCTTTCCTGCCGTTTAAGGGCTTACACTTCCTTTGCAGCCTCAGTGATCAGAGTAATTGCCTGCTGTACTGCCATATCCTGCTTCAGCTGCTCTTTCTCGTGCTCACCCATCATATCTTTCAGCTTATCTGCATCCATCTTGTACATGTCAGCCATTTTCTTGATCTCCTCAAACAGCTGCTCGTCAGAAATCTGGATGTTCTCTGCCACCGCAATCTGCTCCAGAACCAGTCTGCTCTGGATTCTCTTAAGTGCCTGCGGTTTCATCTGCTCCATCAGAGTGTCAATGCTGGTTCCGGTGAACTGCATATACTGATCCATGGTCAGACCCTGAGACTGCATTCTTCTTGCAAAATCATCCATCATCTGGCGGGTCTGGGTCTCGATCATTGCCTCCGGAATTTCCATCTGGGCATCCTCGATCACTTTAGTCAGGACAGCGTCTTCCTTGTCGCGGCGGATATCCTCCAGCTTGCTCTCCTCGATATTCTTCTTAATATCTGCCTTGTACTCTTCCAGAGTATCAAACTCGGAAACATCTTTTGCGAAATCGTCGTTCAGCTCCGGCAGTTCTTTCTTCTCAATCTTGTGTACGGTACACTTAAAGGTTGCAGCCTTGCCTTTCAGCTCCTCTGCCTGATAATCTTCGGGGAAGGTCACATTTACTTCTACTTCTTTGTCCACTTCCGCACCGATCAGCTGCTCCTCAAATCCCGGAATAAATGCGCCGGAACCGATGGTCAGCGGGTACTGCTCGCCCTTTCCTCCCTGGAAAGCCTCTCCGTCTACAAATCCTTCAAAATCCAGAACAACCAGATCGCCGTTTTCCACAGCACGTCCCTCTACGGCCGTGATGCGGGAATTCTTCTCCTGCTCTTTTAAAAGTTCTGCCTGGATCTCCTCATCGGTAACTTCTACCGTCTTCTTCTCGACTTCTACACCTTTGTACCCGCCCAGAACAACTTCCGGCTTCACAGCAACCTCAGCAGTGAAAATAAAGGTTTTTCCCTTCTCAATCTGGGTAACTTCAATATCCGGCTGGGACACGATATCCAGTCCGGACTCGTCTGCTGCATTTGCATATGCCTCCGGCATCAGAATGTTAGCCGCATCCTCATAGAACACCTGCGGTCCGTACATTTTCTCAATCATTGCCATGGGGGCTTTTCCTTTCCGGAATCCCGGCAGAGAAATGTGATTTTTCTGCTTCTGATATGCCTTCTGCATTGCTTTTCCAAATTCTTCAGCGGAAACTTCAATTGTCAGTTTCGCCATGTTCTTTTCTAATTTTTCCACCTGTACGCTCATGGTATTTAGTTCCTCCTTAATTTATATCCCTCCGGTCTCTGCCCGGCTATTATTTCCATCAGGCTCCCCCCGTTCGGGTTGAAAAGTATTACACTTCTCCATGCTCACAGTCATTGTAATACTATACCATAACCCGCAAAAAAAAACTAGCACTTTTTTAACATTTCTGGGGAGTTTCCAGGGTGTAAAGAATGGACTCTCTCACTTTTTCAGACGTTTCTTTTCCTCTCAGAAGGGAAATCAGTTCCAGTCCAAAGGCAATAGCTGTCCCCATCCCCCGGCTTGTGGTAATTCGGCCGTCTGTGACCACAGCTTCTTTTCCCACTGCCGCTTTTCTTAATTTTTCTTCAAAACCCGGATAACATACTGCTTTTTTCCCTTCCAGAAGTCCCAGTTCTCCCAGCACGCTGGGCGCCGCACAGATCGCTGCGACCCGCTGTCCTCTCCCGTCACTCTTTTTCAAAAGTTCTGTCAGCGCCTCGCAGGCTGCCAGATTCTTCGTCCCGGGCATTCCTCCCGGAAGGACAAGAAGGTCTGCCTCCCCGGCTTTCGCCTGCTTCAGGAGACAGTCCGCTTCCACACGGATCCCGTGAGAACCGGTGACGCGCACCGTATCTCCCACCGAAACCGTAACCGTATCAATCCCAGCACGGCGCAACAGATCTACAACCGTCAGACCTTCTATTTCTTCAAATCCTTCCGCCAGAAACACACACACCTCTGCCATACTGATTCCTCCTCTGTCCATATCTGTTTTTATTTTTCTCAGTATAGCACAGGAAAAAAATCACGTCCAGCAAACAGAAGCACACATTTTTTTATTTTTCTGCCGCTTTTTGGGCAAATGCAGTATTTACCAGATTCTCATACACGGTCCGCTCTTCCAGCTCTCCCGCGTCTTCCAGAATATCTTCCAGCAGCTCAAAACTTTCCTGTTCAAAGATCAGATCTTCCTTCCAGGTATCCTGCTCCTGATAACGCCTTACAATAGCCGTCACCGTCTCCAGATCACTCTCCGCAAACTGCGGTGCGATCACCTCCGCAATTTCCTCCGGCGTATGAGAATTCACATAATCCATTCCTCTTTGCAGCCCGTTTACAAACTTCTGCACCGTCTCCGGATGTTCCTTCAAATAGCTGCTTTTTGCGCTGTATGCCGTGTAAGGTACATAGCCGGAATCTACGCCGCAGGAAGCCACCACATAACCGTCTCCCTGCTGTTCCAGCGCTGTGGCAGAGGGTTCAAATTCAACCGTAAAGTCTCCCTGTCCCCCAGAAAATGCCGCTGCAGTAGAGCCAAAATCAATCCCCTGCTCAATCTCCAGATCTGTTTCCGGATCCAGTCCGTTTTTCTTTAAGATATATTCAAAAACCATCTCCGGCATGCCGCCTGTTGACGCCATATCCATGTAAATCATGGTCATATGCTGGGTTTGTTTTGCTATCAGCAAGGTTTTCACAGAAGAAGTTATTCATAATCTCCTGTAATTCGTTCTTGCTTTTCACAATCGTGTATGGTTTTAATGAGTTATCACTTGGCTCTATGATTCCCATATCCATCATTAATCCGATATAAGGCAATACACTCTTCTTGGATTTAGGATATCCCAAATCTGTAAGTGCTTTCGATAAATATTTTGCAGAGGTGTAACCTCGTTCTTCTTCGTAAATCAGTCGCATGGTCTGGTAAATGATTTCGTTTTCACGACGATTCATTTCCTGTGCAGGACTATACTGAATCAGACCGGACAGACCATATTTTAATTCAATTTCCGGAAGTCCTTCTTCATCCACTTCGATACGTTCAATTAAGATTTCAATATCTTTGCGGTCAAGAACTCCTTTTTCAATGATTTTATCTACGACCTGCAATGCGTTTTCTAGTTTTTCTTTTACATCTTCATTTTCAAGACTGGTATCATTTAATTCTTTTAACTGTAATTCCAATCCATGAATTTGTGAAAGAATATCCTGCTGCAGGGCATCATAAGTTTCGTTTACGATATCTTCATTCCCATGAGCATTGGATAAATCTTTGACTTTCTGTGTAAAAAGAACTTTTAACTGCTTCTTTCGTTCGTTAATCTGATTTTGTATTTCAGAACGTTTTTCTTCAACGGTTCTTTTTTCAGAATCAAAATCCTTCATATCATAGGTTGCAATGACTTCTGATAAGGCATTACGACACAGTTTAATATAAGTTACAACGTCTTCCATTAAATCATCTTCTTCAATCAGATGAGCTTTGGAACAGTAACGCTTACCTTTGGTGTTGTAAGTGGTACAGATATAATACTTACGTTCTCTGCTGGAAGTGGTTCTCTTAATTGGAGTTAAACGACTTCCACAGTCTTTGCAGAACAGACAACTTCCAAATGGATTTGGTATTTCAGAACCAATCCATTGTCCACGACTTCCACGATAATTATTCTTCACACGTTTTTCTTTCATGTCCTGAATCAGATTAAAAGAGGCTTTATCAATGATTGCAGGATGATTGTTTTCAAAAACATATTGTTCACCCTTTGGTACACGCTTGTCTTTTCCGTGAACAATAGAGCGTGCACGTTTTCGCAAACGGAGTGTACCAATATAAAAATCATTTCCAAGCATATCCTTTACCATAGAATCAGACCATTCGGTAGTAATCTGACGTTTCGTAACCTTTCCTTCTTCCAGTTCTCGTTCGTGACGGACCATGGACGGAGTCGGAACTTTCTTTTCTGTCAGATGGTTGGCAATCATACGATAGCCGGAACCTTTTAAGTATAGGTCATAGACCATTTTTACGTATTCGGCTTCTTTAGGTACGATTTCTATGATGGATTTGTCTTTTTCATTTCGTTTATATCCAAATGGTGGCTGAGTCATGAGTGTTCCCTCTTTTTGACGAGCTCCAAGAGCACGTTTTATTTTTTTACTGGTATCTTTTACATATCTCTCATTATACCATGTTTTGATACCTATCGTATCATCATCTGCCTGCATAGAATCATAATTATCATCTATTACAATCAGTTGTTTTCCACGTTCCTGAAAATCATCGAGAAGAAGTAACACTTTGGCATTATGACGCCCAAGACGGGAAAAATCTTTGACAAACACTCGATCTACATCCTTGTCTAAATCTTCCATTAATTGATTGAACCCTGGACGGTCAAATTTATATCCAGACACACCATCGTCTTCATACCAGCGGTCGATAACCATGTTACTTTCTGCCGCAAATTGGCTAATTATTAATTTCTGATTTTCGATAGAAACGTAGTTTCGTTTGTCATCATCTCTTGATAGACGTACATATCCAGCGTTCATAGACTCACTTCCTTTCTGTATATGAAATATATTAACATGAATAATGTAAATATAGAATATATTTTGAAAGAATATTTGTCAACTGCTGATATTACAATAGTGATTCTTAATAACCGCCTTTAATCCATCGTGAATATTCTTATCGTTCTGTCCATCTAGATATGTGACAACTCGAAATCCCAGTTCCCTATATTTATCCTTTGCTTTTTCATATTCTTTTTCTGATGAAAAATCGGTTTTCCAAAGATAATAGGTTGGTTTACTCAAGTGTTATCACATCCCCTCTGCCTTATCGTTATTTTATGAAGTACGGTTTCTATTGTTGCAAGTCCCATTTGCAGCATTATTGATTAGCCGAGATTCCAGTTTCTTTGGCGAACGATTTCTCACGTTCCTCTTATTGACGAATCCATAACTCGCCGCTGATTGCCGAGCCACCCCAAGGAGTTTCACCTATTAGATGTGAGTGTCATTATATGCTTACCTCAGATTCTGGTTTCTCTAATTGTCAAGGTTCGAGAGCAATTTCCGCTCTTTTGATAAGGCGAGAATAACACGAATTTTTGAAGTGTCTTGAATATTCACGGCGATTGCAATTAAGCAATTGCGGGAGGAAAAGAAATTGCAAATTTGCAATTGTGGTAGATGGATAGATGCGATATGATATAAGAAAATGAATTATTGTTGGGGTAAACTATTATGGAATTGAATTATAAAAAAGCTGTCCTTGAGGATATAGAAATATTAACAGAAACCAGAATTACCGTTCTTCGTGCTGCTAATCAGCTTAGTGATGATGTAGAGATGTCTAATGTTAAGGAACAATCGTACTTGTATTATCAAAAAGCTCTTTCTGAAGATAGCCATGTGGCGTACTTGGTCTTTGATGGCAATGAATTTGTTGGCGCTGGTGGGATAAGCTTTTTTCATGTAATGCCTACATTTCATAACCCGACAGGCAAAAAGGCATACATAATGAATATGTATACAAAACCAGAATATCGAAGAAAAGGAATTGCTTATAAAACATTAGATTTATTGGTTGCCGAAGCAAAACAAAGAGGAATACATGCTATTTCACTCGAGGCAACGGATATGGGAAAGCCTCTATATGAAAAATATGGATTTGTTAAAATGAAAGATGAAATGGAGTTGTAAAAATAAATTACTTTGAAAGGATGATGTTATGAAGTCATTACCAGCAGATAATATTCATCAGAGACTGTGTGATCTCCGTAATGGAACAGGAAAAACACAAAAGGAAGTTGCAGATGAACTGAATATCCAAGCCTCTGTATTAAGTCGTATTGAACGTGGAGAAACAAAAGCAGTTAGCCATGATTTGGTTATAAAATTTGCAGAATATTATAATGTGTCAACGGATTATTTACTTTGCATATCAGATGTTCGTATTAAAAGGAATGTTGAGTTGGAAGAACTAGGACTGACCAATAAAGCGCTGCTTCAACTATTGCAAGGAAAAGTAAATGGAAGTTTACTAAGTAAAATGTTAGAACATCCATATTTTCCTGTACTTCTTGATACTGCTAATGCTTATTTTACAGAAGCTCATAACACTGGTTTTGCTAGTAGAAATGCAATTATAGATATAGGAACTGCAAATATAAAAGATTTTATAAAGGAACACCCGGAACATAGAATCGAAGGACAGCATGATATTCGTAGACTTAATGCAGAAAAGGTTACTGGAACCGAGGCTGATCTTGAAAAAATAAAAAGCATTTTCCTGTCCATGCTGAAAGATATTAAGAAAGAATACGATGTACCACAACAAGATATCAGTACAGAAGAATTAAAAAAACAAATAGTCACTATGAAAAAACAGGCAATATTTCAGAAAAAGAAGAAGCCAAGTTTTAACGAAAATGATATGTCAAGAATTGTTATGGGGATGTTTCAAAGTACGGGGATGGACTTGGATGAGTATGAACAGGAAATGTTTCACAAAATGATGGTGCATATGTTACAGAGGAAAAGATAGGAGATTTGAGATGGGAATATTTGATAAATTATTCAAGAAAAAAGCAATAGAATCACAACAGAGTATATCAGTAAAGCAAGATAAACAAGAAAAAACTACAGTGAATATGGTCATGCAAAAAGCGGAACCAACAGTAAAAGAACAATTGAAAAGAGGATACGTTGGTACATATAAAAAGCAAGTGGATTACGCTACAGTTAAAGAATTGAAAGAACGCTATATTGCTTTTGATGTGGAAACAACAGGATTAAGCCCGATGAATGATAAGATAATCGAAGTTGCAGCTGTTTTGTTTGAAAATGGAAAGATTATCAAAAGATATAGTACATTGGTTAATCCAGAAATCTTTATTCCATACAGTGCCACTGCTATTAACCACATTACAAATGAAATGGTAAAAGACGCACCGAAAGAATGTATTGTGTATGCAGAATTAGTAGACTTTCTAGGAGATGCTTTAAAACAGCAAACGACTATATGTGCACATAATGCGTCTTTTGATATGAATTTTCTTTCAGAAACATTAATGCGTCTTGGATATGATGGAAAAATTTCTTATGTAGATACACTTTCACTTTCTCGTAGCTTGATCAAAGGGTTGCATAATTATAAACAAGATACGGTTGCTATGTATTTTGACCTTGTTAATAATCAATCTCATAGAGCTGTTATAGATGCAGAAATATGTGGGAAAATTCTTTGGAACTTACTGCAAATAGAAGAAAAAGAAGAAGAAAAAAGATTAAGAAACTTAGAAAAAAGTAAACCATGTGACGAAGAAATCGAGATATGTGCTTACATTCAGAATTGCATCATGAAAAATGGTGGTGATTCTAAATGGTTAGGGTTTTATAAAAACAGTAGCAATTATGTTGATGTAAGTTACCTATATTCCATTTTGAAATTTAAATGTGCCAAAAAGGGAAAATACATTATTGTTGAAAAGTCAAGTGTTGGAAAACTAAATTGTAATATAGAGCCATGTACAATGAGTGAAGGTGGTTCGGATTATGTAAGAGTATATTTCAATAGTCCGTTCGAATTGGAGCCGTTGGAATCATATCTATTTGACATTTATGCGAAATGTCGTAAGTCAGCATTGGATTATTTTAAATATAATAAGCGATATGAAGCAGAACATAAAAACAGTCCAGCTATGTTTAACCATCTTTCTGATATGGATGTTGCAGCGTTTCTTGAAAATGCTGAAAAGAGAAAAATGACGGAGAAAGTTGTTTCGGAAACCATAGAGAATTCTAATGATGAATCTCGAATCTCTAGAGAAGATATCATTATTCAGCCTGTTCATAATAGAGTTCCATTAGATGGTATTCGCAATAAAAATAATTGGGAAAAGGGATATGATGAGGGATATCCGCTCTGGGAAAAAGGAGATAATCTACGTAAAGAGGGAAATGTGGAAGAAGCAATCAAACTGTTTGATCAGGCAAGATATAATGGATATGATGCTCCGGTTCTTTATGACTCTTATGCAATGACATATCATAAATTGAAAGACTATGCAAACGAAATAGATATTTTAGACGAAGGCATTGTTCGTGAAAGGAAAAATGGAATAAATGTTAGTCGTTTAGAAGCTCGACGAGAGAAAGCAATACAATTGCTATACAAACAGAAAGAGGCTGAAAAAAAGAAATTAGAAAAAGAACAGATAAAAAATGAAAATATAAAAATTATTTCAGAGACTTCTACGAAAACAACAGGGCGTGCTATTTTGCAATTGACGGATGATATGACTTTAATCAAACGATATGATACTATTGCACAAGCTGTACGTGAAACTGGTGTAAACTCCAAGAGTATACGAGACGCGGCAAAAGGTGTTCAGAAGCATGCAGGTGGTTATGTTTGGAAGTATGCTGATGAAATTGGCAAATGAACTGTTGTTGCAAATACGTTATAATTCAATATGGTTGTGCTATGGAACCTTGAGATGCCCATAGCCCATAGGAGTTCATGCGTGGACTCCTATTTTATTTGTACAAATAAGTTGAAAATAATAATATATATTGATTTTGGAATGATAAAATGGTATGATTATTCATATAAATCATACTTTTGGAGGCGCTTATGGAAGTTAATAATGGAAAATATGCATGGATGGTTAAAATAGGAGAAAAAGGTCAATTTGTTATCCCGAAAGAAGCAAGAAATTTATTTGATCTTCAGCCAGGAATGGAAATTTTAGTTTTAGGTGATGAAAAAAGAGGCTTGGCAATTTTGCCAAAGGAAATGCAAAAAGAATATATCGAAAGGATTTTTTCAGAAATGGATTCCTAAAGGATGGTGAGTTGATATGAGTAAAATCGTTTTCTTTTGTATTCCAGCACACGGGCATACAAATCCTACGTTGGGAGTTGTGCGTGAATTGATCAGTAGAGGGCATCAGGTTTATTATTACTCCTACAATATGATGCGTGACAAAATTCAATCCACAGGCGCTGTTTTTGTATCTTGTGATGAATACGATCAGGAACAGCGATTAGATGCGAAAGATGGAGCCCGAATAGGAAAAGATTTGGCTTTTTCAACACAGATATTGGTGGATACCACATTAGCTCTGGATGATACAGTGTGCGAACATATGAAAGAATTAAATCCAGATTGTATCATTGCAGATTCCATGGCTGTATGGGGAAAGGCTGTAGCGTTAAAACTTGGGATTCCTTTTGTGTCTTCAACGACAACCTTTGCTTTTAATCAATATTCAGCAAAAATAATGAAGCAAAGTCCGGGACAGATATTTGGTATGATTTTTTCAATGTCAAAAATCAATAAAAACATTAAACGTCTGCAAGATAAAGGATATCCTGTAAAAAGTGTTTTGGATATTATCCAAAATGATAACAATACAGATACGATTGTGTATACATCTCCAGAATTCCAACCATGCTCCGAAACATTTTCGGAAAAATATGTTTTTGTAGGACCATCAATACGACCTGTTGAGAATATGATTGAGAAGAAGTCGGATAAATTGATCTATATATCAATGGGAACTGTAATCAATGATTCAACAGAGTTTTATAAAAAATGTATAGAAGCATTGACTAATACGAAATACCAGGTAATCATGTCAGTTGGTAATTTGATAAATATTGAAGACTTAGGTGCTGTACCGGATAATATTACGATTTCGAGATTCGTAGATCAGATAGCTGTATTAAGTCAGGCGGATGTATTCCTTACCCACTGTGGTATGAATAGTGTGAATGAAAGCTTATACTATAAAGTCCCACTTGTAATGTTACCTCAAACATCGGAGCAAGACGGCGTAGCTACCAGAGTAGAACAACTTGGTGCAGGTGTCCGATTGAAGCATATAAATGCAAAAGCTATTAGAGAGACAATTGAAAGTGTGTTAAATACAAAATCTTATTATGAACAGGCGTCAAAGATTTCTCAGAGCTTCCATAAATGTACTGGTGCAAAAGGTGCTGCAGATAAAATTGAACAAATGTGCAAATAACCACAAATCAACACTCAAATGAGAAAAAGTCAAATTTAAGTGTTGATTTTTTGTTAAAAATGAATATAATAGATTATGAAAGGAAGGGTTTAACTATGTTGATACAATTTAATTTTAAAAATTTCAAATCATTTCGTGATGAGGCTACGCTGGATTTGTCCGCAGCAAAAATGACAGAGTTTTCAAATCGTGTTATATCCGTGGGTAACGAAAAGATATTACCTGTAGCTGCTGTATATGGTGCAAATGCAAGTGGAAAATCTAATGTTTATGGTGCATTTGAATATATGAGCGAGTATGTAGTTCACTCTTTCAAATATGGAGATGAAGAAAAAGACTTTGATGATATCAGACCATTTCCATTCCTTTTTGATATATCTTCCGAAAATGCAGATACAAGCTTTGAAGTATACTTCACGGTTCCGGGTGATAAAACTGAGAAATGTTACAATTACGGTTTCTGCATTGGAAAAACTGGTGTTACAGAAGAATGGTTGAACTACAAGGCTAAGACAGCTCGTAAGTATTCTACTATATTTTATAGAGATGAAGAAACTTTAGATTTAGCAGGTATTCCAAAAACAAGCAGAGAAAATATAGAAATCGCATTAGAAAAACAGGTTCTTATTGTTTCATTAGGAGCTAAATTAAAAATAGCTAAATGTAAACTTGTAAGAGATTGGTTTTTAAACAATGAATTTGCAGATTTTGGTGATGTTGTAACAAACTTCTTTATGTCTCGTGTTCTTCCTACGGGCTTTATCGAAGACGAAAAAATTAGAGAAAATGTTGTAAAATACTTCTCTTCTTTTGACGAAACAATAAAGGGATTTGAGGTTACAAAACTTCCAGTACAGGAAGATTCTAAAGAAGAAAAATATTTGATAGATGCACTTCATAAAAAAATTGGATCTGAAGATATGGCAAAAATTCCACTTGCACATGAATCAGCAGGTACTTTAAAAATGTTTGCACTCTATCCAGAATTACAGGATGTATTGCAAAATGGTGGAGTATTCTTTATTGACGAGTTAAATGCCAGACTACACCCACTTCTTGTTCGCAACTTCATTCTTACTTTCCTTAATCCAGAAATCAATGTAAATCATGCACAGCTTGTATTTACAACACATGACACATGGCAGTTATCTAATCAGTTATTACGTCGTGATGAAATCTGGTTTACAGAAAAAGACGATATGGGATTATCTACATTATATTCCTTGGCTGATTTTATCGACGAGGATGGTTCCCGTATCCGTAAGGACGAAAGTTATGAAAAAAATTATCTGTTAGGAAAATATGGAGCTATTCCATCCTTAAAGACAATCGATTTTTTTAAGGAGGGGTAATTTATGGCAAGAAAAGACAGAACAGGTAATAGAAAAACAAGAGAACAGCGTGCAGTACGTCGTATCCCAGAAATGGGGTACTATCTTGTCGTGACCGACACAGAGGCTACTGAACGCTGTTTTTTTAACGGGTTACACGACAGTCTTCCAGAAGACGTAAAGAAAAAACTTGTTATTAAAGTTGTAGAAACAAAGACGCAGAATATGATTGAGAAGTGTCTTGAGATGACAGCATATGAAGCGCAATACCGTATACCATGGATTGTATTTGATCGTGATCAGGTTCCAAATTTTGATCAGATTATCAGGGACGCAGAAAAAGTCGGAATCAACGTTGGCTGGTCTAATCCATGTTTTGAAATCTGGATGTATGCTTACTTTGGAAGCATGCCAGCAATCCACGAATCATGGACCTGCTGTTCAAGATTCGGTGATCTTTATGAAGCAAGAACCGGTCAGAAATATTCCAAAGCGGACTCTGATATGTATAAACGGCTCTGTGAATGTGGAGATGAGGATAAAGCGCTTCAGATTGCTGCTCAAAAATATGAACAGTGTTTGAGAGAATGTAAACGAATCCCTTCAGAAATGTGTCCGGCAACAACGGTACATAACTTGGTAGGGGAAATTAGAAGAAAGGTACATAAGTCATAATGAATAACACAAACAAGATAAAACATTTGGAAATGATTGAAAATATCATTGAACGAATGGCAAAGAACTGTTTTCAATTAAAAGCCTGGACGATGACTCTGGTTGTATTAATTGGAGGTCTTGCAGCAAAGGATACTGAGCGTAAATTTATAATAATTGCATTTATACCGATTATTGTGTTCTGGTTGCTTGATGCATATTACTTGCGATTGGAACGTCAATACAGGATTTTGTATAAGACCATTACTGAAAAGCGAGACGATGAAATCAATTTTTCAATGGATTTATCACAGATTCAGAATATGAGTATTTCTGATAGCAAAAAGATTTGTCCATTAAACTGCTTTTTGTCAACGACAGAAATTGTCTTTTACTTACCTATTACGGTAACATTAGGCGTAATTATTTACATATTAAATATTTTTGGTTAAGGAGGATTATGAATGGGACATAAAATTTTTGTTTCTTATAAATACGCAGATGCGGATGTGAAAAACCTCACTTGGTGGGGGAACTCTACAGTTCGTGATTACGTTACTGAATTCCAAAATAAACTATCCATTGAAGATGACATCAATAAAGGTGAAGAAGATGACGAAGATCTCAGTGGTCTTAGTGATGATGTTATCTGGGAAAAGTTGAAAAATCGTATCTATGATAGTTCGGTGACAGTGGTATTTATTTCTCCAAATATGCGAGAATCCGATAAAGCTGACAGGGACCAATGGATTCCATGGGAAATCTCGTATTCCCTTAAAGAAATTTATAGAAAAACAAAAACAGGTAAAAGCGTTACCAGTAAAAGTAATGCCATGGTTGCAGTAGTTCTTCCAGATAGTAACGGATCATATTCTTATTATTTGGAATCAAGAACCTGCTGTTCTTCGTATTGTACAACACATCATACGGATAAACTTTTTACGATTTTAGAAAAAAACAAGTTTAATCTTAAAAATCCTTCTACGAGAGAATGTACCAACAATGAAGGTAAAATCTGGACCAGTCCAAATCCGAGTTATATTGGTGGAGTAAAGTGGAATGCATTCATTGCAGATTATAAAAAATACATAGATGCTGCAATTGAACGTCAGGATAATATTGATGATTATACAATCCGAAAAGAAGTGTAAAAGTTAACAATCTTATTTGGAGGGATGAAAATGGATTGGTTTATTGGATTAGCAATTGAAATTAAAGTGGCATTAATTAGTGCATGTGCACTTATACTTGTGGCGATAATTAACGGAATATTTTCCTTAATAGGTTCTCGGAAGAAGAAAAACGAAATAAGAACTACTAATGTTACTCAAACAACGACAGGAAATAACAATACTGTTATTGGTATCCAAAATAATGTTACAGAAAGAGAAGAATGATATGTCAGAACAAATGAAAATATCACAGACTACGGGATTTGGTTCACATGAAAATACATTGATAGGAGTTCAAAACAATCAATATGGGCTAACGCATATTCAGGCTATAGAAATGGCCTTTTCCATCTTTAAGGAATACTATCCACAATTAAGACAAGATGTTTTGAATGAATTAGACCATTTAGTAAAAGAAAAATTACGTAACGTACCTGAAAACAATATTGTATCACCAACACCGAGAATTGCGGTTCCAGTATTGCAAAATGCTAGTATAACGGAAGAATATGAGATCAGGGAACTTTATGCCAATTTACTTTCTAATTCAATGAATAAAATTGTTAAAGACGGGGTGCATCCGGCATATGTTGAAATTATTAAACAATTATCTCCAGATGAAGCCAAGATTCTTTCCTATATGAGATTTCATACTGTGATTCCAACAGTTACACTAAGAAAAGAAAATGACAAAGGGGAAGGAACTGAAATGATTAAAAATTTCTCTAATATTGGAGAAATATCAGGATGTGAGCAACCTTTTGAAATTAATAAATATTTTAACAATTTAATCAGGCTTGGAATTTTAGAATGTTCTACTTTATCGTCACTGACTGATAAAAAACTTTATGAACCATTAAAAAATCACAAATATGTAGAACCATATCTTAGAGAAGAATATCTTCAACAAACACAATACAATAAAGCGAAGTTTAATGAAGGATACATGATGCTCACAGATTTCGGGAAAGCATTCTGTGAAATTTGTTTAAACCCTATTCCGACCATTACTGTACAGATTCAAGAATCAGAAAATAGATAGTAAGTTTTATTACCAGCGGAGATACTGAAAAAATATCTCCGCTACTTTTATGTGGTTTATAATTCATTAGAATGAGATTGGTTTCTTCTGTTTATTTTCTGAGATAAAGCTTCCCGTTTGAGAGTATCTTGTTTTTGATGTAACTTGTTAAGTACAGAAGCCCTTGCCTGTTTTTGGATTTTCTCTGTTCCAGTTTTCTTGATTGCTGGTTCCATAAGTTTATTCTGAACTTTTTGAAGTGTACGTTGCATGACATTTTTAATTTTTGCAATGGTTTCGTCCAGACGTTTGGCAGCGTATTCACGTTCTTTTTTAGGTGCTTTTCGTTCAGGAGAAAGCACCCAGGTTTTTGATTGTTCGATTAGACGAATGTCTTCTTTGTGAGTTTCTATCATGACTGTATCGGTTACGATTTCTACTGCTTTATCATAAGCAATATCAGCAACTTCATCTAACAGTTCTTCCACATCTTGAATTTTGAAATTCAATTCCTCCAGTTTTTGTTCTTGAAGTTTTAGTTGTTCTTTCTGTTTGGCAAGAATGTAATCCTGTTTTTCTAAATATTTACGTCCACCATACTCTGGTTCTTTTTCTAAATGTAACCCATAACTTTTAGCAATATCAAAGAGTAATGCACGACAGGCAGAATCAAATACCATCTTGCGATTGTTATTTTGCCCAGCAGGTTTTTCAGGATTTGGTAAATCAAAACCAAGCTTTTCTAACGCTTTTTCCTGTTGTGGAAATAATTCTCCGTATTGGTTTTCACAATCAAACACATGACGCTCATGAATATGAGGTGTACTCTCATCCAGATGAAGTGCCCAATCCAATATGTGAACATGAGTGCCAAATCGTTCGGTGATTTCAATCATAAAATCCGTAACTACCTGTAATAATATATCTGGTGAAACGTGATTATCTAAAGTACCAATCTGATAGATGGTTTCTTCTGGGCAAGTTTTCTTATGTTTTAAGATATCTGATGTGGTGCGATTACGTTCCGGGTGACGATTCTTAATATTACGCTTATTTTGTCCTTCAATAAATTCTTTGTAATGAACAGAATAATAAAGTTCTTCTACTTCTTCAGATGTGTTTGCCAGTTCACATTCATTTTCTTTATCATAGAAAGTACGATAACCATTGAAACAATCCCAGTAAATATTTCCTTTTGCTCGTTCTCCATCAATGTGCTCACTATTGTTAATATTAAAACTGCGGTCATTGTGCTTGGGATTGTAAACACCATTCCTTCCAACACGACCATTGTGTCTTGTTAATTTCATTATGATATTCCTCCATTCTTTGAAAATTTCCCTGAAAGGGATTTAGACAGCGAAGCTGATTCCTTGCTGCTTTTAGCGTCAAGTAATACCCAGTAATAAGTGGCGAAGCGCCACTGAACTGGGCAAGGCGGTTGCCCTTGACCTGCACAAAGGAATTGCATTCCTCTGTACACCTGCTCCGAAAGAACAGATTTCATCACAAATGTGATTTCAACCAGTTCCTTCGGTTTATGCCAAATCATTCACCGGATAATTAGGCATAAGAAAAGCCGATGCATTGATTCTTCAATCAAACAACATCGACTGCTTAATCTGACCTGATTGGTCATATTCAGTTATAAATGACAAAATGGCAAAAATGATATACTGTTATATCAATAGACTTTTCATCAGTCTCCATATCTAAGAATAGCCACTCGCATTTTGTCATTTTTATCATTTTTGTCATTTACGATAAAGGTAAATCCATCTGTTCAAATGGATTCGTTATCGTATCGTCCATCGTTTCAAAATCTGATTCCTTCACAGAAGTATCTTTGAAATAATACGCTCCATCAGAAGCGCTTGATTACAAATCCTTTGTCAGCCATATACTCCCAGAATCGTGACTTCCCATGTGGTGTTCGACCATTGTCTTCGCAGTATTCCTCGTACATTTTATACACATCACTACGCTTGATTTTTTCGCCATCTTTATGGCAGAGCATATCATCGGTAAAAGCTTTCACGCTGTCAGCTGAACGATAAAGATTAGCAATACATTCTTTGCTGTGATTACTTTCTGCGAAATGATTATCAGTGTATAACTCTTTCAATGCCAGCATTGACATGTGGATGGCATAATCAGATTCTTGACACATCTTTTCTTTTAGCTGAGAATCCTTTTGTTCTTCTGGAATGGTGCGGTTGATATCCAAAACAAGCAGACGTCTGTAGTAAGCGTTTGTTTTATCATCTAAATTCAAAGGAATTTCATTGGCTGAAAAAAGTAGTTTCGCATAGCTGTTAAATTGCGTTGGGTCTTGTCCTTTCTTTTCATAAAGAAGTGTATCTTCACCAACCGCTTTCTTGATGATATCTACACTTTCCATAGCAGTACTTGGGATATCAGCGCAGGCATTTAACAACTTTCCAAATAATCCGGTAGGATAAAATCGTTGATTTAGATTTTGTAGTGACATACTGGAATAATTATTGATTCCAACAATGTGCTGAATAAAGGAAATGGCAATGGTTTTTCCCGTCCCTCCCTTACCTTTTTATCATCAGAAATTTCTGAAAACGAGTATCTGTGGTCATGCAATAGCCAAGATACTGCCAAAACATCTGCTGATCGGTTTCGTCAGGGATAGAAAAATCCAGATACTTGCGAATCTGTATTCCGTTTGTGAGAGCAGTTTCCGCTTGTTCTGGATAAAAGGAAAAAGGTATTTGATTAATCATCAGATATTTCGTATCATGTTCAATTAATTTCCATTCCATCGCATCAAAATATCCATTTTGAAAATTCACCCAATGGGAAGGCTGATTATTAAGATTAGAAAATTGCTTCTGTACTTTTGACTGCGATATAAGAAGATTGTAAATGCCCTGGATTGTAGTTGCTTTGATGCAATCACGAAATATCAGTTTCTGAATATGAGATTTTAATTGTATTCCATTACGATCTTCGTGGTAACAGCCGTTTTCATAGATATAAGGTGTACTTCCGAGCATAAAAAAAGGAATCGTCTGTATTAGATAGTCCACAATCTCCATATCAAATACACCGATTCGTTTTCCTTGTTCGTTAAATTTATGAAATTTATTTAAGTCTGGTTGGTCTGCTGGCCGTCCCTCGAAGCGTTTGATAAAATCCGATATAACCGCTTTTAACTCGGGTAAATATTCTGATTTTGCAAGGTATTCTTTCTCCTTGAATAAAATCCATCCCTTGCGATAGTTTAGATAATTATTTTGACAGTACACCTCCAGTAAATCATTTGTTTTTTTACTGGAACAGGCAGGAACATAAACGTAATCCATTTGATAAGTTCCAGTACAGGCGATTTCATCCATGTATTCGATAAAACTGTCTGCAGAATGGTAAGCGTCTGATTCGTTTATAAGAAAAATAGCAGGATATCCGGCATAGATAAGTGCATATGCAATATCTAGATTATCTACAAGAAATAGATATTTCTGTTCTTTTGTTTCTGGTTTTGTTTTCATATAGTGTTCTAAAAAACTTTTATTCAATGTAAATCCCTCCTAACGTGAAGAAAGACGCTCCAATCAAGGAACGCCTTTCGATAAATATTCTATTTATATGATGGCTGAATGTAAGGCTTTTTCCTTTGTCAGACCATCAATCCAGTTACATATAATAACTATAGATTCAAGATTTACATTGATAGGTGAACAACACCTTTTCGTCCTCCCAGTACCTTTTTTCCTTTCAGATCTTCCCAGGAAAACTCCGGCATTTCCTCCCTGGCTACCAGAAAGTTTCCTGCCCTCTGCGTCAGCTGGGCAAAATTCATCACCGGATCCTTTCCGTCCTCCTGCCAGGCATAAATAGAAGCCTCCGCTCCCATAAACCCGATATCGGCCTCCCCGGAGAGCACCGCTGTCATAGTCTTATCCGCCCCAAACCCGGTAACCAGTTCTACCTCCAGGCCCGATTCCTCAAAATATCCTTTTTCCAGCGCTACATACTGAGGCGCATAAAAAATAGAATGTGCCACCTCATTTAAGGTTATTTTTTCCATCTCTCCTTCCTGTACCGCAGCGCCGGTCTCCTTTTCCTGTTCTGCACATCCGGTCAGAACAGCCGCCGCAGCCATCAGGCATCCCGCCAGCCAGACCATTTTCTTTTTCATCGTAAACCTCCTTTTTCTCGATGCTATACTATATGTTTCCGCCGCCTTTTAAGTGACCGAAAGGGGTTGTCAAAATCCTGCCGGAGGGTATAATGTAAGAAAACAGCAGGTATATACAGGAGGAAAACGACATGAAACTTGGATTTATCGGATGCGGAAATATGGCCTCTGCCATGATCGGCGGTATTATCAAAAAGGGGATCGCAGCGAAAGACGAGATCATCGCTTCCGGGCGCTCCCAGTCAACAGCCGACCGGATCTCCGGACTTGGAATCCGCCGGGCCGAAAATAACAGTCAGGTAGTAGAGGAATCCCAGATCATTATTCTGGCTGTAAAACCTCAATATTATGAAGAAATCATTGAAGAAATCCGTCATCTTGCTTCCCCGGACAAGATTTTTGTAAGCATCGCTCCGGGCAAAACTCTCTCCTGGCTGGAGGAACGCTTCAAAAAACCGGTCAAACTGGTACGCACAATGCCGAACACCCCCGCCCAGGTAGGAGAAGGTATGAGCGCCCTGACACCGGGCAGACTGGTATCCGACGAAGAAGCTGATCTTGTCACCCGGATTTTCCGGGGATTCGGAGAAGCCGAACTGGTCAGCGAACCCCTGCAGGATGCCGTAGTGGGAGTCAGCGGAAGCGCTCCCGCCTACATTTTCATGCTAATTGAGGCTATGGCAGATGAGGCCGTGGCAGAAGGTATGCCCCGCGCCCAGGCCTACCGCTTTGCCTCTCAGGCCGTTCTGGGGAGCGCCAGAATGGTTCTTGAAACCGGCAGGCACCCCGGTGAACTCAAAGATATGGTCTGTTCCCCGGCCGGAACTACAATCCAGGCCGTAAAGATTCTGGAAAAAGAAGGGTTCCGCAGTGCCGTTATGGAAGCCATGCAGGTCTGCTGCGAGAAAGCCCGCTCCATGTAAAAGCAGGCTTTCTCAAACGCACCTTCCAGAGTGAAGAAAGAAGCTGCGGCAGGAAGTCTTTCACATCCTGCCGCAGCTTCTTTCATTTTATGGGGTATCTCGAAAGTCAAACAAATCTTTTACCGGTACCTCCAGCGCATCCGCAATATCAAAAAGCTTGCCAAGTGAAATAGAAGTTTTTCCGTTCGGAGCTTCTATATTGCTCATATGGGTTCGGCTGATTTGGACAGCTTCTGCCAAGTCCAGCTGCGTCATCCCACGGAGCTTCCGGTAGTAGGCAATTGTCAGCCCCAACAGGCGAAAATCATTCATACGTTTGTAATCTGTACTTTCAGCCATTTTTGCAGCCTCCTTTCCTCTATTGATATTATTGTATCAAGAAGCGGGGAAAGCTAAACAAAATCACATCTGACAAATGCAAAATAAAACGCGGTATATTGTCTCATTAAACACATTTTTGCAATATCATAATGGATTTTCACTTAATTTACTGTTGTGATAACGGCCGGAAAAAGTCACTTCTTCCCCGAACCATTCCGGAGGTTCAAAGCCCTCTGCCATGTTCCGATCCGGAAATTCCACCTCCGCCATGCAAAGCCCCTCATGGGCACTGTGAAACACATCCAGCTCCGCCGTAAGCCCGCTCTCCAGAGGAATCAGATAACGGGTTTTTTCAATCAGAAGCCCGTCTGTCTTCTCCTTCAGATGCTCATATGCTTCCCTGGTCAGCGGAAGATTGTATTCTTCCCTCACCATCATCCCTTTCGATTTGTAGGTCAGAATCCATTCTTCATCCTGCCTGCGGATCCGCACCACCGGTTCCCGGCAGAGATACCCCTGTTCGATTTCATGACTGCTGTAACACTCCAGATTCTCCGGAAGAACCGGAATCAGAAATTTTCGTTCTATTTCCATTTTTTACTCCTTTTTATCATGGTACCCGCGCGGAGGACATCCCGCTCACTGCAGTGGTAATCCCCTCTCCCATATTTGGATGTACAAACGACTGCAGCAAATCTGCTGTGAAAAGAAATACCAGTATCAGACATAAAATCTCCAGTACCCTCTGATTTCTCCCGGCCAGAAACCTTTCTGCGGCCGGAAGCACCAACCGTACCAGAATAAGACCTCCTGCCCCGAAAATCAGCAGTCCCGCCAGGCAGACTCTCCCCTGAATCTGAAATCTCAGATCACTGTAGTCCCACCATCTCACCTGATAAACCGTTTCCAGATACCAGCCCGTCATATATTCCATCAGGCCGCACAGTGCCATCGTCATGAGAAAGAGTCTGGCCGGTTTATCCCGGTATTTTCCCAGAAATAATACAATCAACACACTGCCGGAACCATAGATTGGAAGCCACGGGCCGCTCAAAACACCTCTTTTTACAAACACCCCGTCCTCCACCAGATGGATTGCCACTTCCCAGATCCAGCCTGCAAACGACATCAGCACAAAAATGATAACCAAAAGCTCCAGTTTCTTCTTCCATCTCTCCGCCTTCTTCATATTTTTCCCCTCCTGCCTGTTTCCATACTTTCCAATTCTATAAAAGTATTTTACAGAGAAGTTTTTCATATTCAGAAAAAGAAACAAAAATACTTTCTGGCGCTTTTCTTAAAATTTTTTTAATTCTCTTTGTTGTATACGGCCAGTGCCTGCTGTCCCAGCTCCCGGTAAGGTCCCTGCACTTCATCCCGGTGATAGGCCACTTCCGCCTCTCCCTGCGGATCATGGAAAAACAGATAATCTCCCTGATATCCGATCAGAAGAAGACAGTGTTCTCCCCGCGGCCAGAAATAGGGAGTTGTCTTCCCCTCAATATACCAGGAATCCCGATATGTGATCTCCTTCATCCCGGAACTAGCCCACAGAATGACCGGAATCCCCTGGTCAATCTCTTCCTTCAGCTCTTCCAGGGTACTCCCGGTAAGATCGGAAACTGCAAGCGACGGATCCCCCTTGTCCAGGATCACCGACTTCAGCGCCTCCCGGATCACCGGAGCAAAACATCCATACCCCGAGCTGCTGGCCGGATTTCCCGCAAAACTCTTCCCCGGATCGGGCCCCCACATCTTGCCGCCTTTCTCGTAAACCTCCTCCATAGGCAGATA
>OIZR01000604.1_pt1 | contig 25255 bp, 46 predicted proteins | sample 1588591 | NCBI WGS metagenome assembly OIZR01 (sample SAMN03283249) | human gut metagenome | biome: human-associated habitat; material: feces | host: Homo sapiens | place: USA | collected 2013 | reverse complement strand
TTTTTTTGTTCCCAAAACCTTTTATTATCTTATCAAGCAACAGTATATCTTCGTCCGAGAAGTCAACTATTGCTTTTACAAGATTTTTTCTTTCTTCACTCTCTCCTGACATAATTTTATCAATCTTTGAAATGATATCTAAATCAGGTTCTTCATCTTCTCCCATTATTAAATATTCTACTGTACAACAAAGAATATTAGCTATTTTTTTTAATATTTCGTAGTTTGGAGCTCTATAGCCACTTTCGTATCCAGCTAAGGTACTCTTTGCCACACCAATTTGTTTAGCTAGGTCAACTTGAGAAATATTTTTATTATTTCTAACTTCTTTGATCCTTTTACCAATTTCTTTGTTTGTGTCCATCTATATCACCTCCTACAAATCTATTATAACTCAAAATGCAAACTTTTAAAACAAAAAAGTTTGCGAATTGAATTGACAACCAAATGCATCAATGGTAATATGTATTTGTTCGCGATAGGCGAACTTGAATAAAGGAGGTGGTAATATGAATAAGGAAGCCAGCAACGAGGAAATTGCAGAAAGATTGGTTAAATTACGTAAAGATAATAATTTAACACAGGACGAGGTAGCTAATTCACTTGGTATTGCTAAATCATCACTCGCAAATTACGAAAATGGATTCAGAAGACCAAAACCTGAAATAATGGTAAAAATAGCGAATTTTTATAACCAGTCTGTACAAGCAATTTTTTTTAATTAATAAGTTCGCTAAACGAGAACTTGAATTTGTTAGGAAGGAGAAGAGAATGAGTCAAAATAAGAAAGCTATTGAAGTTGCGTTAAAGTATGCTTTATCATCCAATGAGAACGAAAAAAGAAAATACGACAAGGCAATAGCAGAAGTTAAGAAAAAAACGGATGAACATAAAATAAACGAATTATTAAAAGCTAATTATGATAATGAACGCATTACATTATCAGCGAGAGAATTACATGAGTTTTTAGAAATTAAATCTAAGTATGCTGATTGGTTTAAAAATATGTCAGCTTATGGTTTTGAAGAAAATCAAGACTATAGAGCGATTTCTAAAAATTTAGAAAACGGAGGTAGACGTATCGATCATGAAATTACTTTAGATATGGCTAAAGAAATCTCGATGCTTCAGCGAAGTGAGAAAGGTAAACAAGCTAGACAGTATTTCATTGAATTAGAAAAGAAATGGAACAGTCCAGAACAAATCATGGCTAGAGCGGTTTTGTTATCGAATAGTAAAATTGAACATTTAACCTTAGAAAACGAACAATTAAAAGAAAAGGCATTGTTTGCAGAGGCAGTTAGCGCTAGTCCTGATTCAATTTATATTGGTGATTTAGCTAAATTATTAAAACAGAATGGGATAAGTATTGGTCAAAATAGACTGTTTGAAGTATTAAGGAATGAAGGTTATTTAATCAAACGTGAATGTATGCGTAATGAACCTACCCAACGATCATTAGAATTAGGAATTATGGAATTAGTTGAAAATACTTGGGAATATTCAGGCGGTTTGAAACGAATCAATAAAACTACTTTTATTACTGGTAAAGGTCAAATTTATTTTATTAACAAATTTATGAAGAAAGAATTAACAAACTATGAGCAGTTACCTTTATGGGGGTTTTAAAAATGCTAAATTTTGAGCAACTAAAATTAATATTTATCGGTCGAGGAAAAACATACATTTATACACGGATAAGAGAAATTAAGCACAAATATAACTTGAATTATGACGGAGCAGAGCTACCTATCGATGTAGTGCTTAAAGAAACAGGGTTAAGTAGAGAAACTATCTATGACATCATTGGTATAAAAATAGTGTCACCGACTGCAATCAGTGACACACAACACACATAAAAATTATAGCGCAAAAATGGAGAAAATACAATGAGATTTAGAAGTCGTGGAATATTAACAGTACTTGCAGTGGTTCTTATTATAGCAAGTCTAGTAGTTAGCGTTATTGGAAACGTATGTACACGAGTAGATGCTGAATTCAAAGAAGTATATCCCACTGAAGTACAAGAAGCTTCTGCTTATGGATTGCAAGAGATACCCGCTTGAAGATCACTAGGTATTTACAAAATTACTAACTACTGTAGCTGTTATGAATGTAACGGACAGTGGACGGGATATTTAACCCGTTCAGGTACAAATTATGTAGAGGGTAGAACGGTAGGGGTAGATACAAATTATATTCCCCTAGGTTCAAAGATAATGATTGACGGTCACATTTACACTGCTGAAGATACCGGTTCGTTTAGAGGAAAGGTAATTGATGTATATGTAAGCGACCATAGTAAATTTGATAGGAAATACGAAGAAGTTTATATACTGGAGGGATAAAAAAATGAAAAAAGAAGATTTAAAACCATGTGATGTGGTTGAACTGAAAAATGGTGAAGTCAAAATTATGTTACATGGAATTTTTGAAGATAATGTTGTCGCTTTCATGGATATAAAGAACGGAAGATATGTTTCTTTCGGGGAATACAATGATGATTTATTTCATAAGGAACATCAAAATTTTGATATTATGAAAGTTAAACATTTTAAGTATTCAGGTGATGCGTTTAGAACGTTAGGAATGATTAAAAATCGTTCTGCTCGTCCTTTTAGTTGGGACTGGGAACGCGGTCTTGAATATTACAATGGGAAACTTGTTTGTGTAAAAAGTTCATCAGTTTATATGACGAAAGGAAAAATCTATAAGTCAGAAAACGGGAAAATTTACGATGATGAAGGTGATTTATGGAGAATGGAAATTAAAAATTTAGAACATCTTCATAATACCACTTCTTGTAAGTTCATCGAACTTGTGGAGGATTAATATGACTGAATCGAAGGAAAAGTTGTTCAATCTTGAACGTCAGCTTTTTGAGTTAGAAATGAAAGACCATTGGGATAATGCGGATTTTGATTTATCAAGAGAGTTAAGAGAAGAAATAAAAAATGTTAAGGAGGAAATGAAACAGTGGGATTAGCGGTACTTGTGTTAGGAAGTTCAGGAAGTGGAAAATCAACTTCCCTAAGAAATTTTGAGAAATCAGAGGTAATGGTATTGAATGTTGCTGGAAAAGCATTGCCATTTAGAAAGAAACTGAACAGTTTGGATTTAAGAAAACATCATGGTAGTGAAAGGTATGATGCAATAAAACAAGTAATGTCCAAATTTCAAAATCAATGCAAAACATTTGTTATTGATGATAGCCAATATTTGATGTCATTTCAAATGTTTGATAAGGCTAAAGAAGTGGGCTATGGAAAGTTTACAGATATTGCAGTCGAATTTAAAAATCTTTTGGATTTTATATCAGGTTTAAATGATGATGTGACTGTATATTTATTGCACCATACAGAAAGAACTGAAGACGGGCATATAAAAGCTAAGACATCAGGAAAAATGATTGATAGTCAATTAACAATGGAAGGTTTATTCACTATCGTAATAATGGCTAGGAATGACGATGGGGTTTATAAATTTTTAACTCGGAGTGATGGTTTAAATCCAGTCAAGACACCAATCGGTCTTTTCGAAGAAGTTGAAATTGATAATGATCTAAAGTTTGTTGATAGTGAAATTAGGAAGTATTACGAAATTGGGTAGAAAAAGACTTAATCTTTTAAATGAAAAATTCGAAAGACTAACTGTCATTGAAGATTGTGGTAATAAAAAAGGTTTTTCAATGTGGAAATGCAAATGTTCATGTGGAAACATTATAACAACTAAAGGGGTTTACCTGAAAAATGGACACACAAAAAGTTGCGGATGCATTAATAGTGAAAGAATTGTAAAAAGAAACAAAGAGTTAATGATTGATGATATCCCTAGAGTTAAAAATAGGATTTATAGAATTTATTGGGGTATGAAAGAACGATGTTATAACATCAAAAATCATAATTACAAATATTATGGTAAGCGGGGCATTTATATATGTGACGAATGGTTAAATGATTTTAAAGCGTTTGAACAATGGTCGATAGAAAATGGTTATAGTGATGAATTGAGCATTGATAGAATCAATAATGATGGTTGCTATTCGCCGGAAAATTGCAGGTGGGCAACAACGTCGATGCAAAATGCTAATAAAAGACATAAATTGGATTAAGAATAGGAGACAGAAAATAATGAAACTATACGAAATTAATCAAGAGATTAATTCACTTGTAGACGAAGAAACTGGCGAGATTACCGATATTGCAAGATTTCAAGAGTTGCAGTTAGCTGAAAATGATAAGTTAGAAGCTATTGCGGTAGTGTTAAAAAACAATGACGTTGATGTTAATGCATTAAAAGAAGAAGCTAAGGTTTTATTGGATAGAGCTAAAGCAATTGAAAATAGAAATGAAAATACAAAAGCGTTCTTAGCAAAATATATGCTTGAACACGGTATTAAGAAAATCGAAACACCTAAATGTGTATTGCGGTTTACTAAATCATCATCAGTTGTCATTGATGATGAAACTGAGTTTGTCAATAAGTACAAAGATACTGATTTAGTCAAAGAAGAAATTAAATTTAAAATTGACAAAAAAGCAACTAAGAATTTTTTAAAAAACAATATGACATTATATGCCCATATTGAAGAAAAACAAAATTTACAAATCAAGTAAGGAGATAAACAAATATGAAACAAATCAATAACTGGAATGAAATTAAAGAAGCGGGAGAATTTGAAAGTTTGCCAGCCAACGGATATGTAGCTGTAATCAAAAATGTAGAGGATGATGCGGTCAAAGAATGTTTAAAAATTAGTTTTGATATTGCTGAGGGGGAGTTCAAGGATTATTACCTTGAACTGTATAAAACAATGAATTTCTGGGGTGGTTCTTTCTATAGATCGTACAAAGAAAAGGCACAGTCATTTTTTAAAGGATTTATTACTGCGGTTGAAGAATCAAATCCAACATTTAAATGGGACTGGAATGAACAAAAGTTAAAGGGGCAGCGCATCGGTGTTGTACTTCGTGAAGAAGAATATATCCCACAACAAGGTCCTAATGCTGGAAAGGTTAAGACAAGATTAATTGTTGATGAAGTAAGAAGTGCAGATAAAATCCGAAAAGGTGATTTTAAAATTAAGGAAAAGAAATTATTAGAAACTAACACTAACAACCCTTTTAACAGCGCAGCTACACCTGACTTGAAATTAGACGATATTCAATTTTAACAATGATTCAGCTTAGAGATTATCAAGAAACTGTTTATCAGGATACTATAAAAGCCATAAATAAAGGTTCTAAAGGTATCCTGATACAGTTACCTTGCCGTAGTGGTAAAAGTTATGTAATGGCTAAGTTCGTTGAAACTTGCAAAGGCAATAGTTTAATCCTGGCGCATAGAAACGAGCTCCTTAGTCAGCACAAAGAACTGATAGATAGTCTAGGGTTGTTAAATAAATGTAGATTAGCAAGTGTATTTACAGAAGTAAACCACCTAGGGGAACATGAAAAACCTATGGTTATTTTGATAGACGAATGTCACTTGAGTGAAGCAAGCAGTTATAAAAAAATAGCCGAGTTTTATGGTTGCATAATAATTGGCTTTAGCGCAACACCTACTAGATTAAATGGAGATAAATTAACATTGTACGATACATTGATTAATGGTGTATCAGTTAAATATTTAATAAAACAAGGTGCTATAGCAGATTTTGAGTATTACGCTCCTGACATAGCATTGGATTTAACTGATATCGATACATTAGGTGGTGACTATAACGGTAAGCAACTTAATGATCTTATGTTTAACAGTGCCATTTATGGTGATGTGATAGACAGTTATAAAAAATTAGGCGATGGCAGACAAGCGATTGCATACTGTGCCGGTGTTAATCATTCTAAAAAAGTATGTGAGGAGTTTAACTTAGCTGGTATAAAAGCTGTACATATTGATGGTTCGATGAATAAAACTGAACGTAAAAAGATAATGGATTTATATCGTTCAGGTTATTATACAGTTCTATGCAATGCAAATATTATAAGTGAGGGTATTACACTGCCTAATGCATCTATAGGACTGCTACTAAGACCTACACAGAGTTTAGCATTATATATTCAGCAGAGTATGAGAGTTTTAACCCCTGATGGTAATGGAAAAAAAGCAGTTATTATTGACTGTGTTGGTAATTATCAAAGACATGGTCTTCCCGATGAGAATAGAGAATGGACTTTGGAGGGTGTTAAACGTAAACATAAAACAAATAATGATGATGGTAGTTTTACAATCAGAAACTGTCCTAACTGTTTCAGGATTTTTAAAACTGCAAATAAATGTCCTTACTGTGGACACGAGTTTGAGGTTAAGGGTCGTGAATTGCAGTGTATGGAAGAAGTTCGTTTACGAAAAATTAGCGAACAAGAAAAAATAGCTATAGCTGAACATAAGAGAAAACAAAGAATGGAAGTCGGAATGGCTAAAACAAAAGAAGATTTAATAAAAATAGCAAGAGAACGAGGGTATAAGCCCGGATGGATATTCGTTACTGCTAAAAGAAAAGGAATAAAATTATAAAAAAAGGAGTAAGAGTTGTGCGCACATAAAACTCGAGTTACTCCATATTATAAATGAAAGATAATTATTTAATAAGACAAGGTGATTGTATGGAATTAATGAAAAGAATTCCCGATAAATCAATTGATTTGATAGTTACAGATCCACCCTATGAAATTGTAACAAGTGGGGGAGGACTGTATACACATAAAGATAAGCAGTACGTTAAAGAGCTGAATTTTATTAAAAATGGATATAATGAAGAAATTTTAGATGACATGATTCGAATTTTAAAAAAAGTAAATATATATATTTTTTGCAGTCAAAAGCAAATACATAAATTATTAGATTATTTTTTAAAGAATAAAAACAATATAGATCACATTCTATACAAAAGACAAATAAATTGGAATTTATTAACTTGGCATAAAACAAATCCTGTTCCAGCGTGTGGAAATAAATATCTAACGGATACTGAATATATTTTGTTCTTTAGAGAAAAAGGTGTAAAAATTTATGGCTCTTTTGACACAAAAAAACGCACTATGAAACACCGTTGAATCAAAAGGATAAAAAATTATATAGGCATCCAACTTGTAAACCTGTGGATATTTTAAAAAATTTTATTGTTAATAGTACCAATGAAAATGATTCTGTTTTAGATCCATTTATGGGTAGTGGTTCTACTGGAGAAGCTTGTTTACTAACAAATAGAAAATTCATTGGCATTGAACTTGAAGAAAAATATTTCAACATATCAAAAGAAAGGCTAGAGAAAATAAAATTATGAAAGATAAATTAAACATTTTAAAAACGGATGGTCGTTTATATGAAGTAGTGGAATTAATGAGCAAATTAGCAAAACAAAACGGGGACTATTATCGATTATATAAGAAAAACAATACATTGTTTTTTTATAACTTTAATGTAGGTATCTTGTATGAAGCTGACAACGATATTTTAGACAGTACCGTTATTGATTGTGTAGATGGTGAATACAAGATTTACAAGGGCATTAAAACTGGATATCTGCTTACGAAAGAAAGTGATTGCATCGGTAATTTAAACAGTCGAATTTTAAGCAAGGCAGTAAACGCGAAAGAATTATGTTACATAAATAAAAAAGACAGTTACATGATCCATGAGATTATGAATTCAGCTTTAATCACTGATGACGATTTAGATTTAATAACTCTATTTGATAACTCTATACTTAAACTAAGTGATGATGGTAATAACTTTTTGATTAAAAACTATTATGAACAGCAGTATCCATTTCTTAAAACTACGACTTATATTGTTCTGGGATTGGAGTGGAGTCCTGATGAATAACATATGCAAGTGCTGTAAACACAATATAAAAAATAAGTGTACGATTAGTAGGTTGGAAATTCAACCTACTAAAAAGCACTGCAATAAATTTAGTAAGAGATATGAGCAGGAAAGTTTATTTGATGCAATTGGAAATAGAGGTGATCCATACAATGAAAGATATTAATATTGTTGACGAGTTTTTAAACAGTTATTACCGTTCGCCTACAAAGAAAGAGTTTATTCTGTTGGGCGGAGATATAAAAACTGTTGAAAAAAAGTTCAAAAGCTATCGTATTTTTTTGGACTACTATGGTTATGATGCTCCAACAAGAACAAAGACACTACAAGTGTTAGACGATAGAAATAATATTGTTTATGAAGGAACAACTAGAGATATTGCGGAAAAGTACGGCGTATATTATACAACTGTGTTAAAAGCAGTCAATCACGGATTACGGCTAAAATGCTGTTATTCGGTACGAAACAAGGAGTTAAAATTATGAAGTTAAAAATAAATGATAATTACATAATCACTTCAGACACACACTGCTATATATTAAATAAAATATTATTTAATAAAAAAACAAATGAAGAATATTTACAACCAATTGGTTTTTATAAATCACTTGATGATTTAACCCTAGGACTTATAAACCGAGAAATAAGAACGCACGATTTAGAGTGTGTTAATGAAATAATTAGCCATATATCCGCTATAAAGGATGAAATTCTATCAGAGGTAAGAAAGCATGAAAATCAATAGACGTATTTATGAAAATATGGTTGATGAAATTTATGATTCATTGCTTGGTAAGGAGGGTGAATATATTATCTATGTTTCACGTGCTATGTATTCATATATTAAAATGATTCAATCTTACAAAATGATAGCAAATAACTATGTTCTCAGAATTCTGGGATTCCCACTATTGCTTAAAGAAGAATTGAATGGCAATGAATATGAGGTGGTTAGAAAATGACAGAAAAACAATATGAAGAATACAAAGAACGGTTAGACAAGATAAAACCTATTAAAGATTTAATGAAGTGGTGCGGAAAAAAATATCACGGTCCATATCTCGGTAGTTATTCCATTAGGATTTTTAAAACTAAACGTATGATTGGAATAGGTAGGGAAACGAGAGGTTGTATAGAGAGTACGAGTATAATTTTGCCAAAAGACTTGCACGATAGGATAACAGATACTATTGAACAATGGCTAGATGAAGAAATAACTAAATTAGAGGAGCTATAGAATGAAATGTAAATACTGTGGAGAAGAAATGCGTTTAGACGATATAGATTTTAATTTCAAGGGTAATAAAGATAACTACTGGATATGTGAACATTGCCATTCTAGTGCCATCGAGAAAATTAGATACGCTAAAACGGTACGTGTTGATTTTGAAAAAGGTGATGTAAATGTTAGGAAGAGTGAGTGTTAAGAAAGCTATGAATAATTATAAATTTAATAAATTTTATAAGCAAAGTGCATTCTATATTACACCTAGAAGCAGAAGAATAAAAAGTAAAAAAGAGGTAACCGATGAATCCTGAAACAGTTATACAAAATAAGATTGAAGTTTCTATGTCTCGATTAGGTGCTATTCCTTACAGAATGCAAGTAGGAAATTTTTACACAAACAATATGACACCTATAAAAATAGGCATAGTAGGAACTCCTGATTTAATGATTATATGCCCCAATGGGATGACATTATGGTATGAAATTAAAACTAAGACTGGTAAAACTCGAAATGCTCAGGATAAATTTCACGAGGAGTTACGCAAGTTAGGACATCTTGTGTTTGTAGTTAGATCAGTCGAGCAAGCTGTACAAATTTATAATACATATGTCGGGAAAAATTAATCGTATTGAAGAAAGAAAATGTCCTATATGCGGTAAGACATACGTAAGCATCTACATAAAAGAATGGGCTTATAGAAGGGGCAATTATACATTCTGTAGCTACAGCTGTATGTCTAACTATCTTAATAATAAAAGGTATTGGAACAATAAATTTAAAGAAGGTAAAAATAATGTTAAAGATAGAAAAGATTAAAGAAAAGATTAAAAATTTTGATACAAGTGTTACTGCTGATGAGATTCTCTCTTGCTGGTTACATCGAATTACGACAAATTCCAGTGTTAACAAACACAATTGCAGTGGATTAGTATGTTCAGAGTGTTTAAGGCTATCATTGTTAAACTTATTAGAAGAATATAAAAAACCTGTTAAATTATCAAAATTTGAATATGAATATTTAAAAGTTGCTAAAAAAGAGGGATTTAATTTTATTGCAAGAGATAAAAGTAACAGATTGTATGGATTTGAAAAGCAACCTGAAAAGCGTAATTTTACGTGGGGTAGTAGTGGTGATTATATATGCGTGTTCAAGTCAATGTTTAAATTTGTTCAATGGAAAAATGAAGAACCATATAGCATTAATTCGATTTTATCTAATTGTGAGGTAATTGAAGATGAAAAAAGTTAATCCAGCGGACATATTAATTAGTCCGCTTGGAATGGAAAATTTATTAGTTATTGATCAATTTAATGATGAAGTAATTAAAAATAATGAATTACTTTTGGATAAACCGTATTTTTCTTTAGAAGAGGTGTTAGACGGTTTAAATAAAGACGGACATTATTTAATTATTGTCGAGGGTCCGTTACATGGTGAAATTTATCGATATAACAATTATGGTGGACAAGAAGTATATTTGATTGGAAAAACGTGCGGATACGCATGAAAGGAGAGAAAACAATGACAGTAATAGTTGAAACAACTTCTTTAGCAGAAGAAATAGTTTTTAGAGATATTGTAAGAATTGAAGATAAGGAAGAATGGATTGTTTTAAATGATAAAAATGGTCGGTGTTTACCAATGCCAAAACAAGGCATTGAAAACATAAAAGTTTTAGATATTTTAACAAATAAGGAGGGTTAAATAATGCCTAAATATAGAAAGAAACCCGTAGTTGTAGAAGCTGTTCGGTGGACGGGAAGTAATTTAGAAGAAATACGTAATTTTGTTGGTAGTGATCTAATCGAAGAGTGTGTGGAATTTTTTGATATAAAGAGGACGTTAAATAAAATGCTAGTTGGAATTGCAATCGACACGCTAGAAGGAACAATGAGAGTTGATTATGGCGATTACATCATTAAAGGTGTTAAAGGCGAATTTTACCCATGTAAGTCCGATATTTTCCATGAAACGTATGAGAACTTGATAGACAAAAATGGAGAATATGAGGTAAAAGATGAAAAAATTAGCAAATTGCTAACTCCACAAAAACAAAAAACTGTTTGGGATTTAAAAGATGGCGATAAATGTTTTAAAGTACATTGTAATGGCGCAATAGAAGCGCATAATTGGAATAAAAACGATGACAACTTAAACAAATGTAGAGAATTAGGTTTTATTTTCTTAACCAAAGAAGAAGCCGAATTTGAAGTTGAGCGAAGAAAGTGTGAAGTAATTATGCTTAAACATGGAACTCGTGATACCGTACCAGAGAATCTTGAACACGTATATAAGTGGACTATTGGTATCGATAACAAAAACAAGGCAACACACAGTAATTTTATATGGAGAGTCGCTTCTAGTGGAACAATTTGGTTTGCCACAAAAGAACTTGTACACAAGACAATAGAAGAAATAGGCGAAGATAGATTAAAAAAATATGTTCTCAAGGTTTAGGAGGTAATTGAAGATGGAAATTAAAAACGCACAAATTAAAAATACATCATTAGGAACATGTGCTCATGGTATTTTTACTTTTATTTTAACCTTGGAAATAAGCGGAGGATTCTCTGTTAATTACGGATTAATTGCACTTGATGATTATTCAAAAACTGAGGATAAACGAATTGGCAGTTCTATAGGCATGCAGTGCATTATGGACATTATGAAAGTTGTCGGTGTTGATAATTGGGAAGAGCTGAAAGGAAAATATATTCGTATTGTCGAAAACGGTTTGGGACGTCCAATTAATGTGATTGGAAATTTAATGGATGATATTTTCTATGATATAAAAACTTTAAAAACACTAAAACTAAAGGAAGTGGCAAAAGATGGGAATTTGGATTAGAAGTCAAGATAAGTGTAAAATGGGCAAATGTGCGGAGTTTTATATAGATGATAGTTACGATGGTGACTATGACATAGAGGGGTATAGCATTGATGATACACCAATCATATTGGGAACGTATTCAACCGAGGAAAAGGCAATAAAAGTATTGGATATGATACAAGAACATATTGAAACACATAGCAATGATGTATTTCAAATGCCACGAGATATTATAATCGACGACGAGGTTTAAATAATGAGATTTTTAACAATGTTAGCAACAAAATGTAAAGTGTGTAAAAAACGAAGCATTTGTAATTATAAAAGAATGGTAGCTTGTGCATTAGCTGAATTACCACTACAACATCATGCGGATTATGCTATGGATATGAAAGCTGATTGTGTTGCACCAATGATTAGAAAAAGAGATTTAAGAGATATTTATATCAGTGAAAATGTAAAAGTAACTATTGATCTTGAAGATGTTAAAAAGGAAATTGCAAACCAATTTTATAACCCGTTAAGAGTTGGAAATATAAAATAATGAGGTGGAAGTATGAGTAAATATCAAGAAGCAAAAGACAATATAGTTAATACACTTGCTAGACAAATTGATTATAAAACATATAAAAATTTATATAGTAAAGATTTTGATACTTTGCAAGAATTAGTTGATAAAGCAACATGGATACCAGTTGAAAAGAAACGTCCACCAATGTTTGTGAAAGTACTGATTACATATGAAGATAAATATCTTAATCCCCATATAAATGTAGCTTTCGTTGATCATCATTACGAGTGGATATACCCGTTAATGAATAATTATAAATATAGGGTTATTGCATGGATGCCTTTGCCAAAACCGTATTTAGGAAGTGATAAAAATGAGTAAATTAACAAAAAAAGAGCGTTTATTACATTCTTTAATTGGAATAAAACAATTATTTAATGATCTAGGCGTTGAGGATTTAAAAAATGAAATAGTGCTAAAAGATGGTACAACAGAAACAATAGATTGCTATAAAGAAATAGAGACATTTGTTGTTGATTTTATTAATAATGAAGGTGATGAAGCAACGCCTAAACGTCCAATTTAAAATAAGATATGGGAAGATGAAGATACAAAAACCATTTATGATGAATATGGTCGTATAAATGAACTGCTGTGCGTATGTCCTAATTGTGGTGAAAGTGCTATATACGATTTTGAATATAATAAAAGATTTAAGTGTTGTTCTCATTGTGGGCAAAGGATAGATTGGAGTGATGAAAATGACCGCTAAAGAAATGTTTGAGGAATTAGGGTTTTATATAACAATATACAACGATGGTGAAATAATAAAATGGACGAACAGAGATATTGATTGCATGATTTCGTTTTATAAACACGATAAAGAATACGGTGTCTTTGGAGATTGTTATATTAATTTAGAAATACATAATGCAATAACAGCGCAATTGAAAGAACTGGGGTAGATTTGATGGAAAATAAAGTAACGATTTACAAAGGTGAAGTAATGCATGATTTGAAAGCACTGTTTGATAATGCTGGTGATTATTTTGAAGATGAATATGAGCTTGTAAAACAATATATCGAATATTTGGAACAAGCATTAGATAAAGCGTGCGAAGTTATTGACGATATAACCAAAGACAACGCAACGGAATTTTGTCCAGCTACTAAATTTAATTGGCTACCAAGTAATTGCAATGAACATACATGTGAAAATGGTACTAAAGAATGTTGGAAAGAGTGGTGTATAGAAGATGACGAGTAGAGAAGAATGCGAAAAGGCGTATTTGTATTTATTAAAACATTGTTATGAAGCAACGAAAAAAAATGACACTTACGATTTTGCACCAAGTGGCTTTAAAGAAAGCGAAGTGTTTAAGCAATTAATCGAAGAACATTTTGAATTAGCAGAAAATACAGAAGAATATAAACATTTTAAGTTGCATAGTGCTAGCACTTTAAAAAATCAAACTAAGGAAGAATTAATAGACTACATTAAGATGCTATATCATAATTGGGGTGTTTGCGATGAGCAATTAAAAAGAATTATTGATAAAGCAAAAGAATTAAGCGATTCGAATAATAAATTAGAAAGAACAGTTTGTTCATTAGATTATGCGTTAAGCGATGTCTATAATCCTAAACCATACAAATTCGAAGAATTAAAGCCTAATATGTGGGTTTGGGATAATGTGGCAAAAGAATGTTTATACGTTGTTAGACCTTTCATAACCACAGGTGTTAGGGTTAAATACTTTACTTGTTTAGGAATTTGGAATTTGGAAAAAATAAAAAAATTAAATATGAAATTTGAAGAAAACCGTTTCTTTCCAGTGCAATGTGCTAATTATTTAGGAGGAATATAATGAATAAATTTAAAGAACAATTTGAGTATATAAGAAAACAACAAACTATTTTAGATACACGTATTTTAAATTGTAATGAATATCCTGAAAATAAAATGAGTATAGCTCTATTCGTTGAGCTAGGCGAGCTGATGAATGAACTTCCAACATACTTTAAACACTGGAAGAAATCGGCTGTAGACAATAAAGAAAAGGCTTTAGAGGAATATGTTGACTGTCTGCACTTTGCAGTAAGCTTACTTAATTATAACGAAATTGATATTAATTTCACGTATAATGATTGTTTTCCTGATAGTAATCCATACAGTCGTGACAATATATTCACAGAGTTAATAACGATTGCATCAATGTCGGGGTTTGATCATTCGATTAAAAAATTGTTTGCTTTAGGACATCGTTTCGGTTTCACATGGGATGAGATTTACGAAATGTATTTAAAGAAAAATAAAATAAATCATGAAAGACAAAATGGAGGATATTAGAATGGTTACATTTATCACAACTGTTTTAGCAGTTATCATTACTTTATTGATTAAGTTTGGTCTGCTGGCACTTATCGTATGGGGGATATGTATGTGTTTTGGATTGTCATTTAATATATTATGGGTTTTAGGCATCTTTTTAGTGATTTGCGCTATTAAAATATTATTTTCTTAGGAGGAAAGATAAGAATGTATATATTTGTTTTACTAACAATAATTCTTTTAACGATAATCATTTGTGAGACAGTTGAAAAAATTTATATTTACAGAATGTATAAAAATTTATCCCCTGAGCAGATAGAGGCTTTTGTACGTAATGCCAAACGATAACAATGAATTTAAAGTGACCCTTGAGGCTATCAAAAACGCTACGTCATGCGTTGCGATAGCTTCTTCTGTTTGTGGACTTCCTATTAAAAATTCGGGGGATAGGTGTCCTAGTTTCTTACACAGCGGGTCGAACCCTAATTCAGTCGTCATCAACAATGATTACTGGTATTCATTTTCAGATGCTCAGGGCGGTGATGTCATTGACCTGTTGGCGCTGCACACATATGATGCTGATAGAGGTCAGGCGATAAAATTTCTTAGTGAATATACCGGCATACCATTACCTAATAGCGAGTATTCCGAAAAATGGAAAGATTACACACAAAATCTATGTAATAAAGTCGAAGCATGGCATAAAAATTTAACCGATGAACACCGTAAATATTTACATAATCGCAAAATCAACGATGAAACCATAAATAAATTAAAAATCGGGTTTAATTTCGATGAAAATCGATTAATAATTCCTATGTGGAAGAACGGATATATATGTTATTACTGCGGTAGAACGATGGGTGAAGTAACAAAAACCAATCCCAAGTATAAAAAACCGTATTTAGACGGATTCAATGAAAATGACATTTTTGGATTAGATACACTAAACCGTGATAAATCGGTACTCGTTTTAGCCGAGGGAGCGTTTGATTATTTATCGTTCTATCAGGAAAACTACGCTGTATTAAGTATGGCGGGGGGAACTTTTTCAAAAAAACAAACAAAACATATATTACAGATAGCTAAAAATTTTGACAAGGTCCTATTGACGTTCGACAACGATAAATCAGGCGGACAGTTTACAGTTTCAATGGCTAAAAAATTATTCAGCTATCACATACCGTTCATTGTATCAACACCCCCATCTAAATATAAGGATATTTCAGACTACTATCAGGATGGTGGGAATTTAGCTGCTTTAATCAACGATGCAGAGCAAGGTATTAAATCGCTTGCTAAAATGTTTAAAAATAAGGAAGATTTTGAAAACTTTATAATTAATAATCGGCGTTATATAAAACGTACAGATATTATTGATATTTTTGATGTTATAATCAGGGATCAAATTTTCCCTGATGCGTCAAAAGAGTGGATCAAGGAGGTAAAATCTATGTCATTAAAACCATCAACAGACGATGAAATAGCAAAGGTCGTCATGAAAAAACATAAATTTATACATAATCCATCATTGGGGATAATGGAATACAACGGGCGATACTGGCAGTCAATAACTGATGAACAGTGTCGTAAATATATCGGTCAGGAATACAGTTCAGTACGTACATTATCTAAATTAAACTCAGTTTTAGGGTTAATAAAGGCAGATACAGTTACGGATAAAATTCCTAACGAGAAACCGCTTATCAATTTCGTTAATGGTACATTTGAAATCGAAACTGGAAATTTACGTGAGCATAACGAAAATGATTTTTTATCATATGAACTGCCTTATCCGTACAATCCAAATGCTCATTCAAGTGACTGGGATAAATTCATCAATTCAATTTTCGATGATCCTAAGAAAATCCAACTGCTTCAGGAATATTCGGGGTACGCTTTATATTCAACAAACATATTACAGTCAGCACTTTACTTAGTAGGGAATGGAGCTAATGGTAAATCAGTATATCTAAACACAATACAGCGTGTATTTGGCGGTGCTTCGAATGTATCTAATGTAGAGCTTACAGCGTTCAATGATAAATTTCAGCTCATCTACCTGATGGGTAAGTTGATAAATGTTTCTAACGAAACTAAGACAGATTCCAAGGGGGCGGAAACCAATTTCAAATCGGTTGTTGCCGGAGATCCGATTCAGGCTTGCTACAAAGGCAAGGACTTTATCCAGTTCAAGCCTCGGTGCAAATTATTCTTTGGATGTAACGAACTGCCAAAATCCCGCGACTTAACAGATGGATTTACGCGAAGAATGCTTATTTTAAAGTTTCCATTTAAATTTACAGACAACCCAGTAAATGAAAATGAACGTAGCGCAGATAGAAACATCGAAGCTAAATTACAAACACCTGAAAATCTATCGGGTATATTCAACTGGGTATATGAGGGATATAAAAAACTAAAACATAATGGTAAGTTTACGATTCCCGATGATCAGAAGGAACAGATGGAAGAATACAAGGAGACAGCAAATCCTATCGTGCTTTTTACTAAGGAGTTCAACTGGACTATTGAAGAATTAGACAGCGACTGCAATACTGTTTATCGCGAAGTAAGCGAACTCACTAATCAGGAATTATATTCATTATATTCTTCATGGTCGGCGCGTAACGGCTATACATACAAAAGTAACATGAGAGCATTTAAGAAAGAATTTTTAAAGTGTGCTAAAGAATATAGGAATGACATAGAGGAGTATAGAAAATCGTCATACAGAGGCATCAAGCGTCATAGTTAACGACATTTATTGTCACGACATTTACCAGCGGTTCGAAATTATGACATTCATATTAAAATTATGACAATAAAATGACAATAATAAAAATATAATCGTCATGCCCTAAAACCGTTGGTATTGTAAGGTTTTTTATATATTATGACATTTATGACGTTCAATATATATATTATTAAGAAATAAATAAAAAACACTAAAAATATATATAATTACATATATATAATAATGACCCTATATGTCAACGTCATAATGTCATTTACTAATTTTAAGGAGGAAAATATGTTTATAAGAATCGATGAAAATAATGCTAAACTATTAAATTTATTAGGATGTGATAATAATGACTAGAAAACATAAACCAAGAACTAAAGAAGCATTATTAGACAAAGCTGAATCTTTAAATATCGATGTAGACCCTGATAAACTCTATACATTAAATGATATTGCTAGAACTAAGGCAAAAATAAACGGTACTACGTCACCGATTAATCAAAACGAAACCCGTGGCGGCGAACGTTCTAATACGCCATCACTTTCTAGTATCAGTGATCCGATAAATGCTAAACTTTTAGAACACGCATTCAAATACTGGAATGTACCAATGGCTAAGAATGACGAAGAAATAGCACAACGTATTGAATTTTATTTTAACGACTGCTACAAAAATCAATTAAAACCAACTCTGGAAGGGTGCGCACTTGCAATCGGTACAACTACTCAAACATTGTATAATTGGAGTGAAAAAGATAGTAAATCGGAGTTTGATAGGTTTGACTTGGCAAAAAGAATTCGTCAATTATTATCTGATTTTGACGCCAATTTATTAATAAACGGTAAGATGAACCCAGTGGCGTATATTTTCAGAGCAAAAAACTACTACGGCATGAAAGATCAGACCGAAAGTATCGTTAAACATGAAAATAACCTAGGTGAAACTAAAACAGCCGATGAACTTTTAGAAATAATTGAAGCTGATGTAATAGAAACGGATTAATTTCCGTTTTTTTGTACCCAAAATTTGACAGAAACGCATTAATAGGGGGTTTCAGCTTAGTATTTATTTAGTGTGTGACTAAAATGGTTGCTAAATTCGCGTTTTTATTATTTTTTTGTTACTGTAGGGGCTGTTTTATGTACAAAGGTATAAAATATAGTAAGAATGTTAAACAACTCATATAGTGGCTAGGAATGATTTATATAAGTATATAAAGGCGTGTGTATTTGGCTGGATAACTATAATTTAGCGTATAAGCGTTGTTTGTGATAAATGGTTATATTTGTAGGGTAAATAAAAAACGTCGCTTATACGACGTATTTTTTAGTTGTTTTATTTAGCTAATAAAAAAAGGCACTGTTTAGTGCCTTCTATTAGAACATAATGCAAATACTTTAATAAATGTTATAGGCGCTAGAAATACTATATTGAATATGATATTAAACATCACTTTAATTAACCAAAGCATTAAGCCACCTCCTTGCATAGATCAACGAATTGTCTAAGACGGACGATATCCAATTGTTCTGTTAATTCTTCAATGATAGATTGTTTTAAATCGTTATCTATAAACATTATTTCGTCGCATTCTAATTCAAATAAATCATCTATAAGAGATTGTAGCGGGTTTAAATCATCGTGGTATCTGGATGAATAATCTTCGTCCAATCCTACTAAAACCGCTAAATCTCTATCAGGTATATCAATTACTATATAATCACTGTTATTCATACCACTAAATCTTAATAATTCTTCCATTTTAATTTACCTTATACGCTATATTTAGCGCCCTTTCTAAATTTATTATATGTAATCTATAAGCAATTCTAATTATGTATAGTTTCATATATACGCTCCTTTATATATTTAATTGTTTATGGTATACTATGTATGTAAGGGCTATATAAGCCCCTACATATTAGCGTTGAAGTAAGCTATCAGGTTTCTACCTTCGTAAGGTTTAAGCCCTAGAGTGTTGCACCACTCTTTATATAGCTCTACTTCTTTTTTTATTGCCATCGTTGATCACCTCCTTTACTTTTTAAAATACTTACGGGTAAGTAATTAACTTACCACACTATTATTATACGTACAAACGAGTATTTTATCAACGATTAAAACGTATATATAAGTATAATTAAAATGTGCAATAAAAACCACTTTTATGCACCCATAGGGGTGTTTTTTAGTGTATATATAGTATATCTGATGTCCTTTTCCACCCGAAAAATAAAAAAAGACTTATAAATAAGTATTGAAAATGAACGCATAAATAAGTATAATGTATTTGAGGTGATAAAATGAAAACAAAACAAGCAATAAAAAAGATTCTTAAACAAGAACATATGACACAAAAAGTATTGAGTGAAAAGGTGGGTTATGCTAGACCAAGTAGTTTGAATACTGTATTGATTTCAAATAACCCCCAAATAGAAACGTTAGTTAAAATTATGGATACGTTGGGATATGAAATTATTTTAAGACCTAAAAATGGAAGTGATAAAGTAGCAAGATCAGTAATATTAAACAATGAGGAGGAATAGATATGATTTACGGTTATGCTCGTGTATCAACTAAAGAGCAAAAATTGGATAGACAAATTGATAGTCTAACCAAGTATGTTGATGTTAAAAATATCTATAGTGATAAACTAAGCGGAAAAAATACCAATAGAGAAAATTATCAAAAACTAAAAAAAGTAGTAGTAGCTGGTGATGTAATATATATTCATGCACTGGATAGACTTTCTAGAAATAAGAGAGATACAATAAGAGAATTCAATTATTTCAAAGAAAAAGGTATCATTTTAAGAATTTTAAATATGCCTACGACACTAATTGAACTAGACGGGCAACAATGGGTTATTGAAATGATTAATAATATAATACTGGAGGTTTTGAGTTCTGTAGCTGAACAAGAAAGAATCACAACATTAGAGAGACAAAGAGAGGGGATTGAATCGGCTAAAAAGCGCGGTGTTAAGTTTGGTAGACCTGATGTAAAGATGAAAGTTGACGAAGTAATTAAAATGGTTAATAATGGTAGTAAGGTAACCGAAGCATGTAGAGAAGTCGGTATTGGTAAGCGTACGTATTATAATTATGTCAGGGGTTGAAATAGTCTAATCTGTATTTTATAATTTGTATATCCTAAAGATATCGAAAAAACTCCCAAACAAAAAATAGACTGTAAGGGAGAGTGGTTTGGTTTGCGTAGCGAATTAATGCAGTCACATATTAGAGCCATGAGCCGATGTATATTTTATACGTCGGTTTTTTATATATAAACTGGAGGAAATGTTATGAAACTAAATATATTGGGAACGAAGTATGATTTAAAATATATCGATAACCCTGATGAAGACATGCAAAATAACGATGCGGATGGGTATACAGATAGCATAAATAAAAAAATAGTTATTCTTAGTAAAACACCTAACGATATAGAAAGCATACTTAGGCATGAAATTATTCATGCATATTTAATCGAAAGTGGTATTGGATATGGCTATGCATTTCATAATGAGGACATGGTAGAATGGCTAGCGATGCAATTCCCTAAAATAGAAAAAACGATTAATAATATATAATAAAAATTAGAGCCCTGAGCCGTAATGGAAAGGGGTTTTTATATTGTATGTAGATAATATAGCGAATGCATTAAAGAAAAAAGGAAGTTCTTTTGAAATAGTAAACAGCTGTTTCGAGTTATGCAGATTAGAGACAAGTGAACTAAGCATAAGAAAAGGCAGTGAACTGGTTAAGAGAGCAGTAATTAAAAATGTTAAACAAGGTGAAGAATGGTATGATCTGTATCGAAAAGTTTTATTGTTTCGTGCACCTTACTGTTTTGAAGATTATTTAATTTATCTAGAAATTGATAGACCACCAGAGGAACGATTCTATCAACCGCGGAGGAAAGTATTAAAAGTTGTAGTTGAAGAACTTCAGGCGTTAGCTGATGATGAGCTGGATGAACTATTTGTAAGTATGCCTCCACGTGTTGGGAAGAGTACAATTTTAATGTTTTTTATTACATGGATCATGGGGCGCAATGGTGAAGCAAGCAATTTGTATAGTGCGTTCTCAGATACAATTACAAGTGCTATGTATACTGGTGTACTCGAGGTAATAACAGACAGTTATACATACAACTGGAAAAAAGTATTCAACAATACTGGTATTGCTAATACTGATGCCAAAAGAGAAACTATAGATATTAACAGAAAAAAACGCTACCCAACATTAACATGTCGTTCGTTGTATGGAACATTGAACGGGGCATGTGACTGTTCTGGGTATTTAATTAGTGATGACTTAATCGGTGGTATTGAAGAAGCGTTAAACAAAGACCGTTTAATGAATGCATGGTCAAAGGTAACGAACAATTTAATACCTCGTACAAAACAGTCTGCAAAGAAAATATGGATTGGTACACGCTGGAGTTTAATTGATCCGGCTGGTTTAAGGATGGATTTCTTGCAGAATGACGAAGAAGGTAAAAAAGTAAGATTTAAAATAATAAATCTACCAGCACTTAATGAAAATGATGAATCCAATTTTGAATATGATTATAATGTAGGTTTTAATACTGACCGCTATAAAGAATTGAGAGCGCAGTTTGAAAGAAATAATGATATGGCATCATGGTTAGCACAGTATATGGGAGAGCCTATTGAGCGTGATGGAGCACTATTTACACCTGATACAATGAATTTCTATAACGGGGTAATAGCTGATGAACCAGTAAGAAATTATATGACGGTCGATGTTGCGTGGGGTGGTGGTGATTATGTTTCAGCACCAGTATGCGTAGAAACTGAAAACGGAGATTTCATACCTGATGTAGTATTTAATAATGGTGATAAAACTATAACAAGACCATTAATCGTAGACTGTATTATCAAAAATAATGTTAAGTATGTTCAGTTTGAAGCTAATAATGGCGGGAGTGAATATGCTGAGTGGGTAGAAAATGAATTAAAACAGAGGGACTATAAATGTACGATAACAAGTAAATCATCACCAACTAATAAGCGAAAAGAAGCGCGTATATTTGAACGTGCACCTGAAATTAGAGAGTTTTACTATTTAGATAACGGGCGCAGACATAAAGAATATCAATTGTTTATGAATAATCTATATGCTTTTAAAATTGTAGGAAAAAATAAAAATGATGATGCACCAGACAGTATGGCGATGCTTTCAGAAGTAAGAGGAAGAGGAAAATACACTTCTGTAACAACTTTCAGTAGAAAAGATTTAGGAATATAATTTTTTTCTTGACAAGGTTAAAATCTGTACGTAGCCTTAAAGTAGGAAGTGGGGTAATTAAAATTGAAAAAAGAAATATATTGCCCCGTTTGTGCAAAAAGGGGTAAAAAGAAACTTCTAGGAGCTGTAGAAGAAGGTTCAAAAGGAACAGTGTATCTATGGTGTAAGGAAGATAAAAAACCAATAAAGATTGAATTAAGTAAAATTAAATAAAAATAGAGCCATGAGCCGATGTATTACGTAAAAAACGTAATAGTCGGCTCTTTTTATTTACAGTTAGGGGGTGTGTTATGAGTAGTACGACAGGTGAATTAGCAATAGAACAGTTTAAAGGCAGAAAAATGATTACTACGGATGTTGTGGAAATCACCAAAGACAACATACATGATGTGTTGGGTAAGGCAATGTCTATTCATATAAGAAACCGTAGTCAAATAAGACGGCTGTTTGAGTATGAAAAGGGAAATCAAAATATTCTTTATCGTCAAAAGGATGTAAGACCTGAAATAAATAATAAAATTGTTGAAAATCATGCACACGAGATCGTCAACTTTAAAGTCGGATATGTTTTCGGACAACCGATAAGCTATGTTCAGCGTGCTAATAAAGATTTATCTAATACCGAATCAAGTGGAGACAATGTAGTAGATGCATTAAATGAAATGATGTTCGAGGAAGGTAAATATTACAAAGATCAGGAGCTGGCAAGAACGTTTTCAATTTGTGGTGTTGGTTATCGGATGGTTACACCATACAAAGTAAAAAAAGGAGTTAGTGATTTTCGGATTACTAATCTGGATCCGCGTTTTACATTCGTTGTTTATAGTGCTGATGTTTTTCATGAACCAATGATGGGTGTTACATACTGGATTGATGAAGATAATATGATTCACTGCACAATTTACACTGAAAATTTTGTTTATAAAACAACGGGGAGATATGGAAGCGTGTTCACCCCTGATGGAAAACTTGAAGAATCGATAAATGGAATAGGAGCAATTCCAATTATCGAATACAAAAATGATAATTCAAGGATGGGATGTTTTGAAAGAGTTCTTGGACTGCTTGAAGCAATAAACTTATGTACTTCTGATCGTCTTAACGGATTAGCACAGTTTGTACAGTCATTGCTATGGTTTAACGATATCGGTATTGATAATGAACAGTTTAAGTTACTTAGAGAAGAAGGTGGTATTTCTACGAAATCACTAAGCGATGGAAAAACACCAATATTGCAGTATATAAAAACAGAGCTGAATCAAACAGAGGTCCAGACACTAGCTGACTATTTATATATGCAAGTGTTACAGATTACCGGTACACCGGCTAGAGGGCAGTCAAGTGGCGGTAACACTGGTGTTGCTTTAATGTTAGGCGAATCAGGGTGGCAGTTAGCTGAAGAAAACGCGCAAAGTGCAGAAACGTTATTTGGCAACAGTGAACGTCAAATGATGCTAGTAATCAAAAATATTATTGAACGCTCTAAAGATAATGATATCAGCGAGTTATGTATCGCTGATATAGATATTAAGTTTAATCGGAATAAGATTAGTAATTTATTAAACAAGACGCAAGCACTTATGAATTTACAGACTGCTGGAATAAATATGCGCCACGCAATTAAAACTGTTGATTTATTTCCTGATCCGCAACAGGTATACAAAGACAGTGAAAAAACAGTTGGAGAAGAACGTTAAGGAGCAAACGACGGAGAAGGTCGGAAACGAGCAAAGGTTAGAGAAAAACGTTAAAGAGCAAGGAGATTAAATTATGGATTTAAAAAAGCATTTAGGCAAAAAGTACAAAGATAACATGACTTTTGAAGAAATTCAGGAAGCATTAGCGGATTTACCTGAACCTGATTCAGTTGTAGATAAAGAAGAATACGACAAAATGAAAAAGCTGAAGGATGAAGCAAGCAAAGAAGCGAGTTCTTGGAAGAAGAAATATAATTCTACGCTAAGTGAAAAAGAGCAGTTAGAGATTGCTCAAAATGAGGCGAATGAAGAATTACAGAATAACTATGATGCATTGTTAAGAAAAACAACTATTGCCGAAAGAAAAGCTGAATTAGTTGAATTAGGTTACGATACTAAGCTGGCTCAGGAAACAGCTGAAGCAATGGTTGATGGAGATTTCACAAAAGTTATTGCTAATCAAAGTAAATTTGCCGAATCAGTTAAAAAGAACACAACTGATGAATTATTAAAGAACACAAAAACACCTGAAGGTGGAGGTAGTGAGGAAGGTATGACAAAAGAAAAATTTAATAAATTATCTATTCAAGATAAGCAAAAATTATTCGATACCGATCCCGACACCTTCAAACAATTAGCCGAAGGAGGAAATTAAATATGTCATTAAACCATACACACCAAAAGTACGATAATTTCGTATTAGCAGCCGAATTTGAAAATCAGTATCAATCGAAATTAGATTTAATGAAATTTTGTACTGTCGATGATTCGTTAGTAGGTACACCGGGAACTAAAAAGAAAATTA
>OIZR01000597.1_pt1 | contig 25512 bp, 20 predicted proteins | sample 1588591 | NCBI WGS metagenome assembly OIZR01 (sample SAMN03283249) | human gut metagenome | biome: human-associated habitat; material: feces | host: Homo sapiens | place: USA | collected 2013 | reverse complement strand
TTTATGTCATAGGAAAGTGCGTCCTATGACATAAAAACGCTCCGCGAGGATCGCCATGGGTTGGAAGAGAATTGGGCTGATGAAGCGACCCGCCGCAGGCGGAGAAGCTCGCGAGCGAGCTTCTTTCTTATACAGGAAGTTTTGTTCTTTGAAATGAAAGGGCACCGCAGAGATGAGTACTGCGTGAGAGGAAGAAGGATGCTGATGCAGCCGCACTCCGGCGCGGGAATATGCCCTGCGAAGGAAGAAAGACTGCGCAGCAGAGAGGAAAATTCAGCAATGAATAAAATAGAAAAGACAAAGGGTGTTCTGGCAGCGGCAGCTCTGGCTGTTTTCTCTCTGGCAGGAGGAAGTCAGGCTCTTGCTATGGATGCTCCAGGAAGCGGAGATCCCCGCTGGGAGTACAGGGCAGATCACCACTGGTATTATCAGAGAGAGGATGGCTCTGTTCATACAGGCTGGCTTTCCTTTGAGGATGAATGGTACTGGTTTGATTCAGAGGGAAGAATGACAGAGGGCGGATTTCATGGAATTGATGGAAAGCGGTATTATTTTTTCAGCAATGGACACATGGCATGGAATCAGTATCTGGATTTGTCCTATTTGAATGAAGATGGGCAGCCGGATGAGACTCATGATATTCGGATTGCAGGCGCTGGAACGCCTGACGGAGAGGCGAGGGATCTTCTGACGGATTATCTGTATCAGATTCCCCGTTCCTGGCTGGCACGGTTTGCAAAGGAGGACTGGCAGTTTCTGTTTTATCCGAATAAAAAGTTTTTTGAGGCACCAAATACCAGTCAGGGAATTTATTATGTGTATCACAGCACAGATACCTATTACAAAAAAGTAAAGTTTACCAGGCCGGAAGCAGTGCTCCAGGCTTTTGGAGAGTATGTGGGCTTTGCATCAGGGTGCTATCGGAAAGACAGTCAGTGGATGCAGGCGCTTTGGAAAGAGGCAAAACAGCTGCAGCCCCTTCTTCAGATTCCGGATATTTATTCCGGAGAGGCGCAGGTTTATTTTGGCAGCCTGTTTGCGGCTTATGTGGACGAAGAAACGCGGGATGAGGTGTTAAAGCGTTCTCCTGAAGCCGGGAGGATTCTCGATGAGATTTTAGTTTCTGCCGAAACGGAGGAAGCCGGAAAACGGATGGGAGAACGGCTGGAGAAAAGGCGGAAGGAGGATCTGGAACGGCTCTGGTGGGAAAATACAGAAAAGGGATATGGTCCTGGAGTTTCTGGAAAGCAGAGGCAGGGGAAGGGATCCTCAAATACAGCAGAAGAGCTGGCGGATTAATCTGCCAGCTCTTCCCATTTTTCATAAAGCTCTTCCAGGCTGCTCTGAATGGATTCTTTTTCCTGATTCAGTTCCATTAACCGGGAAACATCTGTGTATATTTCTTCCTGGCTGAGAAGCTGATCAATTTCTCCATCTCTTGTTTCCAGGCGAAGAATTTCCTCTTCGGTTTTTTTCAGGTCATTCTGACGTTTGCGGATACGGGCCTGCTCCTCCTTCTGTGCTTTCCAGTCCATCTTATTTTCAGACTGAAGCGATGCAGAGGAAGCAGCTGCATATTTTGCGGCAGCGCTGCTGTCTGAGGCAGAACTTCCTCTTCCGGCAGCAGCTACAGCACCGGAAAAGCCAGAGCTTCCGCTGACAGACGGATCCGTGTAAAGCTGATTCATCAGTTCCCGTTTTTCCAGATAATAATCATAGTTCCCAATATAATTTAAGAAGGTCTGTCCCGTCAGCTCCAGGATTCTTGTTGCGGTCTGGTTGATAAAGTATCGGTCATGGGACACATAAAGGACGGTTCCGGTGTAGTGACGGAGCGCATCCTCCAGGATCTCCTTGGAGGTAATGTCCAGGTGGTTGGTCGGCTCGTCGAGAATCAGGAAATTGGCTTCGGAAAGCATCAGCTTTGCAAGAGAAACCCGTCCCCGCTCTCCGCCGCTCAAATCAGAGATCCGTTTAAATACATCATCTCCAGTGAAAAGGAAGGCGGCCAGAATATTGCGGATCTGAGTGTTGGTCAGATTGGGGTAAGCATCGGAAACCTCCTCAAACACCGTTTTTTCCATATGAAGCACATGGTGTTCCTGATCATAATAGCCGATATGAACTTTGGAGCCAAGGGTAATGGTTCCGCTGTCGGATGGAACCATGGCGTTGATCATTTTTAAAAGGGTGGTTTTTCCCGTTCCGTTGTTGCCGATGACAGCAACTCTTTCTCCACGTTTGATATCAATATCCACCTGGGAAAACAGCTTCTGGGAACCAAAGGACTTTGCCAGATCCCGGATGGTCAGCACGTCATTGCCGCTGACAATATTTGGCTCCAGGGAAATGTGCATTTCATCGTTGACCTCAGCCGGCTTATCCAGAACCTGAATTTTGGAAAGCATTTTTTCACGGCTTTCTGCCCGTTTGATGGATTTTTCCCGGTTAAAGGATTTTAATTTGGCAATTACCTCTTCCTGATGGCGGATTTCCTGCTGCTGGTTTAAGTAGGCTTTCATCTGAGCAGCACGGATCATGGCCTTTTTTTCGCTGTAGGCAGTGTAATTGCCCTGGTACACACTGCAATGACCCTGCTCCAGCTCCACGATTTTGGTGACAACCCGGTTTAAGAAATACCGGTCATGAGCGACAATGACAACAGCGCCGTTATAGTTTAACAGATAGTTTTCCAGCCAGGAGATGGATTCCATATCCAGATGGTTGGTTGGCTCGTCCAAAAGAATCACATCTGGTTTGGACAGAAGAAGCTTTCCAAGGGAAACCCGTGTTTTCTGTCCTCCGGAAAGAGTGGAGACTTCTTTGGAAAATTCCTCTTCCGTAAAGCCCAGGCCTTTTAATACGCCGGTCAGCTCGCTTTTCCAGGCATAGCCGTTTTCCAGCTCAAAGGTATGGTTTAAACGGCTGTAGGAGGAAAGCAGCTGCTCCAGCTCCTCGCCGGAGGCATGCTGCATACTTAACTCCAGACTTCGAATCTGCTGCTCCATTTCAATAATGGGGCGTTTTACTTCTTTTAATTCTTCATAAATGGTTTTGGCGCTGTCCAGATCCTGGTGCTGGGCCAGATAGCCCAGGGTTTTTCCCTTGGAAAGAACTACCTCTCCTGTATCGGCGTTCAGCTCACCTACGATGATTTTCAGCAGGGTGGATTTGCCGGCTCCATTAATGCCTACAATGGCGGCTTTTTCCTGATCTTCTATATGAAAGGATACCTCGGAAAGAATCTGATCTGTACCAAAGGCCTTGCTGATATGGCTGCAGGATAAAATCATAAATATAAAACTCCATTTCTGTAAAATATCGTCTATTCAGGACGAAAACTGGCAGAAAAATCAGTGTCAAGTTTGTTGTAAGAGGATTTTTTTCCAGTTTTCACATCGGAGGAATCTCCGATGCTTCTCGTCCGGCTTTGCCGGATAAGAAGATGGCCCGTCCTGAACAGTTACAAATTATCAATAATCTTAGTAAAAATCACTGATTTCAGTAAAATCCTTCTATCAGTATAATATAGGGATCCGTTTATTTCAAGTAAGTCTTACCTGTAGTTTTTCCTTTTCTCAGGGAAACGACATAAGAACTGCCTTATTTTTATGCAGTTTTTTGTTGCCGATTTGCCTGTCATACGTTATAATAGATACGTTAAGCATCAATATGAGTGATTGCGTACCTGTTCCGGACTGCCTGCAGGCACAAAAGACACTGCGGTTTTGTTTACCGGCAGAAGCTGCGGAATAATTACAGAATCAGGAAATGAGGAGATTCAAATGAGCGAAAGAAAAGTTGGAACAATATCAAGAGGCATCCGCTGCCCAATTATCCGTGAAGGAGATAATCTGGCTGACATCGTGGTAACCAGTGTGCTGGAAGCGGCTGAAAGTGAAGAATTTGCATTAAGAGACCGGGATGTTATTGCAGTAACCGAGTCTGTTGTGGCGAGAGCACAGGGAAACTATGCCAGTGTCCAGGCAATCGCGGAGGATGTAAGGGCAAAGCTTGGCGGAGAAACTGTTGGTGTGATTTTCCCGATTCTGTCAAGAAACCGTTTTGCAATTTGTTTAAAGGGAATTGCCATGGGCGCAAAAAAAGTTGTGCTGATGTTAAGCTATCCCAGTGATGAGGTAGGCAACGAACTGGTATCTCTGGATAAGCTGGATGAAGCAGGCATCAATCCCTACAGCGATGTGCTGTCTCTGGAGCAGTACAGAAGCCTGTTTGGTGAGAACCGCCATCCCTTCACCGGCGTAGACTATGTGGACTACTACAGTCAGATTGTCAGAGAGGCCGGCGCTGAGGTTGAAGTGGTATTTGCCAACAATCCCAGAGCAATTTTAGACTATACAAAGAATGTTCTGACCTGCGATATTCATACCCGCGCAAGAACCAAGAGAATTCTTCTGGCAGCAGGCGCAGAGAGGGTATGCGGTCTGGATGATATTATGAACGCTCCGGTTGACGGAAGCGGATGCAATGAGAGATATGGTCTTCTGGGATCTAACAAGTCCACAGAGGATACGATTAAGCTCTTCCCGAGAGAGTGCCGTGATTTTGTTCTGGATATTCAGAGCCAGATTCTGGATAAAACCGGAAAGCATGTAGAGGTTATGGTATACGGTGACGGTGCATTTAAGGATCCGGTAGGAAAGATCTGGGAGCTGGCAGATCCGGTGGTTTCTCCGGCTTATACGGACGGTCTGGAGGGAACTCCCAATGAGCTGAAGTTAAAATATCTGGCTGACAATGATTTTAAGGATCTGTCCGGTCAGGCATTGAAGGATGCTATCTCCAAACGGATTCAGGAGAAGGAAGACAATTTGGTAGGAAACATGGCTTCTCAGGGTACAACTCCGCGTCGCCTGACCGATTTAATCGGTTCTCTCTGCGATTTGACCAGCGGTTCCGGAGACAAGGGAACTCCCATTATTCTGGTACAGGGATACTTTGATAATTTTACAAATTAATCCTGGAAGATGCCGATAAAAACTGTGTTATACAGACAAAATTTTTTTGAAATCGGTTCTGGATTTTATACAGATCAGGTATTGTGTTTTTTGCAGAAAAAGTGATAAAATAAGCGTGCAGCAGAGGAAGAAAGAGCTTCCAGGGCTGCACGTTTTTTGTGCCATAGGAAAGGTTATCCTGTTATAATCAGGAAATAAAATTTCTTTTTAATTCATAGCAACAGTTCAGCTATGCGAAGATTCAGACAGAAAAAAGCGCTGAAAGCTTGTTTTTATAAGATTTGTCCTGTCTGAATCTTTATAGGGAGCACGCCCGATGCTTCTTGTCTGCTGTAAGCGGGCAAGAAGATGCATGGCTGAACGGTTGCAATTCATAGCGAAGGAGACGGATTATGTCTAAAGCAGATGTGGTATTAGGTTGTTTTTATGGAGATGAAGGAAAGGGAAAGGTCATTGACTGCCTGGCAGCAGACGCGGATATTGCCGTGCGGGCTACAGGCGGAGACAATGCCGGTCATACAATCAAGACAAACGGAGTAAAATATGCAATGCATCTGATTCCTTCCGGAATTCTGTCCGGTCACACGGTTGGAGTAATTGGAAACGGTGTTGTTCTGAATCCTGAGGTTCTTCTGAAGGAAATTGACAATCTGGTTTCCCACGGATATGAGATAAAGAATCATTTAAAAATCAGCGAGAAAGCACACATTATTCTGCCTTATCACAGTATGCTGGATCTGGCCTTAGAGAAGGCCAGGAAGAATCTGAAAATCGGAACCACAGGAAAGGGAATCGGACCTGCATACTGCGATAAGTATGAGCGCAGCGGACTTCGGGCTGAGGATCTGTACAGCGACGATTTCCGTGAAAAACTGACAGGTCTGGTAGAGCATAAAAAAGCTCTGGTGGAGTTTTACGATCCGGAGAATGAGGACGCAAAAAAACTGCTGGATCCGGAGAAGATTTATGAGCAGTATACAGCTTATGCAGAGAAGCTAAAGCCCTATGTCTGCGATACAGTTACCTATCTTCATAAAGCAATGGAGGAAAATAAAAAAATTGTAGTGGAAGGCGCCCAGGCGACTCTCCTCGATATTGATTTTGGCTCCTATCCCTATGTAACCTCCTCCAATCCAACGATTGGCGGAATTATTACTGGAACCGGTATGAGTTCTGCAGATATGGGAAATGTTTACGGTGTGATCAAGGCGTATTCCAGCCGTGTGGGAGCCGGTCCTTTTGTGACAGAGCTTCTGGATGAAACAGGAGATCGCATCCGGGAACTGGGCCATGAGTACGGAACGACGACGGGACGTCCAAGACGATGCGGCTGGCTGGATCTGGTAACCTTAAAATATGCAAAGCGCGTCAATGGACTGACAGCTTTGGCAGTCAATCATCTGGATACCATTGGCCGGTTTGACCAGATTAAAGTCTGCGTTGCTTACGACTGTGATGGCAAAGTGACAGAGGATTTTTCCACCAACCTGAAGTTTTTAAACAGTGCAAAGCCGGTTTATCGGGAATTTGACGGGAATTTCGGAGAGATTTCAGACTGCAAGACCTTTGAGGAACTGCCGGAAAATGCAAAGGCCTATATCCGTTTTATTGAAGAGTACATTGGCATTCCGGTAAAATTCATTGGAACAGGGGCAGAGCGGGAAGCCATGATTGTTCGCTGAGATCTCCGGGCAGAAGAATAAAACGAAAGTATAATGGCAGTAGACAGTAAAACAGCGGAAAGGATAGTAAAACCTCTCCGCTGTTTTTGTTAATTTTCTGTTTCCGTTGGCAATTTGAGGGCAGTCTGAATGGTGAACACCGTTTCAGTGTAGCTGACATCCAGAATGCTCTTGTATTTTTTGGCAATGGTTTCCATCAGCGTTAAACCAAAGCCATGGGCTTCCGACTCCGGCTTTGTGCTGCGCAGGTGGATAAACCGATTCCCTTTTTCTGCCTGTCCGGCGGCTTCCAGAGCGTTGTCCAGAAGGTTCATAAACAGGGTGCAAAGGTTCTCCTCCAGAATGGAAAGCTTTGGTGGCAGCATGGCATTGATGGCAAAGTGCTGAGTAAACTGTACTTGTGAAGTCTGCTGGTTTTGTCCCTTTAGTTCAGTAAGAAACCGCCCGATTCCATCAAAGTTTCTGCCTTCGTACATGGCGTTTAGGGCGGTGAGATGGTGGGCAAACGCGTGGCACACCGCCGCACCCTCCCGCATCTTCTCTTTCAGAATACGGTAGCTTTCCATCGCCATTTCATTTTTCAGTTTTAAGGTACGGGCTTCGGTCTGTACACGAATGACCGAACACACCCTATCCCAGATAGAAAGCAGGGTGCAGACCAGCACCAGCCAGGCGGTGAGCCAGTAGAGCAGCCCGTCGTAGTATCCTGTTTGGAGCAGTGCTGCCCATTGATCTTTGAGATAGCGGAACAGATACCCCTGCCGCATGGCGGAAACTGTCCAGCAGCCTGTCAGAACGCTCAGGCTCCAAATGGTCAGCCCGATGCCGGTCAGCATCAGAAGCAGAAGCCGCCAGTCTGTCTTGTGGTTGAGGATGCCAAACAGAAACAGTCCCCAGATCAGAGCCAGTGCCAGCGCCATGGATCCGGCAGGAAAGCTGTAATAATTCCGTAGGCGATGTTGCCTTTGGCGTCTGTGGGGGCAGCGGTCATTCTCAGAAGGGGAGGGAACAATCCCATGGGAGCGGAAAGTGGGCGGACCTCCATGATTAGTTCCTCGCCATTCCCGGCAGGCAGTGGAAGCTGTACCTGTCCCAGATTGGCGGTGTTTTCCTGCGCCAAAGAAGCGGCGGCATAGATGTTTTTCCCATCTAAGAAAATGTTAGTCTGGGCGTCGGTGATCTCAAACACCAGAAAGCTGCCCATTTCCGACCGCTGGGGCAGAGACAGGGTGAAACGGAAATAGTCTCCTTCTGTCAGCGCAGGCTCTCCTGCCATGGGGGCAAAGGGCCTTTGAGTTCCATCTGCGGAAACGACAGATGACTGTTCCCATTCCAGATAGGTCCAGTTTCCTTCCAGAACGGTAAATTGATGCAGGAATGCAAGAAGCCCCACGCATACAAACAGGAACGCAGTGGCAAGGCAAAACCGCAGAGTCCGTTTCAATGCTACACCTCCTCTACTTTTTTTCTTTCATTGTTTTTATTAAGTTTTCTGGTTTAAAAAGGGGGCCTCGCAAAGAGGTGCGCAGGAATCGCGGATTACCAGCCTGTGGGGAACCAGCACCTTTGATGCCATGTCCATAGGGGAGTCTAAGTGAAGCTTTAGTTGACGGACAGCCTCAGCACCCAGCTGCCAGGGATTAATATCAATGGCAGTCAGCTGTGGTACATGGTGAAGGGCAATAGAGGAATCGTTGAAAGTAATCAGGGAAAGCTGCTCCGGTATCCGAATGTTCCATTCAATCAGATGACATTCCAATTCACGAATCAGCATATCATCGCTGACAAGAAGAGCTGTTGGAGCTGATTGACCAGTAAAAACGGATTTCATTCTTGCAAGTCCTGCTTCCTGGGACAAATCCTCCATATGAAAGGTATGTTCCGGAAGAAAGGGAAGCTGATGCTGCATCAGGGACTGGACGTATCCTGCGTAGCGATCCTGGTTAAAGAGAAAGGAGGTATCTCCGCTTAAATAGGCAATCCGGGAGTGGCCTAGACTGATGAGATAATCCACGGCTTCTCTGGCTGCAAGCAGATTATCACTGTCAACATAAATAGTTTCGCTGGGATAGGCGGAAACCTTTCCGATCAGCACATAGGGAATCCCGGAAGAATGAAAATAGTCAATCAGGATATCCTGATTTTTGGAATATAGGAAAAGAAAGGAATCTGCCCGTCCGCTTTCAATCAGAAGTTTCGCATTTTCCAGAAGCTCTTCCTCCGTTTCTCCCATGACCATGGAAACTGTCCAGTGATATTCCCGGCAGAGACTGGCAATGCCGCAGCTGGATTTCAGATAAAAGGTGTTTTCTGAAAGATCACTGCGTCTGAAAGGCGGAAATATAATGGCAGTTGATTTGACAGCAGGAGCAGTCTGTTGTGGATCCGGGTAGTTTGATGTATATCCAAGGGCAGACATGGCGCTGCGCACCTTTCGTTTTGTTTCTTCGCTGATAGATGGCAGATTCTGACAGGTTCTGGTTACGGTAGAGGGAGAGACGCCGGCCAGCTTTGCGACATCCTTGATGGTTGCACTCATGACAAGACCTCCTGATGGGTTTCTTTTTTTACAACTATAGCGAAAAAGGAGGAACAAGTCAAGCAACAGAATGCAAATACATGCATGAATGAACTGTTATAATACAATACAAACTATGCAAATATTACGCAAAAGACGGCGGAGAATTTTTTCTCAGCCGTCTTTTCGTTCATGTTAGAAAAAGGTAATATGATATTCTTTACAGATTTTTCGAATTTCCCATATGCCGATAAGAATGGATGCAGCGCCAGTTAAAATGTTGCTGATTCCCATAACAATTCCTACGCTGATGCTTCCAAGATCCGTAAAATTCTGAAGGAACCACAAAACCGGTATGCGGAAGAGGAAGACTCGCATGAAGTTAATCACCAGGGTCAGTCGTGTTTTTCCAAAGCCGTACAGCAGGGAAAGGACAGCGGCATTGATGCCAAGAGGAACAGCACCCAGAGCCTCGTACCGGTAGATGGAGACAATCATCTGAAGAAATTCTTCATCAGAGCCGGCAAACAGCCAGCTGATCTGACGGATGAAAACCAGAGACAGGGTCATAAAGAAAAAGCCGATAACGGTGTTAATTACCAATACGCACTGGAAGGCCTTCAGGGCGCGCTTGGGCTCCCCAGCTCCCAGATTCTGGCTGATTATGGCAGATCCGCCCTCCTGAAATCCGTTTTGAGGCATGGTAGTAAAGCCGCCGATATTATTGGAGATTCCAAGGGCTCCTACTGTCAGGGGAGTGTAAATGGTACTCATGGAGTTTACAATCACCTTTCCAAAGGAAAAGGCTACCTTTTCTATAATAACCGGAATGGACAGGGTGATCATGGGTCTGGTTACATCTGCCTTCATGGAAATGGAGGACAGAGAAAAGCCAAAGGCATTGTCCTTCTGATTCAGATTTTTGAAGGCAGCTGCCAGAAGGAAGGTCTGAGAGATAATCGTTGCAACGGAAATCATATTGATTCCGCAGTTAAGGATATAAACGAAGAGAGCTGTCAGAGCCAGCTTTAATCCAATAACCACCATATTCAGATTCAGAATCCGTTTGGAATTGCCCCGGGCCCGTTCAATGGCAATGTAAACATTATTAAAGAAGTTGATAACCATTCCGAACAGCTCCAGAATAAAGTACTGGGTTCCTCCTGCAATAAATTCCTCCGGCGTTTTTGCAAGACGAAGAAACTGGGGAGTAAAGGGAACCAGAACCACCAGAAGGGTCAGTCCCAGAATCGCACACATGGCAAACAGAGTGCTGACCCGTTTTTTGACCAGCTGAAAATCTCCGGATCCATAGGCCTCGCTGATTTTGATGCTGGCGCCGACAGCAAGACCGCCTCCCAGGGCAGAAAGCATCAAATTGATCTGGGAGAGGTAGGCAACAGTGGATACGGCAGTGGCGCTGATATGAGCGGCCATCATGGAATCAAATATTTTAAACAGCTGGGTAAGGCTCTGGTACAGAGCCAGTGGAAAGCCAACATAGAGAACGACTCTCCACATATTGTCGTGCAGGGAAAAATCCCGGAATTGTTTGTCCTTGTCTGAAAGCTGCGCTTGATTTTTCATGTCTGTTTCCTCATTTCTCATAGGATAATTTCGAATCTTATCCTATAACAAAAAAAGGATATTTTTTACAGAATAAACGTCTTATATGAAAAAAACTACAGATTATTTGTCTGGATTGCAGAATTGTGATACAATAAAGGAAGAAGAGGAATAAAGACGCTGCAGAGAGAGGCGCTGCTGGGAAAGAGACAGTGTGGCAGGAGAAAAAGGGAGGCAGAAGCAGTGCCGCCTTTTCAGAAAAAAGGAGTTGGAGCGAATGGATACAGAAGAAAAAGGAATTTGTCAGGGATATTTTGACGTTCAGCAGGATGAGGAGCTGCAGGATAAGCCTTCGGGAGTATTTGCCAGCAGAAAACGGCGTCCAGTAGATTTTTCCATGACAGCGGATCACAGCCACGGCTATTATGAGCTGTTTTATCTGGCAACAGGGAGATGCCGGATCTTTTTAAACCATACCATATATCATTTGGAGCCGGGGGATCTGATCCTGATTGAGCCCCAGGCGCTTCACCGAACCATCTACGGCCTTACCAGGGAAAATGAACGGATTGCAGTGGGATTTGCACCTGAACATATGAAGCAGCTGGAAATACAGTGGGGAAAGGACTGGTCGGGGCGCCTGAGGGGAAAGCCCTGTATTTCTGTAGAACCGGGACGGCGCAGATATGTGGAAAATCTGCTGGAAAAAATTCTCTCAGAACAGAAAAACAGAGATGTGTTTTCTGATGTGCTGATTCGCAATTATCTGTCGGAGCTTCTGGCCTTTTGCGGACGGTACCGGCTGGAGCATCAAAGCCCCAGAATTCAGGATGTGGCAGAGTCGGCAGCTCAGGAGGCTGAAATTCAGGAGGCGGCCTCTTATATTTATCACCATTTTAGGGAACCGCTTACCCTGGAGCTGGTGGCAGGACGAGTTCACATGAGTCCGGCTTATTTTTCCAGGCGATTTAAAAAGCTGACAGGCTTTGGATATAAGGAATATTTGAATTATGTCCGTTTGAAGGAGGCGTCCCGGATGCTTTTGGAAACAGAGCTGTCAGTGGCTGACATTGCTCAGCTGTGCGGATTTTCTGATGGAAATTATTTTGGAGATTTGTTTAAAAAAGAAAAAGGGATTTCTCCCAGAGTATACAGGAAAGATCCCCAGAGGTTTATTTGACGCTCAGATAACAAAAAAGCTGTTTTAAATAAGCAGAGAGACTGTCCGGATTCTGAAGACAGACATCAATCAGGGCAGCATAGGAGCATTTGTCCCTTCGCTCTTTTTTCAGGGCTGGTTCCCATACGGGAGTAAACTGAGGAAGGAAAACGCCCTGCTCTCTGGTGTAGCAGTTTTTTGCAGTGGCTTTGACACAGGCACTCTGGTTGTACCTGACTGCCTCTGTCTTAGGAACCGCCTGATCCTCCTCAGGCAGGTAATAATAATCCTGATAGTTGGAATAAAAATTCTTCAGCTCTCCTTCAAACAGCGTAACCTCCAGGGTCAGCTGGTTCTGAGAAACAAAGCAGGATACCGGCTCAAGGCAGCAGGAAAAGGGAACGGGAACCGCGCAGGGACCCTGGCAAATCAGCTCCAGAAGATGGCGTTTGCTTCCGTCATTGCAGACTTCTGTAAGAATCTGCTGGCTTTTCAGAAACATGTTACCTTCGAAAAAGTCTGGGTAATGGAGGATGGGAAGGATGGACGGCATACCCTTTAGATCATCTTCGTTGTGAAGGATCAGCAGAGTATACAGCTCATCGTCATGGTTCTTCAAATAGGTACGGTATACATCAATAAGCTGGCCTCCGGAGTACTGATCTGTTCGTGAAATGCCAAGAAATGCTTCGATGGCTTTCTGCTTCATGCTTTCCAGTCCCAGTAGTTTTCGGTATGGTCTGATTTTTTTGTAAATATCAATGCTTGTAACAGCAGAAAAATCATAATCCTTTTTCAGATGGCGGCACCGTTTTAACAGATAGGGAATGTCAAATCCGTCTCCGTTAAAGTGAATCAGGATTTTATAATTTTTCAGAAAAGAAAAGAAGCTGTCAAGCAGCTCCGGTTCTGCAGCAGCCGTATCTGCAAACCACTGAATCAGATTCCAGCAGCCGTCCTGAAAATAGGTGCAGCCAATGAGATATAGATTGGATGAATCACCGGAAAATCCGGTGGTTTCAATATCAAAAAACAGAAGCTCAGAAAGAGGGCCAATCCGATCAAGGGGGTAAGTATCAGGCAAATCCAGTTTTTTCGTTATTGTAATCATAGTCTTCCTGCCACTCAAAATGTGATTAAATATACTCACAGGTTCCTGTACACTCCACAGTCGTCAATTTCCGAAATAGCCTTCGGTACATACTTACGTTTGCGTTTCATGATGCAACTTCGTAAGTCTTCGCATCTTTCAAATTGAGAGCAGCATTCATATCCCTGTCTTCGACGTAACCACAATTACATCGAAAGATTCTATCTGAAAGCTTTAAGTCTTTCTTAATAGCTCCACAACAGTGGCAGGTTCTTGATGATGGATACCATCTGTCTGCTACTCGTAACTCAATACCATTCTCCTTACATTTTGCCTGAAGTTTCACTTTAAATTCATAAAACCTCTGAGAAGCAACTGTTTTTGAAAGATGCCTGTTCTTCATCATTCCTGATACATTCAAATTCTCAATCGTTATATAAGATGGCTTGGTTTTTACTATCTCAGCGATTGTTTTGTTCATGTAATCCCTGCGGACATTGTCTATCCGATGATAAAGCTTCTGTACCTTAAGCTTTTGCTTTTGTATATTTGCTTTTTGAGTGGACTCTCCTTCCTTTAAATTTTCATACCTACGGGAAAGGCATCTCTGCTCCCGAATCAGTCGTTTTTCAAGTTTTTTTAATGTTGCCGATTTGTTAATATTTTTATATGTCTTACCATTTGAAATAATGGCAAAATCCTTTAACCCAAGGTCTATGCCAATTCCTTCACTGTAATCATTGGTCGTTATCTTGCTATCCGGTATTTCTGCCAGAACCGAAACATAAAACCTGCCAGCTTTCATGGAAACCAAACCGCTTTTTATGACATATCCATCTTTTGTAACAGGGATATATCCCTTTTTCTTCACTCTAACCCATCCAAGGGATGGAATGTTAATTCTATGTCTTTCGCAGCGGCAATCCTTTGGATTATTCTTTACGAAATACATTTTTACATCTGATTTTCCCTTTCCGTCTTGAAGCTCTTTAGCAATCTCCCCATCTCCTTCTATTTGTTTTTTATACTTACGAAGTCCGTATAACCTACAGGAGAATGCATGAAGGATGGAAACAATATCCTGTACAAGTTCTTCCTGTGGTGATGGTTCTTCCTTGTTTACTACCACTATGGTTGTGTTGAACTTCATACAGAATTTTTTGAACCAATCATAGCCAAATCTGCCAAATCTATCTTTATGTGTGACTAGGATAGTCTTGATTTTTTGTTCCATCACTTCATCCAATAATTAATTGATTCCACTTCTTGCGGTTGTAATTAAGACCACTTCCATACTCTTCCATGCATTGGTCTACAATTATTCCCTTGGCGTTACAAAACTGACGTAAAAATGTTACCTGGTTTTGTAAATCATCCTTTTGGTTTCTTGTAGATACTCTGGCATATATAACCATCTGACGATTATTATTTTCTGTATGAATGCCTTTAAACTGAAGGTATTGGTCATAAGTGTAATAACGTCTATCAGTTGGAGTACGATTTGCTTTCAGAATCCCCTCTCTATCCCAACGCTGCAACGTTTTAACAGAGACACCTAATCATTCAGCAAAATCTTTTGGCTTGTAATTAGTGATATTAGAAGTGTTCATAAATAATTCCTCCACGAGTATAGTTAAACACTTTTAATCACTAATATCAATTATTTTAACCACTTAATATTTCCTCTTTGTTCGATTATAGAGGGAGGGAAAAAGAAAGTCAATGAAAAAACACCAGGCAGGAATCCCTGCGAGAAGGAGAAAATAAAAAGAAATCGAATGTCTGTTCGGTGACATATTGCAATCAGGAGTTTCTTATGGTATGATGTCCGTAAAGTGAACAGCAGGAGGAATTTATCAGTGTTTTCATATATAAAAGGACCCTTGGTGGAAGTATGGGAGGGTGGAATCGTTGTGGAAGCAGGCGGAATTGGATGGAATATTCTTGTTCCTCTGTCCGTGCTTGACCGTTTGCCCAGAATCGGAGAGGAGCTCAAGATCTATACTTCTTTTCAGGTGAGAGAGGATGCCATGACTCTGTATGGCTTTTTCAACAGCCAGGATCGGAAGATGTTTAACCAGCTTCTGGGAGTCAATGGGATTGGCCCAAAGGCAGCTCTGGGTATTCTGTCTGCGCTGCAGCCAGATGATTTGCGAATGGCGATTCTCTCAGAGGATGCAAAAGCCATTGCCAGAGCTCCGGGCATTGGCCCTAAGACAGCCAAGCGGGTGATTCTGGATTTAAAGGATCGGATCCGGATGGAGGATGTGCTGCCTTCTGCTTTTGGAGCCGAAATGGAACCGGCAGAGACGGCTGGATCCGGAATGGAGGGAACCGGCAGAGAGGCTATAGAGGCGCTGGTGGCATTGGGATATTCCCTGACGGAAGCATCCAGGGCTGTACGGAAAATCGAGATCACAGAGGATATGACAGTAGAGGCAGTTTTAAAGGCATCTCTGAAGTATCTGGCAATCTGAGTGCGGGACAAATACAACAAGTGTGGAGAGTAAGATGGAGCGGAGAATCATAACAACAGAGATTACCGAAGAAGACAAATATATAGAACCCAGTCTCCGTCCGCAGCTGCTGGACGAATATATCGGGCAGGAAAGGATCAAAAGCAATCTGAAGGTGTATATGCAGGCTGCAAAGGCCAGAGGAGAGTCTCTGGATCATGTGCTGTTTTATGGTCCGCCGGGACTGGGGAAAACCACCCTGTCCGGAATTATTGCCAATGAGATGGGCGTTCATATGAAGGTGACGTCGGGACCGGCTATTGAAAAGCCGGGGGAGATGGCGGCGATTCTCAATAATCTGCAGGAGGGAGATGTTCTCTTTGTAGATGAGATTCACAGGCTGAACCGTCAGGTGGAAGAGGTGCTTTATCCGGCGATGGAGGATTTCGCTATTGATATTATGCTGGGCAAGGAGTCCTCAGCCCGTTCGATCCGTCTGGATCTGCCCCATTTTACCTTGGTAGGGGCTACAACCAGAGCGGGACTTCTCACAGCGCCTTTGCGGGATCGGTTTGGGGTGATTCAGAAAATGGAGTTTTACCGGCCGGAGGAGCTGCAGATTATTGTAGAGCGGTCAGCCGGTGTTCTTGGTGTGGAGATAGAGCCGGAGGGTGCAGCGGAAATTGCACGGCGCTCCAGAGGAACCCCTCGTCTTGCCAACCGTCTGCTGAAACGTGTTCGGGATTTCGCCCAGGTGAAATATGACGGGGTCATTACGAAGCAGGTGGCTGATTTCGCCCTGGATATCCTGGATGTGGATAAGCTGGGCCTGGATAACAATGACAGAAATATTCTGATGATGATGATTGAAAAGTTTGGCGGGGGTCCGGTAGGTCTGGATACTCTGGCAGCGGCCCTGGGAGAGGATGCGGGAACTCTGGAGGATGTGTATGAGCCGTATCTTTTGATGAACGGATTTTTGAACCGGACGCCAAGAGGACGGGTGGCGACAGAGAGTGCATACCGCCATCTGGGAATTTCCTTTGGAGAGTGACGAAAAACAGGCTGTGGAGTTTTGAAAATTCATTAGAAAAGTTGCTTGTTGATTCTATGAGGATATGGTACACTGTTACTGTATGCCTGTATTCCGGAAGGAAAACGGGCCACAGAAGCGATGACAGGTGGAATAAGGAACAAAAGAATCGGGAGCCGAGAATATGAGTCAGAAAAATTATGCGGAAGTTTTGATAGATGGTGTGGTATATACGCTGGGCGGCACAGAAGATGAGGCCTATCTACGGAGAGTTGCAGCATATTTAAATGAAAAAATAGGCACAATTAAGAAGCAGAGAGGTTTTTCCAGGCAGAATGCGGATTATCAGAACCTGATGATTCATCTGAATATTGCAGATGATTATTTTAAGGAGCAGGAGCGGGCAGATATGCTCAGCGGCCAGAAGGCGCTGCTGGAAAAAGAGGCCTACAGCCTGAAGCATGAATTGATTACCATGCAGATGCGGATGGAGGCTATGGAGAAGGAAATGCAGGAGGAGAAAGCAAGGGCAGAGGAACTGGTGCGAAAAGCGTCGGAAACAGCTTCTGACGCAGATAGCAACAGACACAGAAAATAAAACAGCAGGTGAAAGCTTCAGGGGGTGCTCTTTTTTCATAAGGGTCATCCTCTGCTTTATGTTATAACTGTTCAGGAGGAATCGTGTGAAATTACCAGTAGAAATCCTGGCTCCGGCCGGGTCCGTGGAAAGCATGAAGGCAGCGGTAAATGCCGGGGCTGATGCAGTATATATGGGAGGAAGCCGGTTTGGAGCCCGGGCGTATGCGGAGAATCCAGAGGGAGATCAGTTTTTAGAGGCTCTTGATTATGCCCACCTTCATGGCTGCAGCCTGTATATGACGGTCAATACATTAGTAAAGGAAGAGGAGCTGGGACAGCTGTATGATTTTCTTATGCCCTGCTATGAACGGGGACTGGATGCAGTGATTGTTCAGGATATGGGGGTTTTTTCGTTTATCCGAAAACATTTTCCGGATCTTCCAATTCATGCCAGCACTCAGATGACGGTTACAGGATGGCGAAGCGCCGCTATGTTGAAGGAGCTGGGAGCCAGCCGGGTGGTAACGGCAAGAGAGCTTTCTCTGGCAGAGATTGCTCAGATCCGGGATCATGTGGATATTGAGATTGAGAGCTTTGTTCACGGCGCTCTCTGTTACTGCTATTCCGGCCAGTGTCTGTTAAGCAGCCTGATTGGCGGACGAAGCGGAAACAGGGGACGATGCGCCCAGCCCTGCAGGCTTCCCTATGATGCGCCGGGACAGGCTCTGTCCTTTAGGACAGGCTCAGAGCGGGGAACAGGAAGGAAGAATAGAGAGAACGGCGGAGAAAAGACTGGGGGAAAGAACAGAGAAAAGAGGCAGCAGGAGAAGGATAACCGCTATCTGATGAGCTTAAAGGATCTGTGTACGCTGGATATTCTTCCTGATATTATTGAGGCAGGTGTCTATTCCCTGAAGATTGAAGGGAGAATGAAAAGTCCCCGGTATACGGCTGGTGTGGTCAGTGTGTACCGCAAGTATGTAGATCAGTATTTGGCCAGGGGACGGGAGGGCTATCGGATATCCGATGAGGATCGGAAAATGCTTCTGGATCTTTTCGATCGGGGCGGACAGACGGAAGGATACTACCGGCAGCACAATGGCAGGGATATGATTGCACTGAAGGAAAAGCCGGCGTTCCGACAGGGCAATCAGCAGCTATTTGATCGTCTGGATGCGGAATATGTTCACAGTGGAAAGCAGGAGCCGATTCGGGGCCATGTAACAGCCAGAGAAGGGCAGCCAGTAACTTTGTATTTGGAAAAAGCTCCTGTGTCTGTGACGGTTTCCGGGGAGGTGGTTCAAACAGCTCAGAATCAGCCGATGACAGAAGAAAAGCTGTTAAAACAGATTCAGAAAACGGGAGGCTCGCCCTTTTACTTTGAAGAGCTGACCGGTCAGGAAGAGGGCTCCTGCTTCCTTCCGGTACAGGCATTAAATGGACTTCGCAGAGCCGGATTGGAGCAGCTGGAGGAGGCAATCCTTTCTCCCTACCGGAGAAAGGCAGAGCCGGAGGGTGAAAACGAAGAAGGAGTCACTGAACGGCCAGTTTCTGCGGCAGCAAAGGAAGAACAGGAGCGAAGCTTTGTAAAGTCAGGAAAAAGTCCAGAATTTTTGGTATCTCTGGAATCGCCAGAGGGACTGTCTGTAGCAGCAGCGCACCCGGAGGTGGACGGTATTTATCTGGACAGCACAGGCTTTGGACCGGAGTTGTGGAAACAGGCAGTAGAGCAATGCCACCAAGCAGGCAAGTTTTGCGGACTGATTTTCCCTCAGATTTTCCGTCAGGAGGCAGAAGAATTTTTTATGGCTGCTGCAAAGGAATTGAGAGAGGCCGGTTTTGATGTTCTGGTAATCCGTTCTATGGAGGAGCCCCGCTTTTTAAGAGAGCTGGGACTGGGGCAGATTCCTCTTGTGTTTGATTCCAATCTATATGCCATGAATCATCAGGCGGCAGCGCAGATGATCCATATGGGCGCAGGAAGGCTGACCTTCCCTCTGGAGCTAAACAGCAGAGAGCTGGAACAGCTGAAGGAGGCATCAGAGGGCATTGGCTGGGAGATGACCATTTATGGTCACTATCCGGCTATGGTTTCTGCCCAGTGCGTGGTGCGTACTACAAAGGGGTGTACGAAAAAGCCAGAGCTGCTTTTGATTCGTGACAGAGTAGGAAAAGAGCTTCCAGTGAAAAATCACTGTCGGTTCTGCTACAATACCATTTACAATCCCAGTCCATTGAGTCTTCTGGGACAGGAAGATGCAGTGCTCAGGCTGCAGCCGGAGGGATTGAGGCTGGTATTTACTACGGAGACTCCGGCTCAGATTCAGGAGGTTATGGATGCGTTTGCGGATCACTTCCGGTATGGAAAGGATACGCCATCGCCAATAAAGGATTTCACAAGAGGCCATTTCAGACGAGGCGTGGAATAGGAGATTTATGGTTAATGTAATAATTGAGGTGTCAAAATATCTTCTGATTATTTTGATGGCGCTTTACACCTACTGGAATTTCCGGTATTTTCGATATCAGGAGGTCTGGCAGCAGAACCGGGTATGCGCAAAGCAGAATGCTGTGATGTTTCTGATGCATTTGCTGGCTTATGCTGTTTTGTATCTGAAGTCTGAGGATGAGAGAGTGGTTCTGTTTTACCTGGCTCAGATGGTATTTTTTGCTGCCTATATGGGACTTTCCCGGTATTTTTACCGTAATCTGTCCAGGATCCTGATGAACAATATGTGCATTCTTCTGATGATCGGGCTGATGATTCTGACCAGGCTTTCCTTTGATAAGGCAGTCAGACAGTTTTTGATTGTGGCTGTGGCGGCTCTGATTACCTGGATCATTCCCTTTGTGATGGATCGGGCCTGGCAGCTGGCAGAGATTCCCTGGGTTTACGGAATCGGCGGTCTGGCAGTTCTGGCCCTGGTGTGGGTTGTGGGAAATAACAGCTTTGGGGCCCAGCTGTCCATTACTGTTGCAGGGATTTCTTTTCAGCCATCGGAATTTGTAAAAATTACCTTTGTATTTTTTGCAGCCGCTATGTTTTACAGGTCTGTGGATTTTAGAACTGTGGCTGCAGTGACAGCGGTGGCAGCCGGTCATGTGCTGGTTTTGGTTCTGTCAAAGGATCTGGGAAGCGCTCTGATTTTTTTCCTGACCTACCTGACCATGCTGTTTGTGGCAACAGGGAAATGGCTTTATCTGGGAGCCGGGCTGGGCTGTGGCTGCGGGGCGTCTGTTCTGGCCTATTATCTCTTTGCCCATGTGAGAACCCGGGTGGCAGCCTGGCGGGATCCCTGGGCGGATATTGACAACCGGGGATATCAGATTACGCAGTCTCTGTTTGCTATAGGAACAGGAGGCTGGTTCGGAATGGGGCTTTATCAGGGGATGCCCTACAAAATTCCTGTGGTGGAAAAGGATTTTGTATTTGCGGCAGTATCAGAGGAGCTGGGCGGCATTTTTGCTATCTGCATTCTGCTGATTTGCCTGGGCTGCTTTCTTCAGTTTATGATGATTGCAGGAAGAATGCAGGCTCTGTTTTATAAGCTGATTGCCTTTGGATTGGGAATGGTTTATGGAATCCAGGTTTTCCTGACTGTGGGAGGCGTGACAAAATTCATTCCCTCTACAGGCGTGACCCTTCCCTTTGTCAGCTACGGAGGAAGCTCTATCCTCAGCACCTTTATGGTGTTTGGAGTGCTTCAGGGACTGTACATTCTGAAAAAGAATGATGAGGAGGACTATGAATAAACAGACGCCTAATCCCGGGGAGAATAAACATATTCTGCTGATTACCTATGCGGTGGTGGGAATGTTTGTATGCCTGATGGGATATTTTGGTTATTTTCTGCAGGTGCAGAGCGAGACAGTAATTAATAATTCTTATAATGCCCGCCTGGACAGCTTTTCGGATCGGATTATCCGGGGAAAGATTTTAAGCAATGACGGAAGAGTGCTGGCAGAAACTGCAGTACAGGAGGACGGTTCAGAGGTGAGAACCTATCCCTATCAGGATTTGTTTGCCCATGCAGTGGGATATTCAGATCATGGAAAGTCGGGACTGGAGGCTCTGGCTAATTTTTATCTTCTGTCCTCTCATATGAATCTGGCAGAGCAGACGCTGAATCAGCTGGCAGATCGAAAGAATCTGGGAGATAATGTAATTACAACCCTGGATGTGGATCTGCAGCAGGCAGCACAGGCAGCTCTGGGAGATCGAAAAGGGGCTGTCGTGGCTCTGGAACCGGATACAGGGAAAATCCTCGCCATGGTTTCCAGACCGGGATTTGATCCGAACACCCTGGGACAGGAATGGGAAACGCTGATTTCCGGCGACAATACCCAGGCCCAGCTGTTAAACCGGGTATCTCAGGGGGTATATCCGCCAGGCTCTACTTTCAAAATTGTGACGGCTCTGGAATATATACGGGAGCATCCCAATACCTGGCAGGAATTTTCCTTTGACTGTGACGGTTCCTATGAGCATGGGGATTACACGATTTCCTGTTATCATGGCAACGCCCACGGCCATCAGAATTTGCCTCAGGCCTTTGCAAATTCCTGCAATGGAGCCTTTGCCAGCCTTGGACTGGAGCTGAATCTGGAGCAGATGCAGAATCTGGCGGAGTGTCTTTTGTTTAATGGACAACTGCCCGTATCCATTGCCTACAGCAAAAGCTCCTATGCCATGGGAATAGGGGCTTCAGACTGGGAACGGCTTCAGACTGCCATCGGGCAGGGAAATACCCAGATGACTCCTCTTCACAATGCGCTTCTTACTGCATCCATTGCCAATGGAGGTGTGCTGATGAAGCCCTATCTGATTGACCGGGTGGAAACATCAGAGGGAGAAGAAGTGAAAAAGTTTCTTCCTGCTACGTATGGAGAACTGATGAGTGCATCGGAGGCAGATGCTTTGTCTGGAATGATGCGCCAGGTGGTAACAGAAGGAACGGGTTCCGCTGTCCGTACAGACGCTTATGCAGTGGCAGGAAAAACAGGCTCTGCAGAGTTTGAAAAGGGAAAGGAAAGCCATGCCTGGTTTACTGGCTTTGCTCCGGCAGAGGATCCGAAGCTGGTAGTGACTGTTCTTGTAGAGGAGGGCGGATCCGGAGGACGGGAGGCTGCGCCGATCGCAAGAGCCTTATTTGATTTGTATTTTTCAAAATAGCTGCAATTGTTTCACGGGAAGCAAGCTTGACATGGATTTTTCTGCCAGTGCTCCCGTTGTCCTGAATAGTTACAAAAAATAATGAAAAAAGAAAGGGGATATCCTGTGTTTCGAGCAAACGAATATGTAAAGGCAGAAAGCCTGGAGGAAGCCTATCAGCTGAACCAGAAAAAGAGCAATGTGCTTCTGGGCGGTATGATGTGGCTGAAAATGGGAAGTAATTACAAGTCAGCATCCATTGACTTATCTGGTCTGGGACTTGACTACATTGAAGAAGATGAAGAGGAATTCCGCATTGGCTGTATGTGCAGTCTGAGAAGCCTGGAGCTTCATGAGGGGCTGAATCGGTATTTTGGCGGAATTTTCCGGGAGTGTACCAAAGGCATCGTAGGTGTGCAGTTTCGAAATGGGGCTACGGTAGGAGGAAGCGTGTTCGGGAGATATGGTTTTTCCGACATTCTTACCTGCATGATGATGCTGGATGTCCAGGTGGAGCTTTACCAGAGAGGAAGAATTTCTCTGGAGGAATTTACAAAGCTGCCTTACGATCGTGATATTCTGGTTCAGGTGATTCTGAAAAAGGATGGAAGAAGAGCGGCTTATGCCTCTTCCCGCCGTTCTAAAACGGATTTCCCTATCATTGCCTGCGGCGTGGCAAAAAAAGGAGACAGCTGGTATGTATCTGTAGGCGCAAGACCTGCAAGGGCTGCCCTGTGTGTGCTCCCTGCCGGGAATGCAGCAGTGAAAGATCTGGCAGAGAAGGCCGCTGAGGCATTTTCTTACGGGGACAATATGAGAGCTGGAGGAGAATACAGAAAACATCTGGCGCAGGTTTCTATCCGGCGTCTGATGGATCAGATATCCAGGGAGGAAGAAAAATAAAATGCGGAGTAATATGGAAATACAGTTTATTTTAAATGGAAAGATGCAGACAGCAGTGATTGCGGCGGACACCCTGCTTTTGGATCTGCTGAGAAGTCTGGGATGCTACAGTGTGAAACGGGGCTGCGAAACCTCTAACTGCGGTCTTTGCACCGTATGGATGAATCAGAAGCCGGTTCTTTCCTGTTCTGTTCTGGCTGCAAGGGCAGACGGCTGTGAAATTACAACTCTGGAGGGCCTTCAGAAGGAGGCGGAAGAAATTGGACGTTTCCTTGCAGAGGAGGGAGCGGATCAGTGCGGCTTTTGCAGCCCGGGATTGATTATGAATCTGCTGGCAATGGAACGGGAGCTGGTAAGTCCTGATATGGATGAGGTTCGGGAATATCTTTCCGGAAACCTTTGCCGGTGTACCGGTTACGAAGGACAGATGCGGGCAATTGAAAAATATCTGAACCGGAATAAGGAGGGCAGAAGCTGAGATGGAGAAAAAGAAAACCTATGTAGGCCAGTCAGTTGTAAAGCGGGACGCTATGGCTTTGATGACAGGAAAGCCAGTGTATACCGATGACATCGCTCCGAAGGATTGTCTTATTGTCAAGGTTTTGAGAAGCCCCCATGCCCATGCATGGATTGAAGAGATTGATAAGACGCGGGCGTTGTCTGTTCCGGGAATTGAGACTATTTTAACCTGGGAGGATTCTCCCCAGAAGCGGTTTACTATGGCTGGACAGACTTATCCGGAGCCCAGTCCTTACGATCGCCTGATTCTGGATCGAAGAATGCGTTTTGTGGGAGATGTGGCTGCTATTGTGGCAGGAACCTCAGAAGAGGCTGTGGATCGGGCGCTGAAGGCAATTAAGGTGAACTATCAGGTTCTGGAGCCGGTTCTGGATATGCGGACAGCCAAGGACAACCCGGTTCTGGTGCATCCAGAGGAGAACTGGGAAAGTCTGTGCCCTGTAGGGGCTGACAATCAGCGCAATCTCTGTGCATCAGGAGATGACATTCACGGAGATGTAGAGGGGGTTCTGGCTTCCTGCGCTCATGTGATTTCAAAGACCTATCATGTAAAGCCGAACCAGCAGGCCATGATGGAAACCTTCCGCACCTTTACATCTATGGATGCCTATGGACGGCTGAACGTAACCTCCTCTACTCAGGTGCCCTTCCATGTGCGGCGGATAGTGGCTCATGCCTTGGATATTCCCAAGTCCCGGATCCGGGTGATAAAGCCCCGAATCGGCGGCGGCTTTGGGGCCAAGCAGACGGTGGTTTCAGAGGTATACCCGGCTCTGGTGACCTGGGTGACAGGCAAACCGGCTAAGATGGTTTTCAGCCGGTATGAATCTCAGATCGCCTCTTCTCCCCGCCATGAGATGGAAGTAACAGTTCGCCTGGGAGCTGATGAAAATGGTGTATTTCAGGCGATCGATTTATATACCCTGTCAAATACAGGCGCTTATGGGGAACACGGTCCGACAACAGTAGGTCTGTCAGGCCATAAATCAATTCCCCTTTATTCTACTCCAAAAGCCTTTCGCTTCCACTACGATGTGGTTTATACCAATACGATGTCTGCAGGGGCATACCGGGGCTATGGAGCGACCCAGGGAATCTTTGCCCTAGAATCGGCAGTCAATGAGCTGGCAGCGGAATTACATATGGATCCGGTTGCTCTTCGGGAAAAAAATATGGTTCATGAAGGGGATGTGATGCCTGCCTATTACGGTGAGACGGCCAACAGCTGTACTCTGGATCGGTGTATGAAGCGGGCCAAAGAGCTGATGAAATGGGATGAAAAATATCCCTGTCGTGTAATGGACAACGGAAAAGTCCGTTCTGTCGGAGTGGCCATGGCCATGCAGGGCTCTTCCATTTCCAACTGTGATGTGGCTGGAATTACCTTAAAGCTGAATGATGATGGCTTTTACAGCATGATGATTGGAGCGGCCGATATGGGAACCGGCTGTGATACGACTTTGGCACAGATTGCAGCAGATTGTCTGGAATGCGATTTGGATAATATTGTGGTTCACGGTGTGGACACGGATGTTTCCCCCTATGATTCTGGCTCTTATGCCTCCAGTACAGCATACCTGACCGGTATGGCAGCGGTAAAAGCCTGCGAGGCCATGAGGGAAAAGATTATGGAAAAGGGTGCGGAGTATCTGGAACGGTCTGTAGATGAAGTGGACTTTGACGGCAGCCAGGTATTTAGCAGAGACGGCAGCAGTGCCATTCGTTTAAAAGATATTGGAAACAGAGTGATGTGCAACAATGGAAAGGCCCTTGAGGTGACAATGTCTCATTCTTCTCCGGTTTCTCCGCCGCCCTTTATGGTAGGTATGGCAGAAATTGAGATGGACATGGAAACCTATGAATACGAGTTGATTGA
>OIZR01000582.1_pt1 | contig 26081 bp, 17 predicted proteins | sample 1588591 | NCBI WGS metagenome assembly OIZR01 (sample SAMN03283249) | human gut metagenome | biome: human-associated habitat; material: feces | host: Homo sapiens | place: USA | collected 2013 | reverse complement strand
GGATTCCGTAAACGAATCATTCCTGTATCCAAAAGCATCACTTCCTGCCCATCGCCTCTTTAATCTGCGTAGAGCTGGTACTTTTCGTATATGGGAAGAAGTGTATATCCGCCCCCACCTGATTCAGCCTTTTTTTATCTATGATCCAGGACTCATTATTCACATAATCATCCCCGGAAAACAGACAGTCAAATTTATACAATTCCCAGGCAGCCATCTTGTCGATATTATCCATGGTGACGCCTACCGCTTTGTCCACATACTTTAATGCCCCTATAATTTCCAGCCTTTCCTCAAACGGTATATACGGTTTCTTCCCTTTAAAATGTACAACCAGTTCATCCGTCAGTACCCCAACAATCAGATACTCACATTTTTCCTTTGATTTTTTTATTAAATTCAGGTGTCCTATATGAAACAAATCAAACACGCCTGCTACATAACCGATATTATAATCCTTCATCCTCTGTTTCCCCTTTATAATTCCTCATAGTTAAAAATTCTTCCATTATTCCCGCAATTGCTATGGATTCCTCTGCTGTCAGTTTATAATCGCTCTTCTCAAAACCATTCATGGCCGATACAAAATCGCTGATTTCATACCGCAGGCCGTCTCCTAAAAATTTAACAAAATACCGTTCATTCTGACTAGTATCTTCATAGCAGACTTCAAATTCCTGTGTCTTCCACCACGGCGCCGTAACCTTAATATAGCCTCTGGTGCCGGATATAATTAACTGCCCCTCTGATTTCACTCCCAGCCCGGTCTTGGATTCGGCCAGACTGTAGGGATATTTAACATATGCTTTTATATATGTATCCACCCCATTGGGAGCCCAAAATCCATCAAACCTCACTTCCTGATAGTTGTTTCCCAGGAGTTTTATGATTGCAAATAATGTATAGCTGGCCAGTTCTGTAAAGCTTCCTCCGGTCTGCGTATCCATCAGTTCTCTCAGAATAGGGCTTGTCAGCTTTGTAAAGCAGGCCTCCACATCCCTAATTGTCCCAATCACCCCGCTTCTGGCAATACTCAGCATCTGCACAAATCCCGGGCAATAAGCGGTCTTAATGCCCTCCATCAGAATACAGTTCTTTTCTTTTGCCAGGCCAAACAGTTCTTCAGCCTCTTTCCGGTTAAGCGTCATCGGCTTTTCACACAAAACATGCTTGCCAGCCATCAATGATTGTTTCACATATCCATAATGTGTCCCATGAGGCGATGCAATATAAACCGCATCTATCTGATTAAAAAATTCGTCCAGATTATCCGTATAGAACTTAAGCTCATTAGCCTCTGCAAATTTCCTGGCGCTCTCCATTTTGGGGTTATATACACTTTCCACATAAATACCGCTGACATACTTTACTTCCGGTACCATCCTCTTTGCGATACGGCCGCATCCGATAATGCCCAGCCGTATGAGCGAAAAATTCTTCGCCCTCAGCATGGTGCTGGAAACATCCCTTGTGCGCTCCAGATACACCACCTGGCAATACTGCTTCAGATAGTCAAACGCCCCAATCCAATCGGAACCCACCGTAAAGACATCCACCCCATATTTCTGGATATCCTCTACCTTCTGCCCCACATGGTCCTCAATAATAATCTGGTCTGCCAATCCGGTCTGCTTGACATGCTCCACCCGATCCATCAGGGAATCCATGACATTCAGCTTTCCTCTGGATTCATCATAGTGCTCCGTGGTCACCCCGACAATTAGATAATCCCCTAATTTCTTCGCCCTTTTTAATAAACGATAATGTCCCTCGTGAAAAAGATCAAAAGAACCATATGTAATTACTTTCTTCATTCGTCTTCCATCCTCATAAAACTCACATTTTATCCAATTTTACCTTATCCAAGTATACTTCACGGGGCTGGAAATGTAAATAGAAAAGGCTGGGAATCCAGCCTTTCAAAGGAGTTCTTTCATTTTATCCGGATAATTGCTAATGATTGCATCCACCCCGGCCCTCAGACACTCCCGTCCCTGTTCCTGGGTATTGACGGTCCATACATGAACCTTTAACCCTCTTTCTCCCGCCTGTTCCATCACTCCAGGATACTGCAGATTATAAAAAGCCGGGTGCAGCGCGTCCGCGCCTATGGCTTGTGCATAAGCCGCCGGGGCATAAATACCGTCAGAATATAAAACACCCGTCACTGCATCTGGCTTCATGTGCTTAATGAAAGCCACACTATTATGGTTAAAGGAAGAATAAATCACCCGTTTTGCCATCCCCAGCCGGTCAGTCAGCTCCAGAACCCGTTCTTCAAGCCCTTCATAAAGATAAATCCCGTTCTTCAACTCCACATTAATCTTTAACGGAGTGTCTTTCAAGAGCTCATATACCTCACGCAGGGCAGGTATCCTGGCATCCTTGTATTCCGGATGGGTCTTGTTAAAGAGAAATCCCTTCAGTTCCTCCAGTGTAAAATCCCGGATGAATCCGCTGCCGTTGCTGACCCTGTCAATCCTCTCATCATGCGCCACCACCAGGTAACCATCGCGGCTCATCTGGACATCCAGCTCAACCCCATCAGCCCCCATCTCTGCCGCCAGCGCAAATGCTTCCAGCGTATTCTCCGGCGCATAGCCGGAAGCCCCCCTATGAGCCCAAACCTCTGTCATCTTTCATTGCCTCACTTCTATATATGCTTGTCCTCGCCGGCGCCAAAGCGGATAAAGTCAATCTGATTCTCCTCAGGATTGATTACCATTACATCCCAGAGATCCTGTGATACAGTTTCCAGCTTCCGTTCGTAAACAATAGCGCCTTCCGGCTTCTTATCCATAAAATATTCGCATTTATTACATCCAAGGGAAATAATCGGAAAATCCCGTTTTCCGTATATCTGGTCAGCATGGTTATGTCCATGAACATATGCCATAATCCTGTGTCCGCCTCTGTTTTGGCTTTCCAAAATATTGATTAACGCCTCTCCATTCCTGATTTCATCGCTCCAGTAATGGATTTCCGGAAGAGGCGGGACATGAGCAAAGACCAATACGGAATATCCATCCGGTGTCTCCTCCAGTGTCCTTTCCACCCATTTAAGTTCCTTTTCTGGAAATCCATACCGCACCTTTTCACGATGGTCAAAGGATGCCAGGAACAGGAGCCTAAGCTTCAAATCCGGCCTGTCCACATAATACCAGAAACTTTTCCCATCCCGTACCACATCAGACGGCAATTCGGCTTGATACAGGTTAAACTGCTCATCATCATCCAGCACCTCAGGATTTCCCGAAAAATAATTGGAATCATGGTTTCCCTGCACCAGATATACAGGCGTCCCCACACTCTGTAATCCGGACATAACATTATGCACATATTCTTCTGTCAGTACCCTGGGCACCATTCCATCGGTGATATCTCCCAGATGGACAACTGCGTCAAAACCCGTCTGCTCGTGAACCGCCTGTATGTTGTAAAGCGAATCCTCCCAGCATCCGCCGACTACATAATGCGTATCAGCCAGAACAGCCAGTGTCAGAGTCTTTCCCTTTTTCTTTCTCTTTAATACCTTAGTCGCCGTATCCCGTATTTCATCTGCAAATAATGTTTTTGGCTGATATTCCGTATATGTGGAAACAAAAGAGAGTATATTATCCAGATGTATCCCTGCGTCCGCGGGGATTGAAGCTCCATCTGCCCTTCTCAGACAGACGCGGAAATATCTGTCGTCATTAAAATAATAGTTTCCGCCTCTCAGCTGCGATTCATAGTAATCGTGATTATAGGTTGTCCAGTTTTCTTCCTTTTGGTAGCAATAGGTATAAATATATGTTCCATTTACTTCTGCATTGTAGGTAGCAACTCCATAACGATACGCATCATCATTCAGCTTCAGGTAACTGCCCGCTTGCGCATGGTAAATCCTGTAAGTTGCCATCCATGTATCATCCCCGGACTCAATCATTCCGGTATCAGGAGAAAGTTTTACTCCCACACCACCTCCTATATCGGCTTTCAGCTCCGACAAAACCAATCCCTGTTTTTCCAGCTTCGCTTTCTTTTCAAGCCTGGCTGGAAACAGAATATCATTCAGCCAATATACGTTTTCTATGTGAAGATAATACTCATCAAACCCCATTTCCTCTAACTGCAGCGCTATCTCACGATAATAGATATTGCATATAATAATCCGCAGCTTATCCCTAGGAATCTCTAGCAGTTTCTCCGGTCCGCAGACCATAATTCCATGAAAGGATTTTCCCCACTTTTCCCGGCCATTATCTACAATATATGCGGGCCTGAACCTTGCACCGAACCTACGCATATAGTCCTCAAACATATTGCCTGCGCCAAATATAACGATGGTTTTCCCTTCTGCGCCATTAAAAGTTTCTGCCAGCCTTTGATGGTATATCTGATATGGTGTTTCCGGGTCAAAAATCCCTGTATGACGCGGCATCCTAAGTTCCTCCGAAGGATACTCCATATACTTTTCCATCATCATACCCAATAACCGGTCATATCCTGCCGGAACATCGAATTTACAGCCTTCAAATAATAACTGCGCTGTTTCATTGAAATCACTCCGGTAATACACCTGATAATCATCTGCATTAAAAGCCGCAGTAAACGGACGAACGTAATATCCTTCCTCTTCCGGGCAGGCTGCACATGCCTCCTCATAGCTTCTTAAAAGCTTTTCCCTGCCTTCCCGTTTAATAATCATCCGATATGCATACTTCTTTAATCTGGATAATGTCTGAAATTCCGGTCTGCCCTCACCGAAAGTTTGAATCAGACAAAGTCTTTTATATATTGCAATCTTTCGGAGCTGGTTCTTACGCTTTTCCTCATTTTCAAACACATAATCCAAAGCCAGTATATCTATCCATATTCCCCAATTATTGCTGCCATTAATCTCCCAATATTCGGCCCCTGTGGTATTGCTGTTACGCAGTCTGCACATACTCCCCCGGAATATGCCTGAATCATTTTCGTTGGTATGAAGCGTATATGGAGCGCTTAATTCAGATACCGCCAGTTGTTTAAAGGTTTCATAGTCTCTTCGCGGCATAACAACATCCACATCATCATCCCATGGAATAAATCCCTGGTGACGCACCGCCCCCAACAATGTACCTGACCAGAGATAATAGCGAAGTTGGTGTGCATTACAGAATTCTTTGAAAACCTGCAGTAAATCCAACTGTACCGCCCATAGCCTTCTTGTCTTTGCCGGTACTGCGTAACCACATAAGCCTTCTGTATTTCTTTCAATCATAATATCTGCCCTTCCTAGTCCAGTAGTAATTCTGCATTTCGGTTCATTTGATTTATATCCACACCTGTCCAGCGATAAAAATTCTGATATACAGCATACCTCCGGTTATCAGCTACAAACCTATCCTCTTCCTTGCGGAAAATATCCCACAATTGTACCAGACCATATCGGTTCTTCATTTCACTAATAGGAACCAACTGCTCTGCATCTGGTGTAAAAGCATAGGTATACATCAGTGCCCTATACATGGGATATGCTGCCGGATAATTTTCTTTCACAAATTCCTGATCAAAATAAAACAGCTGACCATTTATATAAAAACAATTAAAGGGAACCATATCTACATAACACAGCTTAAGAATCGGTCCATATTCCACCAGTATTTCTTTGGCCTCAGGAAGCTTGTTTTCCCCATCCGGGACAATCTCAGAGGATTTCAATATGTTTTTATACAACATTTCAAAAATAGCTTCAAACGTTTCCCTATCTCCCACTGATACCAACTTTCTTAAATAATCAGAACAGGTTATATCCGGTATGAAAGGCATAACCACAGCATCCTCCTCTATCTTGTGCGGAACGACAGGGATTCCCCTCTTTTCTAGCTCCATCATATTATTGTAAACACTTTCAATACTCGGCCGGCCGTCACGATATAACGCCCGTTTTTTTACTATCCACCCCTCTTTCTTTTCTCCTTTTCTCGATATTTCATGCACACACGTGGATAATCCGTGCTTTTTTCCCCGGTCTGTGGTTACCGCTGCAAATAAGACAGAACTGGACTCTCCATCAAGGCTGGACTCCGTCAAAAAGGAATTAGCAAAGAAAGGAAATACTTGATTGTCAATCAAATCACTATAAAGCTGTTGTTCCGGCACTAATAATGTACTCTGGTTTCTATGATAAAACAACAGTCTTTCACCCAAATCCTTTTGAGGTAAATAGTTATCGGAATAAATCATTTGAGCCAGCTTATAATCAGGGAGCGGGTAATAAAACTTCACATTTTTAAATCCTGCCTTCTTCATAATATTTAATAATTCCTGCCTACTGAAAGTATATCCCTTAGCGGCCTGTGGATAATGTTTGATACCCGCAAAAGGCTTTCCCGTATATGTTTCTACTTCTCCACAGAAGTATCGAAGTCCATATCTGTTGTCCACTGCGGCCAGCAGTCTCCCATTTGGCTTGAGCAGTGTTACAATCTTCTTCAGATATTCGCTGTATTCCTTGGAAGATTTGCTCCCACCACATTGGCGTTCCAGACAGCCCACCATCACTATATAATCAAATTCTTCTTCAAACTCTATATCCAGAATATTTCCGGCATAAATATCCAGATTATGCCTGTCTTCATAACGTCTGCAGATAGCTTCAGCCTTAAACAGGCCATACTCCACGGTTGTCACATGCGCTGCGTGCTCACACAGAAGACCAGTCAGAGCTCCAAACTCCCCGCCAACCTCCAGAATAGAGGCATCTTTTTTCCACTCGTACCAATTAAGGATGGATGTCCTCATATCTGACAGATGATAAAACACCTGCCAGCGGTCATCCTCCGCCAATACATGGGAAAAATCCCCATCAGGATGATTCTCAATATAAGCCCGTATATCTTGATTCACCTGGATGTTTTTCTGCCCGTTTCCTGTTCCCTTATAATATTCCTTATGAAGAACTGCCATGCTACTTCCTCCGAATGTGCTTTATATTATCTTCTGTTTAAGGGTATACTCCCGTGAATCATGTCCTCTCTCAAAGCAAAATTGTCCAGAATTTTACAGCATTCATTTGTATAACTCAAATCCTTCATACTGTAAATCCGATCAACCAATACTGTATCTACAGGTGTCCCGCTCACCTCTAAATCTATATAGGCTTCAAAAAAATCTTCAATTCCTTTCTGCATTTCCTGTACAAACCGTAATTCTTCCGTTGTCCTGGTTTCTTCCCCATATACCGGCTCCCCTTCCTCTGTAAAGCCCGTCAGGGTACACTCTGGAGAGGTAATTACGGTTTCCAAAAATAAATAATTATAATAAAAATAATTATTAGGAATATAGGACCCGTACGAATTATCTTGGACAACCCGGTTTTGGATAAACATAGCCTTTGATGGCATAGCCCTCCATTCCGGCTTCCTACAGTCATAATTACATACATAAATCCCCTCCAGTCTGAATGGAACAATCTTATTCAGACTAAAATGACATGTGCCAGAAGATACGAAATCAAAAAGAGCATACGTTCCGTCCGGCTTCAGCCCTAGGTGTTCCATATATTTCAGATAACGCCCAGCCAATTTTAAAGAGTTTTCAAATATCCTATCTTTGTGAGCCAATCCATAACTGACGATATCAGGATATCTGCTGCTATCATAAGGCAGTATCTGATCGAACGGCAAGTCAAAGCTCTCGTGAATCATTATCTCTGGTGTGCTGTAATACGGCAAGGAAGAAATCCATCTGATATCTTCCTCAGTCCGCATGGAGGCGCAAACTGCAGCATGTCTGGAAGAGCGGAAATAAATTCCCCGTGGGGCATCTGTGATATCTCTCTTTTCCAAGTATTTGTCATACAATCTCTGAATCAAATACCCGTCCCTGGCTGAAAACAAGATTTCATCGAAATTGCCTTCCCGCATCTGCCCGGTCAGCCATAAAATAAACTTTGTAATTAAAGGCCCTACAAACATGTATCCCAGAGAATATACTTCATCTACCTTAACCCTTCCATCTGTCTGATGCAGACAGAAGGGATTATTCAATGCTTTAGCAATGAACAGCCCTACAATAAGCCGCTCATTGATATTAGAAGTATAGCACTGAATCGGTGCGTATCCGGATAGCGGGAGCATCTCACTGGCCTTTTTTATATAAAAACTATCCAGGCCATTCTGCTGTGAATAGACACAATCCGCATAATAATTATCACCTATATGCAGATAAGAATTTCCCCGCACATACTCCTTAAATACCTTGTATAATCCAGTCACCTTGTTCTTATGGTACTCACATGATACAAAAAGCTTTTTATAACCGCTAATACCCAGTTCTGACAGAATCCCACCTAAAATCTTCTCCGGCAAATACATATCTGAGACTATATATACCTGCTTTCCCTGTTCTACTGCATAATTTAAAACAGAAACCATATGGCTGCGCGGAATAAGAACCGCTCTCTCCGTTTCCAACTCCAGTCGGAGCAGTTCATCTTTCTGACTGTCATTTATACCTGTCAATCGCTGAAGTTCGTCATAAATGCGGTAAATATCCGGTATCTCCTGCACAGTATTCATTTCTGCTTCCCAGCGCTGTTCCTTAAATCCCTTAACTCCAATCCCTCTGGCCTTCGCCCTATCTTCAACAATAGCATATACATCCACAGGATACAAAGTCTTCCTCATTACCAGGGTATCGAACATATCAAAGCTGATTATTTCATGAACATCGATCTGTTTTCTCAGTTCCTCTTCTCCAACATCAAAATACGTGTCAGGCTCAATCATGAAGGACATATCCTTTTGAGTAATAAACAGATTATTGCCCTCTACATCATAGAGCTGAATCCCGTGATAAGAACAGAATTCATGCATACGGTTGTAAATATATTTCAAATTTTCTGGTTTGGCGACAGCTATAATCATATCTGCCCCAAATGCCTGAACAGATTCATAATTCAAAATCCGTTTTCCATAAATCATTCCCTCTTTTACATTCTTATCCAATATTCCAATAAACTTGTATTCAGGGCATTCCTCCACTAACCTCTGTGTCTTCGGTCCCTTACCATACAGCACTATTTTTTTATCCCAACAGTCACGAAATCTTTCCCGAAACACCTTTACAAAATCCACTGGTTCTGGATTCTCCTGCGGAATTTCGCAGGTTTCAAACAGATTATCACCATTCAGGCCATATAGCTGTATATGATATTTCTCACAGTACCTGTAAATACGATTAAACACCTGCTTCATGGATTCAGGTCTGGCCACCGGTATAATTAAGTCTACTTTTCGGAAAGGCAGGTCAGCATAAGACAACACTGGTTTTCCGTAAATTACTCCCTCAGTTTTGCAATAGTCCATTATACCCACTATGTTGTAATCCGTATAATGCTCAATCAGAAGTTTTGTCATAGGACCTTTTCCGTATAATACAATATTTTTATGTTTATATCTTCTGAATTTCATTTCAAATAAATCCAGAAGATATTGTTCATCATTCATCATAGATTCTATCTCCCATACTTAATTGCTTGCCATATACGTCCATCCTACATAACCTAAACAAATCCACAACATTCTGTTTCAAATTCAACCCCTCTTAATAGTGTCCAGCCATGATTCAAATTATTTATCACTTACTTTTTCTAAAAAGTTATGATAAAACCTTTCTATTGTAAAATATTCTTCCCATATTTGGTTCCCTCTCCTTCCTATATTATTCATATTATCTTCATTTTCTACCGCCCAACAAATCAACTCTGATAGTCTTTCCGAATTCTCCGACGGAAAAACCAAACCATTCTCATATTGAGTTATAAAATAAGATATTCCTGTGTTGTCAGAGCATATCACCGGTCGCCCTAGCATCATGGCTTCTACCGCAACTGCAGATGTTGGTTCATCCCGGGATGGAACAATAATTGCATAGGAATCTCTATATACCTCTATAGCTTTCTCATGTGTAACACTATGTGAAACTACTACATTTGCTTTCTGCCTTGCAAAATCCTCAGCCATTTTAAATACGTCTTCATACATTGGCTGCCCCATTAATACAAACTCACATCTCCTATTTATATCACTTGGCAACATCTCAATTGCTTTTATTAAAACATCTATCCCTTTACGTTCTTCATAAGACCCTGAAAAGGTGAATCTTAAACAGTTAGAACTATATGTCCTTTTATCGCAATTTAAATGTTCCTTCTGGATACCAAATTGCAGTATTTCTCCTGCATAATCAAAACCAGCATCATGCATTACCTGTTGCACATATCTTCCGGCAAACAAAACTTTTATATTACTAGATAAACTTGATGGTAACAATCTTTTATAAGATTTCATAGCGTATTTTCCATCATGTAACCACCAATATACATTTGGAAGAGAGTTCTGTAATAATTCTACAGCGTGATATGCTGCAATTGTATTAACAAAAACCTTATCAAAATTACGTGCAAACCGTTCAAACATCCAATGTTTCTTTACAGGAGCTTCATCAATCATGACTGGGACACCCATCTTCAAAAACTCGTTCTTCAATGGCCCATCCTTATATGATAAAACAATTGCAAAATCGCCTTTATCTAACGTAATTCTCACAGCCTCCTTTAATACTATAGGAGCACCAGTTCTAGATAATTCATGTGTGATAAATAAAACATCTTTACCCTTTCCGTCTGTATTTTTAATTGCATCCGGAAAAGTAATATTAAATTGATATAAAAAATCGAAATAGAACATTTGCTTTTGTGAATTAGTAAAGAAAGCATCTGTCTCCAAATATTTACCCCACTTTTTCAAACAATAGATGTCAGCTTTATCCGCTTTATCTTTTTCATGCCAAGTATGATTTCCCAAATGGATTAATCTTGCATATGGATTGTATACATTAAAATATCCATTCTCTAAAATTTTAAAGCTCAAATCAACATCTGAATGACCATTTGGAGTGTTTTGCTCATCAAATCCTCCTACCTCTTTAAATACCTTCTTGGTCATTGCACAACAAGCTCCACTTAGAACAGAAACATCTCGGAGTATGAAATGGTTAAATACCGCATATGCAAAGTTATCTGCCATGTATCCATTAAACGATGTACCAATTAACCCCGGAGTACCTGTAATCATTCCAGCATACTGAATTTTCCCGTCTGGACCTGTCAACATAGGTGAGACACTTCCCACATCTGGCAACTCCAACAAATCTAACAACCGTTCAATCCAATCTCTGGAGACCGGGTTAACATCATCATTATAAAAAATCACAACTTCACCCTTTGCAAATTCTGCTCCTTTATTACATTTTCTAGAAAAATTAAATGATTCATTGAACCTACATGGCCTTAAAATACCTTCTAAATATGCAAATTCTTTCTTTATATCCTCTAAAATCTCAGACTTTGTTACTGGAATAATTTCTATGTTCTCGTATGATGTACGTTCCATTAATCCATGAATACATTCTCTCAAATTTTCATAATTATCCGTGGGTATAATGATACTTACAAGAAATGATACTTTTTTAATAACCCTTCCATAATTCCCTCTAGGCATCGTCTGCATCACTACATTCATGTTATGCCTATTGAACCATTCCTTCAAAGCATGCATGTTACTTACTCTTGCAAAATCTTTTGCACCTGTTGCAGCTGATGTTTCAATTGCTCTCCAGTAATACAAAATTCTCTCGATATGTTCAATATTATTTGTGTGTTCTGATATACGTAATGCCAAATCATAATCCTGTGAAAAATCAAACTCACTTCTAAATCCTCCAACAGCTTGTACAACGCTTGTACGATATACTGTTAAATGGCCTGTATACATATGATTCATTAGTAAACGCGGCGACCAATTAGGTTTTAAGTAGAAATCAAAAAATGGGGTAGAAGATTTTGAATTATACTTACATTCATCAGTATAAATAAAGTCTGCTTCTGGCTTGTCATTAAGCCTCTGTACAATCCAATATAAAGCATCTTTAGGTAATTCATCGTCTTGGTCAAGAAGCGCAATAAATTCGCCTTCCGCCGCATTCAATGCAGCATTGGAAGCCGCTGAGATTCCTCTATTATATTGATTCTCAATTAATTTGATCCTTGACTCATTTTTAGCCATCTCTTTAATATAATATACTCCATCTCGGGACGTTGAACCGTCATCTGAAATGCATAATTCCCAATTACCATATATTTGTTCTTGCAACGATTCCACAACGCGAGGAAGCCACTCCATTGGAGGATTATACATAGGAACAAGAACAGAAATTAATGGCTTATATGAGAACTCTATTAACTTATTCTTTAATTCTACCTCGGAAAACTCATTTTGTTGGTCTGCTAAAATATGGGCACCTATTTTATTAAAGTCTATATACGAAAGGATATCCTCAGAATTTATTTTTCTGTCTTTTTCTATAAAGAAACTTTTCAAATCAGGCTTTCCAATCTTATCAAGTAATTCAGAAATTGAGTATGTTATTATACTATAACCATTATTTTCGAGTTCTTCTCCTATTTCCCTCTTAATATTTTGATTTTTAATTGATATAAGCCAAATAACGTCCTTGTATTTTTCTTTAATTTCCTTTAACGAAAATACAATCTTACCTTCTTTCATTGTTCCTATGATTGATTGACTATTATCACAAAAACCTTCAACAGGCACACCAAACCGTTCTAAATTCATCACATACTTTTTGCCAATTTTTCCCGCTCCAAACAAGAAAATGGGTTTCTTTTCTAACTCATTATCCCTTAACAAAAAAGAAAACAGCAATTCTTCTAAAGAAGAAATAACTTTTTTAGCTCCATTGCTTTTTAATTGCTTGGCGATATCCGTTTTCATTTTTTCATCTTTTACAGATACAACCCATATAAACTCCTCATTAAAAGCCAATAACTCTTCTAATGAAAAAACCTTCTTACCTTCTATTCGTTTTCCAAATATTTTCTTATTATTATCTGCAAATCCTACAATGTCTATTCCTATATCTTTAAGGCTGTTGAACATGCGTTGTCCTACGACTCCCGCTCCAAATAAAACAATCCTATAATCATGTAACTCTCTTTTAGCTACCATCTTTAAATATGTAAACAACATCTCGTCCTTTTCTGTCATCACTTTTATCTCCTTTTTATCTCAACCTTGCTGGCCCCTAAGTCATCTCTATTGAAATAACCATCTAGCTCTTTACAACTTTCATTTGTATACTTCATATCCTTTAATGTAAAAAACTGTTCAACATAGAAACTTCCTATAGGCACATCCTTAATATAATAATACTGCATAAACTCAATAAAATAATTCATAATGATATCCTGAGCTCTTTTAACCCTTTCTTTCTCCAGGATTGTTCGCGGTTCACTCTCAAATATTGGCTTTCCATTCTCATCAAATCCAAAAACCGAGGGCTCCAAAGACGTCATGATTGGCTCCAAAAAAACATATTGTTCCTGTAAGTACTCATTCTTAATCATATAATTATATGAATTAGTATCATCTATTTGACTATTTAGATACATAGGTTGAATGGGAAGCTCTCTTTTTTCTCCATCAAAAACATCATACCAAAAAAAGGCTGTGCCTATCAACTCAAATGGCATTATTTTTCTCAGAAATAGTAGTGTTGTTCCAGAAGTCCCCAAATCAAAAAAAGCATACTTTCCATTCTCTTTTAATTTTAATTTTTTTACATATGACAAATAATTTTTTCTCTGCTTTCGAGACTTTTCATAAATCAACTTTTTGTGTAGCAACGCATATTCAATTAAATTTCGAGCTCCAGTTTTTTGGTATTCTATAATCTCATCATCCTCTACTTGAAGCTTTTTTTTAAGAACAGTTTCCGGAGAATCCTTATATGGTAAAGCAAAAATTCTTGAAATAATCTCTTCAGAATCAATAGCTGCATTACCAGCCGCTTTCCTCGATGTATAAAAGTAAATATTCGGTGGAAAGGTATCTTCTATATCGTTTGTTTTTAACCATTCATACATTTTGTTAAAGAAATACCCGTCTCTTGCTGCAAACAATACTCCATCAAACTTTTCTCTTTTAAGTATATTAACAAGCCACAAAACATAATTTACTATTAATGGCGAAATAAACAAATAAACAAAATCATCAAAATTTACCACTTTCCTTCTACCGTCAGTATTACATAATTCAAACGGATTGGAAAATGATCTAGTTAAAAACATCCCCAACATAGTACGTTCATTTATATTAGTTGGATAAAATCTCATTTCTGCATAGCTGGATTCTGAGAGTAATTCTAATGCACTTGGAATTTCTATAACATTTTCATTTATTTTCAAACCGGAAAACTCTTGCTTTCTTCCAAAATAAACAAATGTTTTATCTCCCAAATTTCTTTTTATAATATTTATTAACCCTGTACCTATTGAACATCCATATTCATTAGAAAGATAAATCTGCCTATATCCTGATATTTCAAATTCATCTAATACAGCCATCCAAAAACTCTTTGGTAAAATACTATCTTCTACTAAATATATTTCTTTTTTTTGTGAAATGGCATATTTATAGAGTTCTATCATTTTAGTGCGTTTTGTTAAAACATCTTTTTGAATTGCCAATTCTATATTTATTAATTGTTCAATGTCAAATTTTTCTATCTCAAATTTATTAAAAATAGCACCATATAATTCATAAATACTTTCTTTTTTTTCTTTTGTTTGGAGTTCCTTACGAATTTTAAATATAATCGGGTCAAATTTATTTAGCTTTTTTGCTCGTTCTTCTAATAATATAATAATATCATCTTCATTCATTACCTTTCTCATTATTAATACATCTAATATAGAAAATATAACAACATCGCTTATATCAATTTTTTCTCTACAGTATTTTTCATCAACAGATGCCACTACTTCATGTATATCCTCTCTTTGATTCTGTCTAAAGCGCACAAATAAATCTTCTCCACTTACATTATATATTCCAATTGAATTTCTTTCGCAAAATTTCTTTATTCTGTTGAAAATAAAAATTTGATTTTCTTCCTTAGCTGCAACAATTATTTTAGATACATCTTTCCTTATCACTTCCTCATATGTCAAAAATTTTTTTCCATACTGTTCCCCAGAGTCCTCATTCTTATCCAGTAATCCAACTATATTAAATTCAGGTAGTGATTCCAATATACTTCTTGCAATTGGCCCTTTACCATATAAAGCAAAATTATCATCCAAGCAATCACAGAATTGCTCTCTAAATTTTAAACTTCTGGGGCTTTCTATTCGAGAATAACACAAGCTTTCTAACAAATTTTTACCATTAAGTCCATATATAGGCATATGTAACTTTTTACACCAAAAATATATATCATTAAAAGCTTGTTGCATTCCATTTTCTTTATTTATTACAATAATTACATCTGCTTGAGAGGCCTCACGAAAAGTAATTCGCAAACTATCATCATCATGCAAACTAATTCTTCCTAATATATGATATTCTTCAAAATGTGTCATAATTAATGATGCCGTCTCATAATTACCATAGAGGACAATTTTTTTATTCTTCCAATGTCCAAAATGATACTCAAACAGATAAAGTATCGCTTGCTGTTCAGTCAACATACTCATCCTCGCTTCCAACTGAATTAAACTGTTTTCCACTATTTTTAAAACCTATAATAAGATATAGATGCCACGATATGCCACAAAAATCTTCCGACATAAAACCGTATATATTCCCTGATTTATAAAAAAAGGTATTTCCTCTATCCGCCTTCAAGTGTACACCATAAATAAATAATCCCCAAGAATACACTCTTAAATTAACAAATAACACTGAATATTTAAAACACCCTTCTACCATTAAGGGAAAAAATATAAGACATTTTCGAACTCTTTAAGAGAAGGTCTCACCTCATCAGTGTTTCCTCTCCCAAGTGCTACTACAATGCCTATGCCTTTATCTTTGATATCTGTAATCCTCAAAACTGGATAGCCTTGAATACTTATTTCTGCTGTTTCTTGGTCACTTGACACAATAAATCCGCAAAAATTGTTAATCAGATAATGATATCCATAGTAAAAACGTTTACCAAAATTACCAATTCCATAGATATACACGCTCTTTTGTCTACCTAAAAAACTCAATATATTTTCTCGCGAAATATTTAGCACAAAAGCCATTTTTTTTTCTATTTTGTCCGATGTGTGAAATAGCAGCTGCCTCTGATTACATTCAAAATCATAAAGCCTCTTCGCATTTTCCAATATCATATTGATGTCATATTTAGCATTAAAAAATAAAAATTGTAATAAATCCACAACATTATCCTCATGATATGTTGCATAATCAAAACACTTCTTCTTCATAATTGGAAAGCCATATTCCTTTACAGCATAATTAGGGCTAACATAAATATCTACGTTATTAGGCTGAGTATATACGCCTGATTTATAACCTTTATTTTTCAAAAAAGAAAACATGCCTCCCTCAAACTGAGCGATTAAATCTGTTACCCTCACCGAGTCCTTATCTACACACATCTCGAAAAATTCTAAAAGATCCTCTTTTCTTATCCTTTTTTTAAACACCAGAAAATAAGACTGAATATGTTCTGCAATAATGTTATCAATATAATTCAAGCCCCAAAAATCGCATACCTGATTTTCCATCTTTTTAAATATCTTCTCAAAAGGTATAAATGGTCCATAAAATGTATCATTACATAGTACAATCTCATCATATTGTTTTAGTTCTTCTAGTGACATATAGCAGGTTAAAATTTCTTTATATGCACCTCCATCAAATCCCATATTCCTACGAATAATAATCTGATTCGAATACTTTTGTAAAATTAATCTTCCATCAAAATTAACAGAACCATTTACCACAACTATTATATAAGCTGAACATGACCTCAAATCATTTAGTAAATACTCAATATAAGAATCAACAACTCCATTTTTATCATAGAAGCAAAATATGCAAAGTCTTTTCATCTCTTCCTCCCCAAAAGAGTCAAAATCAAAAATTGCTATATCACATTTGATACATTAAGTCAAAAAAAACAGTCTTTCTATACCCAGCAAATATAATGAATCTGCCACGCTTCTCTTTTGGTTCTCCCCAACAGCCACAATCACTCCAACTCCATCCCGCTGAACATCGATTTCTTTTATTTCATAAACCGGATGGTCCTTTTTTATTGCAAATCGCTTATGTCCTTCTGAAACCAAATATGCCTTATATTGAATATTGATTTCCTGTAATTTTTCGGCAACTCTCTCTCCCCAGATACCAGCCCCATAAATGTAAATCTCAGAACATGTACTGCAAAAATCATACAAGCCTATATAATTCAAATCTAAATATGATTTTATTTTTAACCCGCTTTTATATTCTTGAAACAACATCTTTTTCGCTAAAACCTGCATATTAGATAGATGTATTTCCGCCATCGCACTGCTTAATGTTTCATAAGTAAATTTCCCACATTTTTGAACCATACCTGTAAGGTTTGCCATACCATCTCTTTCTTCTCTAATCTGTCCCTCCCATACATCGGGAAACAGGCTTCTGGCACACCAAAAGGCATTAACATTAGCTGTACCATCTCCTTCATCCTCACGCCATGTTCCCAAGTACTTGTTATGGTACATCAATGGCAAAATCATTGCCCCCAGCCAAACATCCCTCTCAAATTCTTGTGCAACATTCTCGACAAATATCTGGTTATATAACAAACCATCAAAAATATAATGCTGCACTGTACGTCCAATCACTAAATCCTTCTCACCAATGCAATTATAGACTGCATCATCCATATAAAAAATACAGCTACAGTTTTCATTAATCGTTAAATTAGAAATCAAATATTGTGCAGAAATTCCGGCATTATGTATTTTTACATTATTTATCGGTTTGCATCTGGAATGTAAGATTGCTTTAATATCCTCATTTTCAGGAAAAACTTCAATACGAAATTCCATTTTACCCCACTGTGCAATATAATCTTCAAGCCAATCTTCTTTGCTTACTTTGAAAATTAGAACCGCCTCTGCCTTTTTTGTTACTCTGTTCCCATCAATCAACTGCACCGGTAGCACCTTAGTAAGCTGGAGCGCTTCCTTTATCTCCGTCCAAGAATATTTTCGCAGAATATTTTCCCATATCATAGAAACATCATAATCTGTTTCCTTGGCAATATACTCTAGAGCTCGTTTTTGTGTATCTGAAATAGAGTATGCAAAGTTGGGTTTTAAGCTAAGCGGCTTTCTCTTTAGAAATGGATACTTATGATAAGATATAAGCTCATATGCAATATTTGTATAATCATCGAAGTTTGACTCTCGGCGGCAACCAGTAAACCTATCAGAACGCCAAACGCAATTCCACTTTTCCCCTGCTTTTTCACACACAGGTATCAGCTGATATTCATATTGTTGAATTGCATCTCCAAACCCCCATTTACTGCCGTCCAACTCCTCCCAGAATTTTTGCCAAATTCTATTTTTTATTAGCCCTCTTTTCATGACATAGAAAAAAGCACCAAATAATGTAGTATTAGCAGAAGGAGTAGAGCCCTTGATTCTGGCCAGCAACCCCCATAATGTTTCTATTCCTTTTTCAATTGTCTCAAACACTGAATTCATCGGATAAAATGGCCCAAAAAAGGTATCATTAAATACAACTATACTGTCAAAGTTCTGCAATCTTTCCCACCCAAAATGTGTCAGCATCGCTTCCTTGACTGCCATTGCGTCATAACCCTCATTATCTCTAACAAATACCTTATCAGTATACCGCAAAAGCATAGCTTTCCCATCAGCGTTCACCTTGCCATTACACATAATGATTAAATCCTGCAGAAAGGGAGTCAACTGCTCCAGTAAATATAGTACATATCGATCCACTATTCCATCTTTATCATAAAATACAAATATTCCCAAGTTGTTCTTCTTTTCTCCCGTCTGCATTCTATCACCTTCTACAATCATATATATATTTTTTTTATCAGCGGATTCCACAAACCTGCCTCTTGAAACATCTTCATAATTACATCACGCACAGCCCCATTTCCTCCCCGCGGTGTTCCTATATAATCCGCAATTTGTTTTACCTCTTCGCAAGCATCCGACGGGCACCCCACAATCCCAACTATCTTCATAACAGGTAAATCGTTTAAATCATCGCCAATATATGCAATTTGTTTGAAATCAATACAATTCTCCTCTGCATACTTCACTAAAAATCCAAGTTTATCTTTTATATTTTGAAAAAGGAAATCCACTTTCAGCTCTTGCATTCTACGCTCTGTAGCTTTACACTCGCGCCCGGTCAACACCATAACTTTTATTCCATATTTTTGAGCAGCCCATATGCCTGCAGCATCTTTGACAGAAAATTTCTTCCACTCATTTCCTGTTCCATCATAATATATGCCGCCGTCAGTCATAGTTCCATCTACATCCAAAATTATATATTTAATATCCTGAATTTTCTCCATCTTCACTCCTCGTTGCTAAAATCACCGGTCATATAGTGATGGGGTTAAGAATTCAACCATTATGTTTATCTTTCTGATAGCCTCTGTTACTTCAGCATTGTAATGAATATCGTGATTTGTAAAACTCCTTAGACTATTATCATAATAATTTCCTTCCATTCTATAACCATCTGCACCAGCTAACACTACCAATTTAACCTGTAAATCGGATAACAGCTTCAAAACCATTACCAGCCCATTGGTTCCCTGCGGAAATGCACCTGATAAACTATTATAGTTCACTTGATAATCCGAATCTACATTTAAGTTAGACGTAGTAATTTTTTTGCAATTAGTTCTTTTTACTAAACCATACCGTTTTGCATTGCTCAGAAAAACATAATCAACCGGATATCTATCCGGTACAAAATTTATAGAAATAACAACTGGTTTATTATTATTAATATATTTATCAATCGTTTCTGAACAAGTATTCAGTGTATTCCCCGGCGCCAAAAGCATAACTCTTTGTCCATGCAGTAACTCTGTCAAAATAGCTCTTGCCCTTGTATCATCGATACAATGGTTCAAATATTCATGATAAAGCTCATCCGCGTATTCTGCTGAAAACACTGCTTTATGTTCTGGTGTAATACGACTTAATATATGGTTTACATCCTTATGTGTTAAATTACCCTTATTTAACAAATATTCCGCATAATTTCTATGCAGATTATTCTTCGCGCTCAAAAAATATACCGGTGAGTATCCCCACTCGTGCTCCTTTTTGATGGGTATAATATATGCCTCTATTAAATCCAGCAATCCGTCAATGCTATAATTTTTTTCAAAGTAATCATTTAAATAATTAGAAATCAATTCAATGGGCAAGTTGCCAGGAATTCGGCCCATACCAACCAGGCTGGCATCGATAATCACATTACGGCATAAATGCTTTTGAAGAAACATCTGTGCCAAAGCATAACTCTGCGCCATGTTCTCATGAAGATGCAAGCCAATGCCAATCCCTGCTTCCAAATTGTGATCAACTAGACTGACCATTCTTTCTAAATCCTTACTGGTCATACTTCCAAATGTATCTACAATTGAAAAAACGTATGGGTGTATTTGGTTTATTTTTTCTAATAACTCCAATAACTCCGCATCAGAATACCCCATAATATTAATAGGATTGCAGCTTACCTTATATCCTTTATTAATAATCTTTTTACAGAGTTCCAGGCCTTCATCTATATCATAATTATGAAATGTCACCCGAACCATATCTGGCCCCGATACATCATATGGTTCCAATGAATCCACATTATATGAACCATTCAAAATCATCACAGAAAACATTGTGTTTCCTTTGTCATCCGGTAATTTATCCTTTATTTCCTTAACTTGATTCCACACAGTCCTGTCAGCCTTAGATTCTTCATCTCTTAAAAACCCAATCTCTACAATATCAATCCCCGAGTTAGTCAAGCCTTCAATAATTGCCTTGATTTTTCGATTTCCAAACTCCCAATTATTAATATATCCGCCATCTCTTAATGTACAGTCTAATAACTTTAATTGATTATTCATTCACTTCACCCATTATCCTTCTGACTTCCTCCAAATCTTTCTCAGTATCAACAGATAGACATTTACAATCCTCTACAATAAATAGTTGTAATTCCTTTCCATAATCAAGAAAACGCAATGTATCTATCCCTTCAATTCGTTCCAGCCTTCCAGGAAATGAATCTTTATAAAAATCCAACATTTTTTTATTATAACCAATAATACCAACATGCTTATAATACAAAAAGTCAATCGATTTATACGGATATGGCATTGCTCCTCGGGACATATACAAGGCACGCATATTGGAATCAAATATCATCTTTATATTTGTAGGATCTAAGACCTGAGACGGCTCATGCATGGGTGTAATAATATTCGTACCATACTCCTTGTTCTGGGGAACTTTCTCCGGGATAGCTGCAGTAATTGCACGGGTATCAATTAATGGCTCATCGCCGTTAAGCTGAAGATAAAAATCCGCCGAGATATGCTCTGACACCTCCTGAAGCCGGTGCGCTCCTGTTCTATGGTCATTTCGCGTCAATATTACCGGCATCTCATATTGTTTACAAACTGCTTCAATACGTGTGTCATCTGTCGCAACATAAACTTCGTCCAATTGCTCTATTCCATATACCCGATTGTAAACCCACCACAGCATCGGCTTTCCACAGATATCCTTTAAGGGCTTACCCGGAAGGCGGGTAGAACCATATCTGGCTGGTATTATACCTACTACTTTCATTATATCTCCTTATTTTTCAATATGATTGGAAGATCATCAATTTCAGCAAAACTACTTGGCATTTCTTTACCGAAGCGCAGTTTCCTCTCCGCCCCGTCATCATATACATAATACTTCAGCACCTGCGCCACATGCTTCTGAAAAGCTTCTTGCTGCTGCTTTGAAAATCCATCTTTGATTGCAGACATAATAGCTTTCTCTATATTGTTTTCACTGTAAGCTTCATATGCACAGCCTTTACTTTTTAACTGCATATAGCCCAGCAACACAGTTGGTTTTTTTCTCAATAAGGCAATGTATGCTGTCTGAGATAAAATTGTAATAACAACATCTGAACTATCAATCAAATAATTAATTCCAATGCCGTCCCCTCTAATTGTAATGGGCGATAAATCATTCTCGCCTTCTTCATAATACATTCTTGGATGTGGCTTATATATATAATTCCAATTATTTTTTTCACACAATTTGCTTAAATAAATAGCTGCCTGAATGCTTGAACTGAATACTGGAGAATGGTATTGCCTTGTCCGATTAGTATATGGCTGAATGCCCGAACCCCAATCTGCTTGCCCTGCATAGAAAATCGTTGGGCGCTCCTTATTAATTCTTCCAATGATCTTCTCTTCAAATCCATTTTTATCCTGCTTATTTCTATTTAGACCACTTATCTGTAAATAACTCCACACAGTACCAGCAATATTATACTCCTCACGAGTGATCGGCAATTGTGCAAACTTTTCAGAATATAATGTGGGATAACTTTCTCCCATCTCGCCACCTTTTTCAAATACAATAGTACCACTTAGCACACCAAATTCTGTATGGATAACTTCTATCTTTAATTCATGGCATATTTCTATCAACATTGCATGGTATGCATCAAACGAGGTTCTAACTATAACACGCTTTGGCCTCACCATTTCAAACAAAGACCGTATGTATTTATCAAAATAAAAAATTATGAGATATTCACCGGCTGGCTGCAACCATTTATTTTTATATCGTAAATGTCTGACCGCTTCGTCCATATATGATTTCTGCTTGACTGCCCGCAAAATTTCATCTTTTACCACACAGGATTTTGTGTTTCCAGGATATAAATTCCGAACCAAAGCTTCTGGAAGTTCTAAAATCGGTACTCCGTCCAATGAATACTTAGTCTTTCCCCCCAGTTCATGAATAAACAGAAAACTTTCATCTTTTAATTTCGGAATCCATTCTCGATAATATGTATTCTCTACCTTATCGTTCAAAGCGTGGTCGTTAAATACTATCGTACTTCCCTCTTTAATAAACCTATTTCTGATTGAGTTAATATTACGAGCCAGTTGTTCTTCTATTACCGCTGCTTCCATTGGCTCTAACAAATCATCATAGTTCAGGAAGTCATGCCCATATGTCAGGCCATACGACTGCAGCTGCTGAGCTATCTTTTCTTTTGATAATGCGGCAATTATAATAAATAAATGATTCCAATTAGTCACCTGGCTTGGATGTAAAACTCTTTTATCATAAAATCTTTTTCCAGTCTGTGTGCTGTCATTATCAATAAAATCATCTATATAAGTAAATCTGTGATATGCAAATGCATTCGCCATATTTCCAGTTCCCCAAACACAGATTTTATTCTTATTCATTACCTCTATCTGCCTTTTCAATGTCTGAATGTCCATTTTATCCCTCTTATTATTTTCTAAGTTTTTTCGGTAAGCTCCACTTTCTTATCATCTCGACGTCAACACACTGAATCCGATTCTCAGCAATCCCTTTGTTAGCTAACTCTTTCTTAATCAACTTTGCAATTGACTCCCGTGTCACGGCAATCACTATATAATCAAATCGCACTTTTAATATCTGTTCAGGCGCACACACCTCTATCCCCTGTTCCTGATACTTTTTATAAGAAGTATCAGTCCACAAACATAAATGGAAACGAGTGTCCTTGGCCACATATCTTACTAGCTCCTTTCCAAAAGCACCTGCGCCATAAACGATAATATCAGAACCTGCTTGTACTCTTGAAAACGGAAAAAGAATATTCTGTTTTTCAGACATAAGCATCCCATAATCAGAAATCAAACACAAAAATACAAATGCAAAATTTATTTTCCGTAAAAAAATAAAACCGTAGGGATTCTCTGCAGCTTTTTGTTTATACTGCTCATATAATTTTTCCAAACGCACTCTCTCATCCGAAAAATGTCTCTGACTCATAGAAGTCAAGGACACACGATAATGATAACCGCAAACATCAGTAAGCGCCACACTTTGCGCTTCCATAAGACAAAAACTTACGCAAAGCAAATCCTCTCCCATACGGATAGAATTGTCAACCTGATTCTGATTTCTATAAATTAACTCTCTCCTAAATATATGAGTACACAAACTCACTTGAATATCTGTTTTATAAAAACAATTTGTACATATAAAATGTGGAAATACCTTTTCTTCCAAATCTTCTCTATTATAAATTACATTTCCCAAATTATTCTTAATTGTAATATTCGAGTCATCTGAATACTCTTTAATATATCCTCCTGCGCATACCATATCCACATTATATTTAATTCCTTTTTCATAAAAATCCTGATATAAATCCGGAGAAATCCAGTCATCACCGTCTACATAGGCAACGTATTTTCCTGTTGCCAGCCCTACTCCAGCCTTCCTTGCGCTAACCAACCCACCGTTCTCTTTGTGCAATGTTTTAACTCTTGCATCCTTTTCAGCATACATATCGCATATATAAGGACAGCAGTCTGTCGATCCGTCATCGACAAGAATAATCTCTAAATTGTTATAGGATTGATTTAAGATGCTATCGATGCATTGTTTGAGATATAGCTCAACATTATAAATTGGAACAACTACCGTAATTAATGGTTCTCTGGTTTCACGACATAATACATCTTCTTTATTTAGTATCATGCCGCATACACCTCTATTTCATAAGCGGTGTAATTAATTAAATTCGGTTTGTATGCTCCCCCCGTCAAATTATTCTTATCCTCATAGTATTTTTCCAACACCGCAGCCTGCTCTGCAATATCGTACCCTGCAGCTGTGATTTTCTCTCTCATATCTGCCCTGTCATATCCTTCCATATAAGTGCCTATCTTCTGAATCCACTCGTCCTCATCCAACGGCAGCCTGTCAACATTATCTGTTATGCATGCTTCATCTGTTATACAGTCACTTATTATACATCGCACACCTGAATCTTGGGCCTCAACCAAAACAACCGGCAATCCTTCAAGCCTTGAAGGCAATACAAATAAATCTATCGCCGAAAGTAATTCATTTACATTATCCTGCCACCCCAGGAAGTTCACAGCTTCTTCCAGTTCCATCTCCTGCACCATAGCTTTTATCGCAGACATTCCTCCGCCTTCTCCAATTAGAACCAGACGAGCCTTATCATTCTTTTTAAAAATGCCTGCAAAAACTTTAATTAGAAACTCATGATTCTTTTGATATGCGAAACGGCCAATATGACCTATTACAAAACAATTATCCAGCCCTAGTTTATTCCTCTCCTGTAATCTGAAGTTTTGGTTAAAACTGTATTTCTGAATATCAATTGCATTTTTGATAATCCGTATATCATTTCTGGGAATCTGAGGCCCAAATAGCCAATCTGCTGCAAGCCTGGAACATGCCCAACAGTCAGTAGCATATCTCATATCAAATTTTTCTTTATAATATTCATGAATTTCTAGCGCTCGTTCTCTTCCCTGTCCTAAATCTATTCCTGCACTATGCGAGTGAACGATTACTTTAGGAATATGCCGTTCCATAGCCAACTCTTCAATTAGAAATCCTACCCAATAGCTGGTATTCATATGAATAATATCATATCCCTCATCCAGAATCTGATTAATCTCCTTAATCAAAAGATTTTTGTCACTGCGCTCTGTTGCAGTAAATGTTTTTACGTTAATTCCAAGCTCCTTTACTTCCTTATATTCTGCCAGTTTCGCATTCCTTGTCAGGAAATCAAATTGAAACCGTTCTCTATCCATATGACGATAATAGTTCATAACATTTTGCTCCACACCCCCAATACCTGTTGTGGCTGCTCGATGGAGTACCTTTATTTTCTTTGTTTTCATCCCCAATTTTCTTCACCTCACAATTTCTTCGTTAGCTGGCTGTTTTTCCGCATTCACACAACTCAATTATCCCCATATCCTTATGCAGCATAAAACAGCACAATTTACCATCCAGACAAGAAGCAGGCATGGGTTCTGAAAGCATTATATTGCCCCCCCCCCACCCCATTTTCTTTACTGCAGCATTCATATCATCTACCTCATAA
>OIZR01000569.1_pt1 | contig 26616 bp, 40 predicted proteins | sample 1588591 | NCBI WGS metagenome assembly OIZR01 (sample SAMN03283249) | human gut metagenome | biome: human-associated habitat; material: feces | host: Homo sapiens | place: USA | collected 2013 | reverse complement strand
ACCGGTGCGTTTTTGTAAAAATGCGCAGTGACGTCTTTCACAGTTAAATTACTATTGAGCACAGTATATAAGTCCATCAGCTCCTTGCCCTGAGCGGCCGAGAGAGGTAATTTCGAGTTATTAGTCACGCAGTTGTTGACAATCTGGCCGATCAGGCATACCCCTTTAAAAGCCGCTTTGATATTACTAATTGTTGTTGATAGTTTTCCTTTGCTCTTAATATTGCCAATTGCTGTGGCCGCATCTGGGACGGTTGTACTGCCGGAATAATCCTCAAAAGTCGGTGTATCCAGGTCTTTCAATGCAGCATCTGCTTTATCCCAGTTATTGTTCTGATCCTGAACTGAGTAGAAATCGCTCTCATCTGGTTTCTTGAAATTATAATTTGTCGTATTAGTTGCCATTCGGTAACTCTCCTTTCGATAAATCTTCATGTGTCAGCTGTGATAATTCCATATATTGATATCTCTGTAGCTCCTGAATTCTGTTTTTAAGGTGTCCGCCACGGATCCGCTCATGCGTATACGCCGCCAGTTCTGCATGTGTAAAAGTTCCGACTGCTCCACAGGTGTTAAAAATGTACTCGTACAGCACCTTTAAATGTGCTGGTACTGCCTCTTCTATCGTCTGTTTAATATCCGCCATATTTCCCGGAATGCCCGATGTCCCTGTGAACCGGATGGTAATCGTATACGCGTGAAAATTCTCCACAATATTAACCGCAGCATTCGTAAAACTTTCCGCAATGTTCTGAATCAGCGAAGCAGTTGTTGTCCCAGCTCCGGATATCTTCGCCTTAATGCGTTCCTGGCGATACCGGTCGGATTTAGCGGCGTCAGGGATCAGGCCCAGTAATCGTTCGTATCGGGCAAGCGTATCCGAAGCAGATCCCACAAAACAGTTATCGATGGTCTTATACATTTCTGTGTCAAGGCTATCTGACTGTTCTGACAGAATACTTTGCAGCGTCTTCATCGTCTCATTGTTTTCATAATAGACCGGAAGCAGTTTAATTAATTCCATAGATCCTCACCTCCGAAAAATCTACAGTTCCTATAACCGGAATAGCTTTATCATTAATAATCACATTTGCCATGGCGCCATTCAATTTTAAGTTGTCATAATCCTGTACACCCTCCGTGGCCAGGAGCAGGCTCCCGATCCGGGCATAACTCACACGATAATCCGTAAATACCAGTCCTTTTAGGTACGCGTTTAGAGATACCCGGAATGCCTGCAGCACATCATCTTTGGCTTTGCTGCCGTCCAGGGTAACATCAGCCACGACGTTGACAGCCATGGAAGACGGGCTGTCGATCGTGACATTCGCTCCGATGGGGCGGACCGTTTCCATATAAGCCGATACTGCGCTTTCAAGAGATGTGTCTATATTCTTATCACTGTCCACGATCAGGACCGTCACGGTACCAGGGCCGCTGTCCAGCGGAAAAACCCTGGCATCTCCGACACCTGGCACGTCTAAAGCCCATAACTTATAGTGGTATGCATTTCCCGATGTAGCTGGCAGCTGCACTTTTTGCAGGAATCTCTCCCGCAGGGCTCCGTCCGCCTCCTCGTCAGCTCCTGCTGATATGATGTCAGTCAGTTCCGCGGTCACTCCCGTTATATTTAATATCGGCTGCACGGATCCTGAATACTGGTTTCCAATGTCACCCGGAGTTTCGCACTCAGCCTCGTACTCTGTACCAGACGCCAGTTCCCTTGTGACAGTATAGACCAGGGAGTTTAGCCCCCAGCGGCTGCCGATCGGAACTGCTCCTGTTGTTATCATTTTTCGCACTGCAGCGCTGGCCGTTTTCCTCGTTACACCGAATGCAGCTACCGCCCTGTCAAGATACTCGCCGACTGCGGTATCCGGAAAGACCAGATCCAGATAGTTTTCCAATTGGAAATTCTGCTGTGCCAGAAAGTATGCACAAGGTGCCAGCGCATCATAAATAACGCTTCCTTCCCGCTTATCCACGCTGCCGGGTACTTTATTCAGCATGGCCTGCAGCATTTCTTCATACGTCATACAGGCACCTCCGTTTCTATTTCGATATCTCCATAAATACTGAAGACATTAAAAGAGCATTGGCACGTGTCCCCAGTAAAAGAAAAGCTGAATCCATCAACTTCCCGTATCCTGTCGTCACGCAACAATGCTTCCTGTATCATTCTCTTCATTTCTGACCGTACATAGGGCTGCTCCTCTCCGATCAGTTCTTTCCATGCAATTCCATAACTGAAACTGTATACGGGGTACTCATACTGTTCGGTATCAAGTACCTTATAAATAGCCTGCTTTAATGCTTCCAGATCGACTACGTACCCTTCTATCTTACAGGGCAATACTTTATAAGTCTTCCCTTCAAAAATCCGTTCCCGGAGCACCATGCCGGTTGTAAGTTCCATGTTATCCTCCTATCTGATATGGTTTCCCAATGATTTCCAGAATATAGTACTCCCGGCCGCCATCGTTACGGAGCAGCCGCACCTTGTCGCCACTGGCCAGTCTAGTTTTCATGTTCCCTGTTACCATGCTCATAGGAACTGGAAGATCTCCGACCATAACAGCACCTCCTTTGTACTCCCCGATCACTACCGCAGTCACCTTCCGGTTATTCAGGTAATTGTTTACTATCGTTTTTATGACATTAAACAGCTCGTTCGCTCCATTCCTGTCACTCACCAGCCATCACCTCAACTTTCATAGTGTGAACCGGCAGGAAATCGTGTGTAACCTTTTTCACGATCAGCCTGTGGCCCAGTCCAATCTCATTTATGCTTCCGTAGATGCTGTTTCCGGCACGCACCCGGAGATCTCCCAGGCATTCCAGTTTCAATGTTTCTTTCTCATGGTTATACAGTTTAAGAAGATTGTTCGCCCGCTCCTGTGCTTTTGCCGCATTATCAATCCCGGAAGCTGATGTTTCGAAATATTGGAGAAGGCCATACCGGTTTATGGATTCCTGATCAGCAGCGGCACCCACGTCCATTTTCTTGCTATTTTCATCTTTCCAGCCTACCTTGATCCGGTTGTAAAAATCATCATCAATGGATTTCTCCCAGCTGTAGCCGGTGCACAGGCTCCGGTCTCCCAATACAAGCGGGAGCTGCAAATTTCGCATATTCCAGAGGCATACAGATCCATACTCATCACGGACGCAATACATCTCCTGTGTCGCAATCAGCGTATCAGAGATGGCCTGCGTCACTTCATCAAGCCATGTTTTATCCGAATCTGCAATGGTCGGTAATACATATCCCGGTTCCTCCAGCGTACCGGGGTTCAGAGACAAAAAGGTGCACATATTCTGTACCAGGTTCTTCAGTGTCCCATTTTCCAGCACAATAATCTCCTTTGCTTTCGCATACCGCAGCTGGTCATAGACTTTAACCTTAATAATTCCGGATTCGTCGCCGGATACCTTAAAAACAGTTCCAAAAAAGATGCCATCAGCCTGATCGTTATCAGTCAGGCGAACAACATCTCCGTTTTGCAATATAAGATCATCATTGATATACGAGATATCCATGCTGCTGGATCCATCATTAAGAACATCCGACCAGGATATTTCCGTACACATGCCTGATATGTCGTATATATATCCTCCTGTTTCGACTAATACTTCCATATACACCTCCTATGATGGGATAGTGAATACCTGGCCCGGATAGATCAGGTTTGGATTCTTGATGCTGGGATTTGCTGACACAATTTTTTGATACTGGCTGCCATTCCCATAATACTTCTTAGCTATCCCCCACAGCGTATCTCCTGACTGTACTGTATGTGTTTTATTTGCAGTTACAGCTGGGTTCTCAGCAAGAGGCGTTTCTTCCTGTTTTACCGTAGCATCAGGAGTCTGGATAGCTACATACCTTTTTCCGGCCCCTTTATACTCTGTGAGTGTCAACGATATGTACTTATCCCCTTCTTCTCCTGCTTTTTCCACTACCTCTACACTCTTTACCAGTACCTTGACGCTGATATCATCTGAAATATCATTCGATGCAATGAACCGGATCGGCTTCTTATTCTTCTGAGCCTTCCGGAACATCTTCTCATAATAATCTGCATCAGCCTCTGCGCCCGGCTCCATATAATTGACGTCCTGACTGGGAAACTCTGCCTCAAAGCTATATTCTTCAAGTGAACAGTAAGAAGGGATGGAAACCTGCCCTTCCTCCAGCACCTGATACGTCTCGATATTAAGTTCTCTTGATCTCTTAATCTCCTCCGGATTGACCGGAAGCTTATATTTCTTGCTGCCATATTTGAAATATACTGAGTATGACATTAAGCCGGCACCCCCTCTGGAGCAGTTGCAATCATTTCTTTGAGCTGTTCAGATACATGACTCATAATGTTGTCGGTATCTGCCTCTTTGGTGATCGGACCGCTGAATTCCACCATGATATTTGGCGCAAGCGTATTTTGGGAGATGCGGGCAATATAATCGCGCTCTGCAAGCTTTCGCATCCACTCGATATCCTCTTCGTTTTCAACCTTTACTGCACCATTCTTTCCTTTACCCTTCACAGTTGCAGGACTTCCGTCTGTAGCAAACTGGCTGTAATCAAATTCACCGACACCGCTAGGCGCAAATCCAGAAAATGGGTTAGATATACGATCAGCCAAACCCGCACCGATATCATAACCCTTATTAGCAAAATCAGCGCCATTCAAGAAATCTTTTTTCTGAACAATTTCTTTCCAATCAGTGGCATCTTTTGCTACTGCAGCCGCTTTTTCAAGCCCTTCTTTGAAATTGTCTAATCCTGCAGAGATCTGCACATTCACGCCTGGGATTCTGTTGATTATGGTTTCTATCGACCGGGCCATTTCTGCGATATATCCGATGACAGTGGAAGCCAGATCATAAAACAAAATTTTTACAGCACCTATTGGATCATTCCACACATTAGCAAAGAAATTAACCACTTCAGCGATAATGTTATACATCATGATAAAGTAGTTGATTACAGCTGCTACCCAGCCTCCGATTACTGCACCGATAATACCCGTTGCTGATATCGTTGATCCTGTAAAATGATTCACTGCCGCAATCGCTCCATAAAATACTGCAATCAATACCAGTATCAGTCCGACAATCCAAACAATCGGGCAGGCATACATGGCCGCATTTGCTCCAAGTTGTGCCTCAGTAAGTCCTAATTCAGCAGTCACGGCTCCCCATGCTGCTCCCGTAGTTGCCCACAATGCCAACGCATACAAACCAACGCCTACAGCCTGCGCTCCTGTACGTACCGCAGATATTAATGCCAGTCCGTTAGATATTCCCAAAACAAGCACATAAGCTCCTAATGCGGCAGCTGCGGCCCAGATAAACGGTGATACCATCGGCCATGCAGTAACGCAAAAATCTATAAACTTTTCTGTTGCGTCGCCAGCCAGGTAAATGGCTCCTATTAAATTATTAATAGCCTGTTGGCCTGTGTTAGAATTGAGTATACCGTTAATTTTTTCAAATACCCCGCCAAAAGCTTGCGTTCCCGCATTTTTTATTCGATTCCACACATCTCCGAAGGTCTGCGGCATAGTCTTAAACTTTTTATTGATATCATCAGCAGAATCAAACATAGCGTTTTTAATAATTTCCGCCGTAATTGCCCCATCGGATGATAATTCTTTCAATTCACCTTTTGATACATTAAGATACTTTGCGATCGCGTTGGCCACCATCGGTGCATTTTCCATGATGGATCGGAATTCGTCCCCTTGCAGTTTTCCAGACGCCATGGCCTGCGTCAACTGTAGAAAAGCAGACTGTTGTTCCGAAGTACCGGCGCCAGATACTTTCAATGATTTCTGAAGCAGTTCTGTAAAGCCAATGGCTTCCTGATTGCTTCCGAAAGCATCACCCGCCAGCATCTTCATTTTTGCAACAGCGTTAGCCATATCATCATACTGTCCTCTCGCACGGTTAGCTGCGGCGAAAATATCGTCTTGAAGTGCTTTCTGTTCTTCAAGGCTTCCTGTGATCATAGCCAGCCTGGCGTTGGTATTGGTGTAGCTGTCAGTAAGATCCACAACCTTTTTCACCGCTGCAAGACTGGCTATTGCTCCAACAAATTTAGCGATCCCGGAACTTGCTGCTCCTGCAACACGACCAGTACGGTCCATGGAGTCATTCAGTTTATCCGTATTTTTGCTTGCCCCCAGCGTTTTTGTGGAGGCAGCGTCTACTTTTCCGATGAATTTGTTTATAGTTGTGCTGTATCCGTCCATAAGCCGGAACATCGCACTTAATGTTGGCATGACATACCTCCTATTTCGTCTGATTGGCAAGCCTCTTCTCTTCCTCTATCCGAAGGTCAATGCTTGCATATATGAAAGCACGCTCCCGCTGGCTCATAGATTCCAGAGCAGATGGGAGTAAGCGAAGTCTCTGCAGGGCGAAGTGAGCATAAGTTAACTCAACATCACCCTGCTTTATCAGTTTTTTGCCTCGTCAATATCTTCGTTGATATCCTTATCCAATCCAGAGATATCGTACACCGCTTCTAGAAGCGCACCGTATTCACCGACATAAAGCATTTTTGCCAACAGTTTTGAGACTCCCAATACGCCATATGCGCTCTGCAATTCCGTATTTTCAAGATCTGGTTCCACTACTGCAGCCGCTGTAAGCTCTTGGTTATAAGCTACCCGATCAAAAGTTTCGTTTCCTTTTTTATCTCTTTTCGTATACTTCTTAATCAGTCCCTCATTCTCCTGCTGAGTAATTGGGCGGATAACGAACGGGACCGGCTTGCCGTTTTCTTTAAATCTATTGGATACAAACACCTCCCGATTTTCTGTCTGCTCCGGGTGTAAAAATGCGTTTAAACTACTCATATCATATCCTCACTTTCTATTTTTGGTAATAAAAGAGCACCCTGATTTCTCAAGGTGCCTTATGTTTAACCTGTTATTTTAAATCAAACTCGTATATGCCACTAAAAATGTCGAAATCACTGTACTGCAATTTGCAATCAGCAACACCTAAATCATTAGGAATTTCAAATACAATATTTCCTGTAATGTCAAGATTAGGATTTACTGAATCGACTGTAATGAACTTATCATCAGCCACAGGGATAATTGTTGCAGTGTACTTAGCATCATCAGGCCCTATTAGTTTAAAATAATTAAGCAGTAACTGTTGACTATCTTTTGAGTTATTTTTTATTGTTACATTTACGACCGCATATTTTCCGCTTTTCGGAGTATATTTCATCATTCCGTTGGCAGCTGATATGCTATCTGTTTCCGTAACATCATTGACAATCATTGACAGATTACCTAACTTTCCCTCTGAACCAAACCCCACCGTATCTGACGTTTCTGCCTCAGTATTTTCACTTTTAACAGTACTCGTTTGACCGTTGGTATTTTCCGGAGACTGCCCGTTATTTGCTGTCCCCATTATTGCGGCAAAACAACCTGCAAAAGCAATAACCACAAAAACCAGTACTGCAATTAAACAACCATGTTTCTTCTTTTTAGGCTGATTCAAAGGTGGTGCACTTGCTTCCATTTTTCTCATTGGATGCCCGCAATTTGGGCAACTTGTAGCTTCATCAGAAATCTCTTTCCCACATTCAGGACACTTGATCAAAGCCATTTCATATCCTCCTTAAGTAAATATAATTACATTATACTATCATTATGAGGATAATTCTATCTTTTTTGTAACTTTTATTATCTCATGTTTTCCGGAAATGCATAGCTTTCCAGCTCGTCCACATCATCAAACGTAAAATCAGTATCTACAGTATTCAGATCTTCGCTGGAATCGTCCAGATAGGCCACCGGCGCCTTTGCCAGAATACAGTTCCTCATAACAACCACCCGGCGTCCCACAGTAGATGCAGGATCCTCATTCGTGGTCTGAATACTGATCTGCGGAACCTTGCCCTCTTTGATATACTGCTGATAGACAGCAAGCGCGGCGGGGCTTACGTTGTACATAGTCAGTGTTCCTTTTCCCTCTGCGCCTACAACCTTATGCTGTGTCATACGATGCCCCAGGAGCCGCTTTGCAATCACCTTAAACTCAATACTTGCATCTACCTTCGAGATTTCGAAGAAATAACGGTTCTGGCCATCGATTGTGATAAAGGCACTGCCTTCGCTTCCTGTTACCAGGTCAGTAAGCTTCGTATAATTTCCCATGTCATGTCCTCCTTACGACAGATTAACTGTAATATAAATCTTCTCTACGCTGTCAACCGGCTGTACCGCTGCTTCGATTACAACAGCATCCGAATCATTTCCTTTCGCAACCGTAATGTCGTCAGTCACAAAATTTTGAATTGCCCCCATCGTCTGAAGTGTAACAAAATAGTCCACCAGAGACGCCTTTAGAAGAGATCTGCCTTCATCATTATTATTGACTTTCCCGACATAATTCGCTTCAAAGATCTTCGTGATATCGTTGGCGATATTGTCAACAGTCCGAATCACTCTGTTCTTCGTGAACATCTTTCCTTTGTCCACCGTAACCGCAGTTAAGGAGTTGATATCATACACTACAGATACATTCTGGGCAGTGTCTACCTTAAAAATGAACTTACCCGCAGTGACAGCCGCCTCCATCTCTGATTTTGTCATTCGGGGTTTAACGTCGATGGCCCCCGCATAAACCATACCAGTATTTGACGTAGTGATACTGGCACCGGCTGTGGCTCCTGCCACCCATGCAGTTACCTCTGCAGCCGTCAGTTCCTGATTCCCTGGCATGATGATGCCCTGAACAACATTGATGATCCCCTCGCTGTCTACCACATGGTTCGCGAGCACCGCCTGACACTTCACACCCTCATCGTCCCTCATGGCCTTGATCCATGTCGCAATCGCTGTTTTGTTGGCCTCCTCGCCCTCTCCGTCATAGGGATAGCAGAGGGTATTGAACTGAACTGTTTTAAGGGCTGTAAGGGCCGAAGTGACGTCAGCTGCTTTGTGACTTGCTTTGAGTTTATATACCAATACCGTTTTAGCTTTTTTCAGTGCTTCCGCAGCCAGCTTCTTATCTATCGCTGTGACTCCGTCTGGCCATGCTGCTTCTGTTGCCGTGATCGTATACACAGCACCATCAGTGCCCGCACTCATTTCCTGCAGGATGACAACGATCCCGCGGTCCCCTGGTGTAATAGACAGCGGCTCATTTGTCCGGATATTGATATAGGCTCCGGGCAGTACCTTGTTTTGGGATTCCCATGTTCCCGCCATAACTTATTCCTCCTTTATGTCTGTATTCTGTGATACCGTCTGCATTGCCGGTGTTTCGTCAGGAAGATACTCCCGGTAATCCACGTCAAACAGAAAATGCAAAACATTATCCACGATTTTTAAGCCTCTATTTCTAATTTTGAAATCAGTCATTGCAAATTCCCGACTTAATTCCTCACCGACACACCAGCACTCTTCATATGGCCCATATCCGGATTTTGGAAAGTATGATACATCTACTCTGACCGAGTTTTTAAGTCGGCCATTAATACCTCTGGAAGGCTCCTGTTCATAGAAGGTAACCAGGAAAGACGGCTGTGCAAAGTTCTGCGGCACATCTTCAACATACACCTTGCATGGCCTAACTGCCTTCAATCCAGCTGCGATATTCTTATATAATTTTTCAATCATGCTTGCTCTGTACCGCCTTTACTTCTTTCTCGAACTCCATCACCAGCTGCTTCTCGATGTATCCCCTGGTTTTTTCCAGCACGAACGTACCTTTGACAAAACCTTTTGTTGGGCCTCCTTTTTTCGTTACGATGCGATGGCCGTAATTCCAATAGGTGGAGTATTCTGCGGTGTTTACCAGTTCAGTCTCTACTCCGGCCTTTGATTTCTTTGCAGGCAATTTGTGCCAGCTTTTTCGCAGGAATCCGCCTACTCCCGGATTTGATACTTTGAAACTGACAACGGTCCCCGCATCGGGCCCGTTCTTGACGGTAAAAGTCACCGGATTTGGATGCTTTCCCACAGGCGTGTGTCGTTTCGCGTAGGCAACACCGTTGTTTACAGCCTTATTAAGTACCTTTTTATCAATCTGCTGGATATCGTCCACCATCGCCATCAGCTCCTTACGAAACTGGTCAATAGCTGCCTGATTCCTGCGATAATTACTACTGCTCATACATTATCATCTCTCTTTATTTCACACTGCCACTGATAGGAGTGCGGGTGGCACTCTCCCAAATCAGCCTCGATGGTCTTTCCGGTTCTGAGTGTGATCAGCAGCTGATCTCCTTCCCGGATGTCTTCTTCCAGGCCGCAGAACAGCTTATGGCTGTTCACAATGGCCGGATTCGGCGCACCAGTGGATACCTGACCCGAAGAACTGTACCGGCAGGGCCGATCCGTTGCCACAGCTGTTTTCACTTGCTTCGTGATACCATCTATTTCGACGTCTGTCCATCGGTACACATCCATTTTGGCATCATACATTCTTGCATACGGGTTTCGCATATCCTCTCAGCCTCCTGTGCCTCCTCAGACCTGCCTTATCACTCTCAGACAGGCCATAGATACTCGCCTTCGTGTTTCCCTCCGTCTGTGCCCAGGTAATACTCCCATCACCTTCCTTGATACTAGCAATCTCTGGGTTATATCCGTTTCCCTCCACGGCCTCATAGTCAATAATTCCTTTCGCCTTTTTTCGTACAAAGGGTTCCAGAATGTCCGGTATGCAATCCGGATCCAGGTTGCAGTAATCACAGACTGTCAGAATCAGATCCGAGATGATCAGATCATGGTCTTCTGTACCAAGCCGTAGATTTTGCTTTACTGTCTGCAGCATCTCTTTCCTATTCATCTTATACCTCCATAGTTTCGATCTTCTGATGGGTCATACTGTGAAGAGCAGATTGGCGGTATTTCTTAAGCTGTGCATAAGTTGGAACAGATTCTCCTCTCAGCCTTAACTGTCCATTTGTATAGGAAGTCAGTTCAGCATTGGTTGACCTTCCCAGATATCCGTGTGTTACAATGGATACGCTTACAATCAGGCTTTCTTTGACCATAACCGGATTTCTGCTCAATGATACAGCATCGATCCTCACCGCCATCAGACCACCTCCATCTGCTCCCGGTTCTTAATAACCTCGTCCGCAATCATCAACGTGATTTCCAAAATGTAAAGATTGCTCCGGTACGTTGGCTGAATTTTCACGTCTACAAAGCTTCCATCTTCCTCCTGGGTCACTTCACAGCCGCCTGATGCCTCTACTTCGCCATTATATATCAGTTCATAGGTGGCATCTTTAACAACAAAGTATTCTGATTTGACAGAATGGACGAAATACTTTACATGTCTGTCTTCGCCCAGAATAAAACGTATCATAATGCCACCTCCTGACATTCTGGAATCAATCGTGTAAACAGATACTCTGTAAACTGCGGCTCCATTTGATATGGCGCCTGAAGGAGCTCAAACGTATACTTTGGAAGTGGCAGCGCGTGAATACAGATATTTCCGGCATCTACGGTATAAAGCATCTTTGAAAGATACGTCTGATTTCCTGCTTCATCTTCGGCCACCACCTCTACCACATATTCTCCGTCAGCATCAAAAGGGACCGGCACATTCCACCGGTCCTCATCTGCCTTCTGTAGTATTACTTCTACGCCATCTACCAGGCCAAATACACGTGCTACTGCCATGGTATTGCCTCCTTAGTCTGTAACCTCCACGCTTATCACGTAGGTCTTGCCAGCATCTACCGGATTAGGTGTAAGCGTAACGGCCTTAATCGTCGGGGCTACGGTATCGAGTGTCACTGTCCTGGTTACGGTCGTGCTCTTACCCGCGGAGTCTGTCGCCACAACTGTGATCGTGTTGCTGCCAGATACCAGCGTCAGAGTCTTGCTGAAGGAACCATCTGCCCCTACCGTCACGGCTTCTGCTGATCCGCTGTTAAGCTTAACCGTCACGGTGACCGGGCTGGATGTGATGTCATTGGTCGTACCGGCTACAGTGCAGGCTGCCTTATTCGTAATCAAACCATTTACCGGAGCCGTGACAGACAGTGTTGGAGGAACAGTGTCGATCTTAAAGGTGACACTCTTCTGGGCCGCGGCGTTGCCGTCATAATCGGACGCATCGATCTTAATTGTATGGCTGCCATCTGCCAAGGCTGTAGTCGGTGTATAGGTACAATCATATCCACCAGTGATGGCCGTCTTTGTAATGGCGCTGCCTGTAACCTTGCTGCCGCTGTCAATGGTAATACCGATCGTATCTGGATTGACGCCAGAGTCGTTATCCGTAACCTTCCAGCGGATCGCTGGCTTATTATTGATGATCAGTGCACTGGCCGTCGGATATGTGATTGTAATAGCTGGGGCCGTCTTCTCCTTTACGCAGAGCTGCAGGCTGCTTCCGAGTGTGGCATCTGTGTCATTTTTTGTGGTCACGTTCCCGGCCTCGTCCGTGGCCTTAATCGTCACTGGAAAATAATGCCCGTCGTTATTGTTATAAGACGACGTGGCCGGCGCTGTAATTGTGGCCTCATATTTCTTCGAGGTACTGTTATAGGTCAGTGTGGTTGTAACACCGTTAATTACGGCCTGTACTGTCTTAACTGCCATATGTCAGACCTCCTTATCCGATCTTATGCTTAAACGCAACAATCCTGATCTGCTTCGGCTCATAGACTCTTTCATAGTTGATGGCATTCATCAGTTCCGCCTTCGTCGGAGTCTCTACATGCTCTCTGGCAAGGTCAGTCCATTTGATCCCACGTGCATGCATGATGAACGTCTTACGGTTAATCAGGTAATCTACACCGGATCCCTTCTTCTTGTCTCGATCTACTTCAGTAGCAACAAAGCCGACGGGAGAACCATTTCCGAATGCAATTGCCCCCTGGCCAAACAAATATGTGGTATATACGCCATCTGCGACCGGACAGCCATCATCCACAATTACCCGGCGTCCCTGGTAGGTATCAAACTCAACATCAGTAGAATCCCGTTCTGTGTCGATCAGGTTATTTTTCTTCAGAAAAGCCTTTGTGGCGCTGTGCATGGCCACAGCCGTCAACTGTCCCTGGGCGTCACCGAGCAGCTGCAAAGCATCAATAAAAGCGCTGGCACTGATCTTCTGGGCCGCGGCGGAACCCGCTGTCGAAATGTCCAGGATATGGTCTGCAAGTGGTGTTTTGGTCTCTGCTGGTTCTGTTGTGGTCTGATAGCTGCCGAACACTCCGGAAAGCACCTGGATCAGAATCTTCTGGTACTCTCTCGCCCAATATCCCGCTACCAGATCACCAATGGCGGCCATCGGGTCACTGCCGGCAAGCGCAGTCGATAAATCTGTGGCAGCCCACATATTAGCCCTGCGCACTGTCGTAGATACATCCTTGTTAGACGTGATCTTCTTTGCAGTCAGATCCTGATCCTCGATAATGTCCTCAGAATCTCCGCTCAGATCCTCGAAAAACGGCATCTGGTGGATCGGCGCCGCTTCACTGGCCAGACGGTCAAACTCTGCATTATTTGTGATAATTCCGCTCTGGAAGAGTGCGGATAACTCCATGGTCCGGTTCACGACATAAGGTGTGAACAGTTCCGGTACAATGACATCTGATAATTTTGTTACTGGCATTTAATCACCTATTTCCTTTCTTATACGTTGATGGTTACTCCGGCTGCCGCAGCCAATACCTGTGCCTGAGCCGGATTTTCTCTCAGCAGCTTTCCCTGTTCGGTAAGGTTAAAGCTGTCTTTTGCAAATGGATTCTTAGTCGGAGGAGTCCCCCCGCCGGCCGGTCTATAGTCTGCCCCCGGCTCCGTCTTAAACAGATGGGGAGAGGACTCCTTCAGGGGCTTCACGACATCATCAATCCCGACCGGCTTCCCGTCCTTGTCGAAGGTAAACTTGTCGAGCCCTCCCTGCTTATAGATAATATAATCGGCATCAACCACACCTGCCTCTTTCAACTTATCCTTCAGGGCGTATTCTTTTACCGTGTTGGCCGAAGCAGTTTCCAAAGCCGTCACCTTTTCCTTGTACTCTTTGACCTGCTTCTGAAGTTCCTCATTGTCTGAGTTATCCTTCTTCAGTGTCTCAATGGTCGTATTTGCTTCCTTCAGCTTTCCGCTTACCTCGTCAAACCGTTCTTTTGGTACAAACCCCTTAACCGCCTCATTCCACACATCGACGGCAATCTGAGCGTGCTCCTCTGGCAATCCTTTTGCTACTAACTCTTCTTTCTTCATGATCCCTTGCTCCTTTCGATTCATCTTCACTTGTTATCCCGGTCGTGTCCGGTGATGTCTCCCTCTTTTTCGCCTGGGATACCAGGAAGGCGGATTTTAAGTATAAAAATACCACCAGTCATTTTGACCGATGGTATCATCACTTTACTATTTCTGATATCTGTACTCCTTTTTGCAAACATTGCCGTATATAGCCAACATACTCATCGTAGGACATTCCGTCATAGAGTATTTCGATGTATTCGTCTGGCTCCATATGATATCTCTCCAGATAAGCCTTATGCAATTCAATAAGTTCCTCTGTAACTTTACCCTTCCACATTTTTCATCAACCCCTTCAACTTCATGTTAACACGTTCTGTCCCAGAAGGGAATAGATCGTTTAACATTTTTATTACCTTCGGATTATTTTCATAATACATTCTTCCGTACTGAGCCCAGATTTCTTTCATTCTCCGGTCTGGTTTCTTCGTCCAGTACGTTTCTTCATGACCATAACCAAGATGTATAGACCCGTCACTCAACGCACTGAAGATATCCGATATGCCTCTATATTCTTCCTTCAAACGCTCACGCCCAGTAATAGATTTTTCGAACGCATCAGGATATCTTTTTGTTAAGTATTGGATAGGATTGTCAAACAGTTCTTTATTCTTTTTGATGTCAGCCTCGAAATTAGTGAGCATATTACTTCCCTTTGTTACTTTGTATTTGTCATCAATCCGGTGAAATACCTCGTGTGCGATAGTCCCCCTCCCTCCCCTTGGATTGACTCCAATAAGGTTAATGTGCTCCACGTACTCTGAATTTCTGCTGTCAGTAACATAATACTGTGTTTCTTTTGATTCTCTTTGAAGCAATTTGCTTACCCTGAAATCAGACATAAGCAGACCTGATTCAAACGATTCCCTTGTTTCCGCTGGCAACTCGTCATAATTTATAACTGTTTCCCCAGATACAATGCCCTTTGCCATCTTTTTAGCTTTATCTGGCAAGCTGTCTTCCAATGTATCCCCTTTTCCGGCATATTTCTGACTCCATTCTCTATACGTCATATCAGCCGGAATCTCCACAGTCTTCCCCGTCTCGGGATCCCTGGCCACCCGTAACTCACCGGACAGATCATCATCGTCATAAAAAGGTACATCGGTGCAGCGACAGAAGCAGTGGAACGGCGGCATGTTTTCGCCAGTAATCTCTTTTCCCACCTCGTAGACCTCACCGTCTTTATCCCCACAGATATCACAGGTCTTACTGTCCAGCGTAGCCAGAATCTGGTATTTTTCTACGCCGTCCTCCTTGTACCCGGCATGGGTGGCCTCGCTCATCAGGAACGAACTCTCTGTATGGAGCAACCGGTAAGCATCGAACTTTTTAGCATTCATCTTTTTGGCAAAGTCATTGGTCAGGGCCTGTGGACTCTTCCCTTGGACCATCATGGTTGTGAGCGATTCCATGAGTTGGGTCTGAAGATGATCCTTCTGCTTCCAGAGCCGGCTGGAAAAACTGGCGCCGTTGAAAGGGTACTCCAGCAGCTTTTCCACCGCGTGTGGATCTACCTGGGCGAATGCAGCGTGAAAGCCATGGTACTGATCGATGCTGAACCATGTTCGGTAATAGGTATCCTTATAGACCTCCTTCATGGTCTGCTCTGCCGCAGCCTGGTAGTCAACCGCATACAACTGACGGAGCATAGCGTCAACCTGGGTCTCCAATGCCTGGTATCGGGTGATTCTCGCTTTAATAGACATGTTGTTGACCGTCTGATTATGCTTACCGATGTTTGCCATGGCGAGGTCGATAAAATCCCGTAGATTACCGATTTCAGCCTTGCTAAGCTGCCTCTGTGCCGCCGCATAGGACAGGCCATTCTCTTCCGCGTATTCGAAGTAGAAAGCTTCTATGGTCTTCTGCAGTTCGCGGCGCGTCTGATTAAAGGCTTTCTCCAGTTTTGCATAGTATTGGTTTACCTGCATCTCTCCCGCTTTGTACATGGCTTCTTGTCGTGTCTGCCAATAGCCCATTACTCATCACCGCCCTTGCCGCCTGGGTCCTTTTCGTCCGGATCCGCAGGAGGGAACATCTCGGAGATCTCCCGCTGGGCCTCTGTTTCTACTTCCTTCTGCTTGTTGAGGATATCCATTTCTTTTTCCGGATCCTCGACCCACGGGTGCTTTGACACGATGGTCTCATCGGAAATCACCCCCTTCGACTGCTGGGCAATTTGGGAGAGTTCCAGATCATTCTTGACACTGGTACGTGTCCATGTCTGAACGATTGTGTCGTCTTTGATCTTGATATTCAGTAACCGGCAGACGCACCGGATAAACCGGCCAAAGCCCAGTTTAAATTCTGTCTCCGTCAGGCCTGATTTAAGCTCCAGGAGGGAATATAAAAAGCCCAGGGCCACGCCTGAGCTGTTTCCAAAATTCTGCGGATCCGGATCAATGCCCTGCCCCTGTTCAAAAATACATTTCCGGGTCGTAGCCAGCAGCTCCTTGCGGGCCTCCACCGGCAGCTCAATCGTTAGGGTGGAAACTCCCGACTTGTCCTCCCCGCCTTCATTCTCGATCTGAATTGCTTTGTAGTCCTTCAGTTCCCGGAGGAACTGGCCCAGATCGTCGCCACCATAGTTGGTAAGCACGAAAATAACTTCCTGAATGTCTTCCAGGTCGTTGACAAATCCACTGAATACTTTGCAGTAGACATCAATCAAAGGCTTTATATTATCCAGGTCACCTGTATTGATATTGTTGTTGAAAAATGGGAAGAATGGCACCTCGCCGATATCATGCGTAAACTCATTTACCAGATTACTGTTTCCTTCTGTGTCAATCAGGGTAAAGGAGTTATATGGCATCAGTCCGGTATCGATTACGCTTCCTGCCTCCACCGCATACGCCTGACAGGTCGTATCATTCCAGTATTCGTAGACATCCAGTTCTTGCCCGCTGTCTGTGACATCGTGATAGCAGCGTAATGCTCCTTTAAGTTCTTTCTCCAGATTATTACTCCACACTGGGATCACCTGTCCAGATGGCACTATGGCATATTTGTACTGCTTCGTATTTCTGTCCTTCCAAAGATGTAGCCATGCTACAGAAGCGTTGGAAGCCTCTACACAGAGATCCTTGCAAGTCTTAGCATACTTATCTCCAAGGAACGCCGTCAATGCTTTATTAGATGCCTTATCGCCCAGATCGAACAGAGGCGGCGCTGTAAACATATAAGACGCTTTCTGATTGACCAGGAGACCGTGGAAGTTGAGGGGGATCCTGTTATCTGCATTCCGCAGCGGGTTCTCCCCTTGCTCTGTTTCTCTTTTCTTAAGCGGCTCCAGTAAAATATCCGTCTGGTTCCGATAATACCGATCCGCAGTATCGGCCTGGGCAAGAAAAGCACCATGCCCCGCCGTATACTTCTTAATCAGTTTTTTTACAACTTCCATTTCCATTTCTCTCACCTCTATTTCATAATTCGGATCCCTGTTCGATTCTTAATTATGCTCATGCAGAAATACCGCAGAGCATCTAATGCATGGTCGTGTTCCTTTACTGGTTTATCCTCTCCGCGTTCCCCGGCTTTCGCATCCCAGATGTAGGAAGCAAATTCCTTAATCAGGTTGTCACAGGAGGAATCAATAAAAATGGAACCCTGGAGCAGCAACGTGGCCACGAACCGGATTCCGTCTAATACATCATTTTTTGCCTTTTTTACTTTATAACCGTCCTTTTCCAACTGGGCCTTAAAACTGGCCGCCGCCGGGTCCAGAATAACCGCCTTAATTGCAATACCGTCAAGCCAGGCTGTCAGGTCATCGGAGAACTCCTTATCCGTCTTCTGCCTCCCCTTGTCGCGGCCTGAGTAATAATATTCCCGCCGGCAGTACCATTTCTTATCGACAGCTTTATTCCACAGCAAGAAGGCCGTAGGGTTCTGAGTTCCGTAATCGCAGCTGACGTACCGCTCATCTGTCCAGAAATCATGTCCTGTCTTTGCCTTATAGGACACCGCCAGCGCTTCTGTGTCCGTTACATTTCGAGCAGGGTCGAACATATCATAGATAATGCCCTCGGCCATTGCCCACAGGCCCATGATATACCGCTTGAAAAATACCCCGGTATACATACTTCGGTACCTGGCCTTAATCTCCTCTGACAAGCTCAGGTTATCGTCCATCGTAAAATGGACATACAGCAGTTTCTTGAGCGCCGGATCAGCCCCTGTCTTAGCTGCGTCCTCCCGGATTTTTGCCACTTTTTTCTTACCAAGATAACCGATGGCCTTATCAATCCAGTTGACCTTGAACCAGTGATATGGGCCGTCCGGATTGCAGTTAAACCAGTACTTCGAACCAGTAACCGAGCACCGGCCGGTTGCCTGGTTGACAAAGGACTCCGGCATCAGGGCCACCTCATCGCAGAAGAGACCGGCCAGTGTGATACCCTGAATCAGGTCCTGGCTGCGCTCATCCTTGCCACCAAAGATATAAAAGTAGTTCGTTATCTGGCCGCGGCTGATTTCCACCAGATTGTCAGCCCGATGATCTGATACCCGGTACCCGCGGCTCCGAAGCATTAATTTCAACCAGAAGAGGACGTTACGCCGGAACGAGCCAATAGTCTTGCCGCACATGGCAAAGTTCTGACCGCTATATGTGCTCATCGCCCAGAATATAAAGGACAGGGACATGCAGACGGTTTTACCCGACCGGATAGCGCCATCGGCGATAATACCGTCATAATCCTTCACCGGGCTGTCAGGCAGCCACCAGGTAAGAATCTGTTTCTGTCTCTGTGAAAATGGCTGGAACTTGAAAGTCTGTACTTTTGTGAGAATTCCCCGCTTTTCTTTCAGCCGAGCCAGTTTCTCCTTCATACTGGCAATATGCTCTTTAATTGTCATCGGCTCCTGCCTCCCACAGACTTTCGGCTTCTGTATTCAGTGCTGCCAGGAACCCATCATCTTCCTGCTCTGCTTCCTGGCCTCCAATTTTCAGAGTTGCCAGTTCCACCTTCATAAGTTCAATTTCCAGGCGTGCATCATCAAAACCAAATTTATGTAGGGACTCAATTGCTCGTTGCTTTCGGCCCTGGACACGGGTCAATGCATCTTCAATGGACTGGATCTGCCCCAGGACTGCCTGATCCTCTTTTAAATCTGTCCATTTATCTTTTTCTGTTCCCTTTTTCTTTTTAACTGTCGTGAAATCGCAATCTCGCAAATCGTCAATTCGTTTCAGCATCCGGCGCTCCCGGACTGTCAGGAGTTGGATCTCTTGAAGAAGTAGTTTCTCTTTATCTGGCTGGATCATGCCGATCAGCAGTCTCTCGTCGTCTTCCAGGGTATCAAAAAAGAGAGTTTCAAACTCTCCCGTAGTGACTGCATTCTTATTTCCCGGCGGTCCGGTGCCGCCATGACCGACAGCGTTCTTGTTCCCTGGCTGCCCGCCTTTGGCTTTTGTTGTACAACTTTTCTTTGATTGTTGTACAACATTCCATTTACCGCGGCTTTTCCAGACAGCCACTACCTTTTCATCTTCACCAAGCATGGCTGCGATTTCTCGGTTGGTGATATTTCCATCATGCTCTTTATAGATTTCATATGCCCGGTCCTGATTTGGGCTTCTCGGCCTTGCCATCACCACCACCTCTCATTCGTTTCGTTTTTGGGTATAGAAAAAGAGGCGGCTACTCACCATCCTCTTCCTCATAAACTTCTCTGTTCTCTTCATACCTTAGGGTGTTAGGCCCCAGAAAATGGCCGGTTCCCCAATGATTGTTGAAGGTATCAACCTCTTCAGCTACTTCTTTTTCTAAATCTTTATAATCTTTCTCCATGTTATCACCTCTGGGATAGTATGGTCAAATGCAGTATAATTTATTAAAAAAACATCCATCTTTCGACAGGCGCCTTCAGAAAAATTAAATACAAATTCACTTTTTTGTGTATTCACGGATTTCTTTCAGCTTTAATGATTTTGATGATTTCTATACCAGTCCTGTAAGTATCAATATCCTTAGAAGGATAATTATTTAAAAATAAAAATATCAATAAAGCAATCACAAATACTATTGAGAATTGACTTAATATACTTGAAAAAGACAAAAAATTATTTTTCATACTATCAGGTATTATAGCTGCAACAACTGCATAAATAGCAATGCATATAGGTACAATATCTTTAAATGCCATCAAACGCTCACTACTTTCTTTGCTTATGATAAATGATATTTCTAAATAATCCAATTCCTCATCTGAAAAATTACTTAAATAGCTTTTTATGCTTTGATAACCGTTAAATTCCAACTTTTTGTTTGATCTGATAAAATTTTTTACGTCTGACAACTTTTGCATATTTTCCCCTACCTTTTTCTTTCATCATACACCAAAAACTGACAAAAGAAAACACCCATCTTCCGACAGGTGCTTAAAAAGGAGAAACATTTTAATATTAACAGGAAAAGCGCCCAGTCTACTGAGCGCCCAAAATGAGGTTCTACAATTTATTGCATCGACGCTTGCGCCATTTTACTTAACGTATCTTGTAAAACAGCTGAACAACTGATGTTATTTTCTTCCGCATAAGTATTGAGCCATGCAGGAATTGTAAGAGTCTTCTTTACCGCCTTGCTTCCGTACTTTTCAGCATAGGCGTCCATATCTAAAGCAACCATATTCACAAACTGCCCAGGCTCTGTATTAATGCCTCCGAACTCTGACGCTTTAGGCGCCTTCTTGCCGTCCTCCAGTTCTGTGAGTACCCAGCCGCTGGCAGCATCTTCTGCCATAAAGATCGCTTCTGCCATATCATCTCCACCAGTAACACAACCGGGCAGATCCGGAAACTCAACGGCGTAACCTCCGCTTCCATCTTCATAAGGTGTAAATATTGCTGGATAAACTAATTTCATGATTTTCCTCCTTTTTAGCACAGGCATTGGGGGCTTTACAGCCCCGCCTGCTTAAATATTGATTTTACAACGGTCATATTAATGTCTTTGCCCTTATGCTCTGGTATTGTAACCTTTCCGCTCTTAGTTGGGTGTTTATATTGATGATGAGAACCAACTTGTTTTACTTCATACCAGCCATCTTGTAAAATCATTTTCTCGACTTCTCTGAACCTCATCTCTGTCCTCCTTATGTTATAATTATAGCACGTATAGTACGTATTGTCAATAGTTTTTGATACATATTATACGTATTATTCAAAAAGAGCCCTTACATATTTGTAAGAACTCAGTCAAAGGAGAAACATTAATTATGGAGGATAAATCAGCCACCGACCGGTTAAAGCCGGCGGCCGTCAATTGGGGGAGGAAATCCGTTTTTCAGATCTTCCAGTTTAAAGTCTACCACATTCGAAGCGAACAAAACGAACAAACTTATTTTTCCTGAAGAAATCTTTCAACTGCCATTCTGCAACCATCTGCTGTATACCTTCCTCCCATACGATGTGCCACCTGAACCCATGACAGCTCATCGAAAAATTTATACCTAATCATGCGCCGCATTCTGGAGTCAGCCAGACTATTTATGTAATCGTCAACCTCGTTGGTCAGCTCGAGGAGTTGCAACTCAAACTCATCTAACTTCTTCTTGCGATCCTCCAGCAGTTTCTTACGCCGGTAATAGTCTGGAACTGGAAAGCCGGTAATCCGGATACTGCCATATGTTCCGTCAGTTCTTGTTCCCTTAACGGAATCTGACACCTGGCATCGGCTCGTCTCCATCTTCTTGATCTGCTTTTCCAGCTTTGCGATCTCGTCACGCAGATCCTGATATTCCACCTTTAGACTGCTGTACTGTTCCAGCACCATCTTGTCCACCGGCTCCACCTCCTATCCTCGGATGATTATAACCTCCAATCGCATACAAATGCCCCTGCCTCTCACAATCACAATTCATCCGGCCGCACTCCGCCGGCCATCGCTTCCGGCAGATCAGGCAGATCTTCTCCACCTTCGCGGCCCTGATACTCGTTTGACGTCTGTGCCTCCTCCAGACCGGTTCCCGCAGCTCCGGATCCGGACACATTGCGGTATAACAGTAGGCCGGCATCGTCGCACTATGCGTCTCTGGCCTGGGGCCTTTCAGTATGTATTCCTGCTTTGCCGCTCTGGCCTGTGCCGACTGAAGAGCCATTGCATGTTCTTCTTTTCTATCCATGGCGTCTCCTCCACAGCAAGTACGGAATCACCCAGATCGGCATCGTAATCGCTACAATGACCCTTTCTATAGTTCTGCCCCAATATCTCATGATCCGCCTGGTCCTGCGCCGTGCATCTGCCAGGCCGGATACCATCTCGTCCATTTGTTTGATCATTGGATCTCCTCCCTTCGTTCGGAAAGTATCAGTTTAGCGAATTAAACCACCTCTCTAATCCGCTCTGTAAGTTCTGTTTCTCGCTCGTATAAATTTTCAAGTTCTTCTGCCGCTAATTCCAGTAAGTCTTTTAACTCATTAATCTTTTTCGCCATTGCTTTTTCGTCTTTTAGCCAGCACCCTGTACAGGTACGTTTTTCATAATCCCTCTTAAATAAAATGATTTCCTCCGGCTCCAGGTCGGTATCTTCATATGTTCCCAAACGTTCAAGTAATAATGCCTTATAATCCCAACTGTTCTCACCACAAGGCAAGTTATCTGCCGCCCGATGTGTGCCATCAGAACAAATTTTCGTTAATCTCTCCATAACGTTTCCTTTCTTCCAGTTCTCCCGGAAATGTTAATTTACTTGCGATAATATCTTGCTGATGTATTGTCTGCAAACTGCACAAGGACGGATAATGGATAGTCTGATTTCCTATCTTTTTCCTTTTCTTTGTATTGAGGTTTATCAACACTGGTTGGTACTTTATGTGCTTTTTCACATTCTTCGGCAGCAACAAGGTCTTTATACACTGTACCGCAAATACAACAACTGTAGCTTATATTTTTACTTGGCATATATTTTTTCTCCTTTAAATATTAATTTTCCGTCTACCCGCCGATACCTCGCCGATAGGTTCCCGGTGTTTCGCCGATAGGTTCCCGGTACTCTTTTTTAAGATTAATTTTCTGTAAGTTCTATAACTGTATCAAAAATATCTTTCGATAGTTCGTAGTGCCTGCAACGTTTTGATTGATCTTTGATAACTAGATCGCCAGTAATCCCAAACAATACCGAAACATCGTTTCGTTCCTGCGCGTTGGTACAACTCCCATTTTTGTTCCATGCGCAGTTAGCGCACTGCTTCTTGATCTGTATTTTTCCAGCAGCATGGCTTAGCTTACCAAACATGCAATCACAGCCATCATCTTCGGTTTTTGACGGTATGTACCGGCTGCGTCCGGTACCGTAATCCACTTCATCGTATCCATCTCGGTATGTATACGTTCGAGTTTTCCCGCAAAACGGACATAATTTTGTAAGCGTCTTCCGCTGTGGTCTGGTGCTATACATTTTCTTATTCTCCTCTCATACTGTCGTACAATAGCCGCATCGCATCCAGTCTCATTACATTCTTGCAGCAAGGTGCTGACTGCTTTACCTCCACTGGCGCTCCAATGAATGCAGCCTCCAGGCGCATGATCTCCTTCGCCACTTCCTCCAGGGTGTATATGCGCTCTGGCTCCGGTGGAGGGTTCTCGATATTATCCAGATCACACACAAATGATGCCAGTGCCGCAACCTTAAGTTTCATTTGCCGGATATGGATATCGTTCTGATCTGACACAGTCAGGAGACAGGCGCTCAGAAGCTTATTTTCCTTTTCCAGCATCTGGCGGACCACCTGCAAGTCTGTCGTGGACTCCTCCAGCTCTGCCTTGTCTGCGGACTCAAGCTCGTTAAGCTTCGTCTTAATTTCTTCCAGGGCACGATTTGACATACCCCTGACTGCAGCAAGCTCCTCATCGCTCATAGATATCAGTTTCTCGACGGTATCAATCCCAGCTCTTTTCAGGATATTTTCGGTTCTACTGGACAGCTCCATTTCTCCGATCGACTTCAGTTCTTCCGCTGGCTCTGGTACCTCCTCGTACTCTGCATCAATCACCGGATCTGGCTCACTACAGTTACTACCGTCACCCGGCACATTTTTCTTGTCGTCCGGTACGGTGCATGAGAACCCATCACGGTATATGCATGGTGTTTCATAGATGTTCCGTGCTCTCGGCTGTGGCTCTGATTCCGGTTTCGGCACCGGATACCAAAATTCATACTCTGCCTGAAGTCTCTTACGCTCTACGGTAACAGTCTGCCCTCTGTCCGGCTCAAATTCTACAAACTCATGCCCCACCATTACCTGGTACTCCAGGCCCATCGCCTGGACCTCAATGTCTGGAATATTATCCGACATTGGGTGAAGGCCGCGGCTGTCGAGATCATCTAAATACGTCCTGACGACCTTCGCCAAACATGCACCGTATTGATCATCTGCCGTTAGTCTATTTTTGAATGTGAAATACAGCGCTTCAGGTTCCGGAGTCTGCTCCTCTGTCTCCCGCTTCCTGATCGACCGCTCACAGGCATACTGACATGGCTCCGTACACTCCTTGCAACACGGGACCGGCTCATGATCTCCTGCTCGGTGATACGCCTGATCCAGATCAATAAATTGGCATCGCTCTCCAATCTCTTCCCTGAGGGTGTCAATGCGTTCGATCTGCTCGCACGGGAACGGGTTCCCTGTCGTTGCTTCCACACATCGGCAGTATTCCTGCCGGATATCGCATTGCAGATGGCACATGAAGCAATCGTGTCCACCCTCGCAACCAGGCATTACAATCAGGGAATCTGCCGGATATACTTTAATGGGTTTGCCATAAGCCGACAACTTCTCCGGCTCTGGAGTTTCGACCGTCGAAACTTCTTGGATATCAAAAACTTCTTCCTGCGCACTTTCTTTTGCCTGATTTTCTTGTGACGTCACAAGATTTTCGGCGTCTCCTTTCCGGAATTCCCTCAGCGTCTTGACGGACATATCCGGGCTCACCTGGCTGCGTTGCTCCTCTGTCATGGATGCCAGCTCTACCAGCTTGTACTTGTCGTTGTAATCACAGTATTTGCTGTCCAGTATTGGGGAGTTACCACCCACGGACAACTGCTGATTGACTTTGATGCACTTCGAGGCCCAGCCCTCATCTTTCTTATACCGATCTTCCAAGTATTCCTTAAAATTCTTATATCCGGATTCTTTATAGAGCTTTTCGTCTCGGATCCTCCGCAGATAGTATCCATTAGCCACGAACGCTCTGACTGCCGTCATCATGCCGGAGGCAATATAGTTTTCAGCCTCTTCCATTGTTATATTTCCCTGATAATATCTATCAACTTCCTCCATCGTTTCGCCCTCCTGACTATCTGATCGTCTCATACAGTCCCTTATGCTCATTCCACTGTACGGCTACCGGTGTCCCGCATTCCAGACAGTTAATATCAAACATCGGATCCGTCATATTGGTCAGATACCGGAATGCCCCGCCGCATTCACAGTTCACGAATAATGGTACCAGTGGATTCTCAAATTCTGTTCTGGCTCCGCAGTTGTCACAATGATAATGGTCTGATTCCTTCTTCATGCGGAATCCTTTGGCGGCTCCGCATTCCGCACATTTGATGTACAGGAATCCCCGATATTTTATCTTTGCAGGAAGGGTTTTACTCCCCTCAGCGTTCCATGTATCAGCATCTCCTTTGATCCCTTTGGCCGTCAAATAGTCATCTATCGTATTCTCAAAGGTTTCCTGAATCTCTTTCTTTGCTGCTTCCGGTGCGTTCGCAAATTCATGGCTGATAATATGCAGTTTCGGCTCCTTCATTGCCGCTGTTTCATCCTTCGCGGCGTTTCCCAACCCTAACCGCACCAGCGTCTCATTCAGTTTCCAAAACACCTCGTAGCCCTTGTTCTCATCAAATTCCATTGCCGTATATGCTCCCGGCATTGATACTCTTACCTTCATGATTTTCTCCCTCCTGGCATACACTCAAAGTGTATCCGCAACTCCGTCCGTCTTCTGGTTTTTATGTATACGTGATCCCCATAAATCTCCTGCCCGCAGATGGAACATACAACGGGCTGTTTTTTTTCTGAAGGATCACTTTTCTTTTTTCCTGGCATCTCTTTCCATCGCCTCCATACGCTCACTTATCTCTCCAATTAGTTCACCTACGTTACGAGTGACTAAAGAACAATAGCTGTATTTTCCCATGAGCTCATTACCGTCCTGAATGAACTGCTCCCATTCATAAGATCCACGTTCCAGTACCTTGTTCCTCCACTTTACCCAGAAAACGTTGTGCACATCGTTGAAAATGTTCTTAATTTCGTCGTTTGTCATGCTATTACCTCCGAGTAACCAAATTTTATGGTTACTGTAACCATATTTTTAAAGTTT
>OIZR01000567.1_pt1 | contig 26679 bp, 31 predicted proteins | sample 1588591 | NCBI WGS metagenome assembly OIZR01 (sample SAMN03283249) | human gut metagenome | biome: human-associated habitat; material: feces | host: Homo sapiens | place: USA | collected 2013 | reverse complement strand
ATACTCTCTACGGCAGCCCAGCCCTGCAAGGTTGGGAGAGATGAATACGACCGCACGAATATAGAAAATGGCAATACCAACTTGAAACAGAAAAATCCTGCGGTGGAGATTCTTCTCTCCATCCGCAGGACTCGACCTTGACAGGGCAGATAGGCTGCCTTGTACCTTTGCACGATAAGAAACGGCATCAGGGACTTTGCGTGCGCCTTTGCTTACAACGCCTTCGGGCTTGCTTCCTCCGTCAGTCTGACTGTCGGCAGATTATTGCTCTCAATGAGCAGCACTATCGTGCCTGTGAGTTCGGTGTAAAGACGGTCGTATTGTCCGCTTGCGGCAAATGTGTCCGTCAAACCGAATTTGTCGAATGTGGCTTGAATAGCCTTGTTCGACAATAATATGGGTGCAAGCTTTTCGGGGAGCGGAGCAGACAGTTCCCTCTCAAACTCGTTTTCCAACACAGATACAAGCGTATCATACTTGGAAAAGTGCAAGCCCTGATACAAAACCTCGCTTGCCATGCTCTCTGCCTCGGGATGCGTGAAACCTTGCGCCACGGCATCACAGTAGGCTGTGAGAGCCATATCTGCCCGTGCGGTGATAAACTCCAAATCTTTCAATCTCTCGGGGTGATGCTCACTCATGTAACTTCTTAATTTCAATCGAAAGTAAGAAAGTTCCTGTTTGTTGTTCTCTTTCATAATCATTTGAGGTTCAATCGTGAATAATAAATGTTTGGTAATTACTTACTCTTATGCTTGTTGCAATGGAACGTTCTGCCGTGCTATCGACTCACAATATCCTTCAAAGGCAATATGCTCTCTGTCAGTGAGTGCGGTCATATCCTCCTGTATCTTGTGGTCGGTTATCTTTCCGTAGATTTGTGTCGTGCCGATATTGCTGTGTCCGAGCATCTTGCTGAGCGTTTCCATTGGGATACCATTGGAAAGACAAATCGTGGTTGAGAATGTGTGGCGAGCCATGTGAAAGGTCAAGCCTTTCTCTATCCGGCATATCTGCCCGATGTTCACACACGCAAAGGATGCTTTCCTTATTGTGAGATTGGGGAATATCAAGTCGTCCGCTTTCTTGTCTTTGATATAGAGCGAAAGGATTTGTTTGGCAATGGGCAGAAGTGGGATAATCGCTTCCACATTGGTTTTCTGCCTTTTGATTCGGATTTCCTCCGTACCGTCTGCATTATGGATGATATGCTTCGGCTTGAGCCGTTGCATATCTACACGCGCCAAACCGGTGAAGGCGCAGAAAAGGAAGAGTTGTCTTGCTCGCTCGAATTGTCTGTCAATGATAGGTGTTTGCAGTACTCGTTGCAGCTCCTCCGTAGTGAGATAACGCCTTGTGCGGTGTGGCAGTTCTGCCTTGTAGTCCGCAAACGGATCGATACGGATATACTTCTTCTGCTGACCGATGCCGATAAGCTTTCTTAGGAAAATGACCACAATCTGAATGGTGGCAAGAGAAAGGTTGCGTTCTGATTTGAGATAGAAGTCCATTCCCTCGATAAAACTATAGTCAAGCGATGGGTAGCGAATATCCTCCAGCCCCAAGCGTTCACGCAAATAAGCCTCAATGAGTTGAGTGGCATAGATGTAGTTGGCAAAGGTCGGCTTAGCTACCGTTATTCCCACACAAGGCCGCTTTTCCTCTATGAAAAGTCGTGCTTCCTCCAAAAGAAAGCCTTTGGGCTTGTCTTCTTCCATGAGTTCACGCTTCAGCAACTCGGCGGTGATATAGCCACGTTGCCAAACTAATTCTTGGTATTTGCCTTTGGCTTGTTCCTCTTTAGTTTGCAAGTAGCGGTTGATTTCCTTTGTTTCTTCGCCTGTTCCCTTGCACCGTCCTTTACGACTGTCCCAAAGTTCGGGAGCGATTTCCTTGCCCGTGCTGTATTGCACCTGCTCACCGTCTATGGTGATGCGCCCCATAATCGGACATTTGCCGTTCTTCTTCTCTTTGGAGCGATTGATATAAAAGAGTGTCTTGAATGTACTACGTGTCATAATGTCAAAGTTTTAAGGTGAATGTATCTTGTATGCGTTGTTGCACTTTCTGCATATCCCGATGGATTCTTTCGGAGGAAACCGCTGCATATACCTGTGTTGTTCTCAGGTTGGTGTGTCCGAGCATACGGCTCACCGTTTCGATAGGTACACCTGCCGAGAGTGTGATAAGCGAAGCAAAGGTGTGGCGAGCCATGTGGAAGGTCAGTGGGCTTTCCATGCCGATGTTTCTCTGTATGTAGTGCATGCCATTGAGAATAATGTCAGTAGTTGGGACATCAAATACAAAGCCTGCACGCTTTCCCCTGTACCGCTCTATTATCGCCCAAGCAGGAGGAAGTACTTGTACACGATACGGTGTCTTGGTTTTCATTCGCCTGCCCTTGATGCAGAGTTTGCCTTCTTCAGTGACGATATTCTCCTCCCGAAGATTGCGGACATCTGAGATTGCCAGACCTGTGAAGCAGGAAAAGACAAAGAGATCACGGACAATGCGGTAGTTCTCCCACTCAATCTCCAAGTCGATGATGTATTCAAGTTCTTCCTGCGTAATGCTTCTTGGTTCACCCTTTGGTCGCTCGTAACTGTATCCCAAAAAAGGATAGAAGTCCAGCACACCTTTCTTTACCGCCATGCGGACGATGGTCTGCAAGGTGGATAAGGTACTGGATATGCTGCTGCGTTTCAGTCTGCGGTCGATGGTAAGATAATACTCGAAGCCCTCGATAAAGGTTTTGTCCAACTGTGAAAGGGGAATGTCGCTTACCTTGTATTTTTTCTGCACATACTCACGGAGCAGGGAGAGCTGATAGGTACGGAGTTTGAACGTCTTCAAGGCTCGGTCGATGCCTATGCGCTCCTTTGTCTGTGTGAGATACTCCCCGAAACTCTCCAAAAGCAGTGTTTGGCGGTGGATTTGCCCCTGATAGGCATCCCTCACGTCTGTGGCGGTGAAGCATTCTTTCCTTTCACTGAGTTCGTGAAAGCGTGCGTGGATGAGTGCGGTGCATTCACCGAGTTTCTGATTGACGGACACCGCCATAGCACTCTTGCCGACGAGCCGTTGCTTGCGGCTGTCCCAAAGAGCGAGCGGAGTCTTGCACTTGGTGGAGAAGCCTGAATGGGTTCTGCCCACTGAGATGCGCCCGATGACAGGCACAAGCCCTTTCTTGTCGGTTCGTTTCGCCTGAACGAAGAACGATACTTTGAGTTTGTTTTCCTTCATTTTTTTCTGTCGTTTTTTCAAAATTTCCTTTGCCTGCAAAGGTACAGATGAACAAGTATTCCTGAGCGATGCAGAAAAATGAAAGATGATGAATAAAAACCTATGAAACAGTCGTTTACATTCAATTCGTAACCCCTTTTTGCTTTTTCCCTGATGGGTTACGATTTGGTAACGGAACTCCTGCCGTTTGATGCTCGTTCTTGCTTAGCCTCAAAATAGTAAGAAAATGCTAAATGATGATATTCCAAATAGTTACATTCCTTGCGTTTCCCTCTATTTCCCTTAATTCTTAATGACTGATTACGCCAGAAAGATGAGCCTTGATTTACGCATGATTGATGAAAATGGGTACTCAGACCATATAGACAACAAGGCAAGCCACTGTGCCAAGATGCTCAATGACTATTATCGAAAGTACGATGCACAGAAAGGTACACAGTTTGTTTTCTCTGACTTGGGTACTTACAAGCCCGGCGGAGACTTCAACATCTATTCGGAAATCAAGAGAAAGTTGGTAGAGGATTATCATATTCCATCCTATGAAATACGCTTCATTCAGGAATGCAAGAATGAGAAAGCCAAGAAAGCGATGGTGGATGCCATGAACCGAGGCGACATCCGTATCATCTTCGGTTCTACTTCCATGTTGGGCACAGGTGTGAACGCACAGCAGCGGGCAGTCGCGGTCCATCAACTTGACACGCCGTGGCGACCATCGGATCTGGAACAGCGTAACGGGCGTGCCATCCGTAAAGGAAATCTTGTTGCCAAGGAGTTTGCCGACAACAAGGTCGATGTGATTATCTATGCCGTGGAACGTTCCTTGGACAGTTATAAGTTCAACCTTTTGCATAACAAGCAACTCTTCATCAATCAGCTAAAAAGTAACCAGCTTGGCAGTCGTACCATTGACGAGGGTTCAATGGACGAGGACAGCGGCATGAACTTCTCAGAGTACGTGGCCGTACTTTCGGGTAATACCGACCTTTTGGAAAAAGCAAGACTTGACAAGAAGATTACCACCTTGGAATCAGAGCGCAAGAACTTCCTCCGTGAGCGTGATGCCGCAACGGGCAAGCTGGCAGAGATTGAGAGTTCCGTGTCTTTCCATACGGACAAAATCAAGGAGGCACAGTCTGACCTGGCTCTCTTTGAGCAGCGCGTGGAGCGTGATACCGAGGGATTACCTGTCAATAAACTGACAATCAAGGGTGTGGAAGACAGTACCGACATCAAGGCTATTGCTGCACGCCTGCAGGAGATAGACGAGAAAGCACGAACCAAGGGCGAGTACAACAAAATCGGTGAGATATACGGCTTTTCCGTCATGGTCAAGACGGAGAGCACTTCCAAGGACTTGTTCGACTGTTCTGTGAACCGCTTCTTTGTCAAGGGACAGGAAAGCATCTACTATACCTATAATAACGGTAAGTTGGCAACAGACCCGAAACTCGCCTGCCAGAACTTCGTTAATGCCTTGGAGCGTATTCCAAAGGTAATAGAGTCGCATGAGAAGGAAATGGCAAAGGTCGCAGCCAATAAGGACGTTTACATCAACATAGCCAACGGATCATGGAAGAGAGAGGACGAACTGCGTGCGCTCAAGAGGGAGGCAGCAGAACTTGACAGAAAGATTGCGCTTACGCTTGCACCACCGGAGGAGGAAAAAGATGAAACGGAAGAAAAGGAGCAAGAAGAGAATTTACCCAACAATAATTATTCTGTCGAAATGAAAAATGAGAACAATCCTGTCCAAGATAAAGAAGAGGATAGCCGTTTACAGAGTTTCAGACCCAAGTGGAGACACTAAACACATGTCGAGGGGCTAAATAAAAGTCAGACATTCAATATGGATGTCTGACTTTTATCACTATACCTGTAAATAACCTTTTAGCTTATCTATTCCCTCTTTGTGCTTATCGGGAGCCTGTTTCTTGAGTTTGCCTATATTCAGCAATTTCCATTGTACGGATGGATATTGGCTTAAATCCCCTGCGCAACATTTCTCCCACTGTGGTGTTCCATCCTCAAAGGAAACGAGGAATTCCTTATCTGTATTTGTAAGGCTGTCATTTACCTTTTTAATGATGGATTCGCGAGCCTGCTCATAGTCTGTATAGGTAAATGGAATATCTGACATTCCCCTGAATTGGTTTTCAAGTGCCTCCTCTTGGTTTATGCTATTAGGAGACAGAGATTCTACGATAGGCTTGTCGCTTCCCAATAAGCATAAGATGAGCCCGTCTTTTACATCTTCAAGTGTTTGGTCTTTCATGTATTTGCAGTCAAACATGTCACGTGGGTGCTGGCGGCTGAGGGCAGCTGTAATCTTCCCTCCATACAATTGAGAATAAGGAACTATGCGTGCCTTACAGTTGGCTTGAAACTCTTCCTTCGCTCTCGGACAGAGTTCCATGATTTCAACCTCTCCAAGTATGCCCCGTTTAGTACCATTTACCTCTATTTTCACCGTGGTGCCATCATACGTGCATTGCAATTTCCATACTTTGGATTTATGTATCACGTGTATTCCGGGAATGGCACGTTCTATACTTGTTTTCAGCTCTCCGAGATATTGATTTATCTTTTCCAAACTTTCCGTGCGTGGCTCTATCGGAATATAGGTAAGGTCAATATCAACCGAGTAACGTGGCAAATTTTGGTGGAACAGGTTAATAGCTGTGCCTCCATGAACTGCAAAATCCGTTATCTTGTAAACCAAAGGCATAATGCGTAGTAACAATGCCACCTGTTTTTTATATTGTTGATCATTCATAATCGTTTAATTCTTTTGGGACAATCATCTTATACTTGCTGATATATATACCGGATTTGACGAGTTGGAGTTTATGTGTCCCCAAATCTATTTTTGTAAGGTCTAAGTCTTCATACCAATAATGCCCCGCTTTTTCAGCCATATATAGAAACAGCCTCTTCATTTTGTAATGTTTTGTGGTTTCCAATAACGATTGGACAACATTTGGACGCAGAGTGGTCAGCTGCTCCATGATATAAAATAAATCCATATAATCATATTGTCGCGGTGTAAGCAACAGACATTCCATAAAAGCCTGCTCCGGGGAGGATATAAGCAGCCTCCAGTCCAAATATGTTAAAGTTGTTATCTGTGCACGGACAAATACTTCTGTCTTGAAGAACTTAAATTCACGGTCGAAAACGTCATGCTTCATCCATTGCGGCATCTTATCACTTGTCGTTGATATCATTAACAAAGGCTTGCCCATAGGAACATAATGGTTGAAGCCCCAAAGCTCCAAAGCAGAATGCGCTGCAACACGAAAACTCTTTCCTACCTGTTCGTTGAAGGACTGCAAAGCACCAAAAGCGGACAGCGTGTCGCCTGTGCGGTACATGACTCCTTTACACAGAGAGGATAACCAACCGGAAGAACGATACCTGCTCAACAACTGCCTGGAATAGCCATGCTCTACAAGCCATGTCGCAAACAGCAATCCGTTCTTTTGCCCGGATTGAAGCATTTGGTTTATTTTTTTTCCTTTTAGTACACTCATAGTTTACTTGCTGTAATTAAAACCAAACGCAAAGGTACAAAAGACTTTGCTAATTACAGTCGATTGGTTGAATTATTTTCCCGAAAGTAAACTAATAGTTGACATACAGGATAAAATTACAACCATTGTAAGAAAAAGGAGGATGAAATGGAATATGAAGACATTCCCAACATACTTGTATGAAACAGGCTTTTACCATAAGTCTCGCTTCTGCAACATTTCATCTATCTCTTCTCGAAGGAAAAGTAATCGGCCATTGGCTTTGAGATAAGGGATTTTCCCTGCCCAAACCCAGTTATAAATGGTTTTTTGCTCCACCTTCAAGATTTTGGAGACATCTATGATGTCCAAGTATTCCGGTTTCAATGGAGGATGAACGGTTGTATCTATTTCCTGTTCCTGCAGGACAAGCAAACGGTCGAGCTTATCTTCCACATTCTTCAGTTTATCAAACAGGCGTTTCTGCCATGTGTCTTCAGGCTGATGGTCTAAGTACGGCATAGTTCCCCTTTTTGATAGTTACCATTGGTATCTTGTGCCAAGATACGTTGTTCTTTCATATAGGCAATATACTTCTTCGCAGTTCTTTCTTTGATTTCCATTTCACGCATCAGAATCTCACACAGTTCTTGGTATGAGAGTTTGAGAGAACTTCGGAAAGCCTCTTTAACAACACCAATAAGTTCGTCGGTTTTGCGTTTTTCCTTGTCTTCCTTGGATTTCTCGCCACGATAGACGTGCATATCCTCTGCCTTGTCCCAGCCGAAGAGCATCATCGGCACGTCCAGCGGACTTCCGTCACGGACTTTCAGTGCCTTTACCACCGAGTATTCTGGATTGTCATCTTTCTCTATAGAGAGGATACCTGCTGCCTTGCGTTGCAGCTCCGAGCCGATATGTCCACGAAGCTTGATGCCGTTCGGTACAAAGTGCAGCACGCAAATAATGCAAGTGTTATAAATACCTGCCAGACGATAAAGCTCATCAACGATGGCAATGCTTTCCGTTTCATCATTAGCGGAGCGTATCAAGTCGGCTATACCATCAATCACCACAAGATGGATGCCTCCATGCTTATGATGAAACAAGTCCATGCTCTCACGGATAAGTTTCAGTCGGTCTTTACGGGAGAGCGAAGCCAGATATAAGGAGTGGTAAAACTCCGGTACGGTTTTCAATGAAGCACGTTGTAAGGTTTTACCCAGATTCTTGTGCAGTTGAGCTTCGGACTGTTCCGTATCATAGTGTAATACCGCCAAACCATTAGGGTTGGGCGTAATTTCCAATCCCAATGTCCTCTCGGCAGGTAACCGTTCTGTTCCTAATGTTCCGGTAAGAATGGCAGCCACATAATTGCTTTTGCCCGTTCCTTCACCACCTGTGATACAAAACAAGTTGCCCTGTGTACCAAGTGGCACTCCATTCACAGCTACAACGGACATTGAAGCGTCAGGAGGATTGTCATAGTCTATTTCACATGAACGTAACATCATGATGGTCTGTGTATAAATTTGGGAGAGCATGGCTGACAGCAACCCTCTCAATTCTTTTTCAGTATGCCCTAAGGCAAAGTAATCGGATATGTCTTTCTCGCTTTTGATGCCCTGAAGGGGGAGCGTCAGGGTAAGTACCTTATAAGCGGACAGGACTTCCGTTTGCCGTTCAGCCTCCCTGAGTCCGGTCTCGTCCGTATCGTATAAGAGAATGATGTGGCGAAAACGAAGCAGCAGGCTCTCGATTATGCTTTCCGGGATTTGTGCAGTCTCGCTGTTGAAACAGATAGCATTGAAATGATGGGCGGAGAGGGAAAGCACATCTTTTTCTCCACCCGTGATGAAGAGTATGTCGCCCTTGTTGGGCAGCTGCTCGAATCCGAACACATAATCTTCTGCCTTTTCTCCTCCATACAAGAACCGCATTTTACTGAATGGACGGTACACTTTAACAAAATTCCTCATGGAATAGCAGAACATAGGTTCTTCCGAAGAAGAATGAATGGTATATGCCTTTCCTTGGTTTGAAACCGACTCAAAGCGGGCTATGGACTTGACCTGAAAGCGCTGCAGGGTTTTCGTTCCGATGCCATACCGTGCCCAAAATCCAAGTTCGTTATCCTTGTAAGATTGTTCTGCGATCCTGAACCATTTTTTGGAGCCTGCCTGCTTACTGGCATTCACGGATATGGGAGGTTTGGGAGGAATATTGGCATTCGACTTGCTTTTTTCGCCCCAATCATTGTACGGTAATGGAATGTTCAGTTGCAGGTCATTGATAATCATCTTCAGCACTTTCATAAAGTCCCTCCGTATATCCAAGCCTTGTATTGCGGCTGCAAACCAAAAACAGTCACCGGAATACATTTCGTTACCGAAGTCTTTCATGCGATAGCACTTCGACCTCGTGTCAAAATAGATATTGCAGGAAGCCCGTCTGTCCTCATATAGTGGATTTCGAAAATTCCGTTTCGGAATAAAGTCAATCGGCATATAGAAACTGAAGATCTCCAGTCCCCTGTTTGTATGTTCCAAGATTTCTTCCTTAATGTTCATAGTTCCTCAAACAAAATTTGTGAATCTCCCATATATCCTTTCTGGATACCGTCTTTGTAGGCATTGAGTCTTTGAAGGGCTTCCACCCTGCGAAAGCCTTTGAAGGAAGCACGTCCCGTCTTGATTGCAATGTACAGTCCTTTGAAGGGATAGACCACGTGATTGCAGGAAACATAACGGTAAGGGACAACCTTGCTGTCTCTCCATCGCGCAAGTGAAGCTCTGGATATGCCGAGAAGTCGCAGGACATCAGAAGAATTCAGCTCAATCTTTTCTTCCAACACGGCATAGTCCTGTTTCAGTTCAAGAATGAAGTTTGCAATTCGATCCATGCTCTCTTTCAAGGAATGTATTTCTTCCAAAAGGGCGGTAGGAAGCATGTTATTCTCTGTCATCACGCATCAGTTTTTGGATAAGTTCCTCAATAGCTGCCATTAAATCACGAAATGTAGACAGGTTGTCTTGCTTTTTTACTATACGGTTGGCAAGAAGTATGATATGCTGAATCATTCTTTTGTGATCTACCTGACAGAGCCGGTTCAACAAAAAGATGAGGTCTTCCTTCTCAATTGTGAAGAAACGATGGTCTTTGTCTTCGGTGGTATGTACCAAAGATTCTATCATTCCTTTAGGAAGATGCAAAAGAAGTACATCCATGTCGAATGCGGAGGCGCATTTAGTATAGGTGTCAATTCTCAAATCTGTCTGCATCTTGCAATGCTTCCTGAAATTGGAATACTCCATGCCGGCAACTTGGGCTCTCATCTTGCTGTTATCGCAAGAAGACAGCATGATTTCAAGAGTGGGAAGCACGATAAACAAGCGTCCCTCTCCCTTTTGAGGTATCATCTTCTTATCCATTTTGTGCATTAAATTGATTTTCAAATGCAAAGTTCTAAAGAAATAAACCTTTTTTAAGAATATTGGATTGCCAATGTTGGCAATATGATACCATTTGTATTTTTTATTGTTTCACACACGGATAGACCGTCAGTGCACGGTGCAAGTCCCTTTTATATATAAGGGCTTGCACCGTGCACTGAAATTGTAGCCGGAATCTTTCTAAAAGATTTTCAATCAAATATTTGGCGACAGTTCATATTTTTTGTACCTTTGAACGCGATAAATACAAGTGTGTATTTCTCATAACAGTATCTATGGGTACTCTCAAAATACTCTCTTGTGGCTACAATTTGGTTACAGAGAGAAAACTGGAAAGTATAAATTGCTATGATACAAGGAGTTGAGAAAAAGGTTCATTTTCCTCTCTCTCCGCAAACAAGGGTGTAAATCAACGAATTACGTGATTTACACCTTTTATTACACCCAAAAATTCGTTGTCTTAGAAAACTTATCGCATTTCTTTTATTACAATATTCGTTTGTATTCGTGAAAGTAATAACTATCACACATACAAATATGATTTACGGATATATTAGAGTAAGCAGCGATAAGCAAACAGTGGAAAATCAACGCTTCGAAATTAGCAACTTTTGTGAACATCAAAATCTTTCAATTGACAACTGGATAAAAGAAACTATTAGCGGTACTAAAAATTATAGTAAACGTCAGCTGGGTAAATTACTTAAAAAAGTGGATAAAGATGATATTATCATTTGCAGTGAATTGTCCCGGCTTGGGCGTAACTTATTTATGATAATGGAAATTCTTAATATATGTATGACTAAGGAATGCCGCATCTGGACTATCAAGGAAAACTATCGTCTAGGCGATGACATTCAGAGCAAAGTTCTTGCCTTTGCTTTCGGACTGTCTGCCGAGATAGAACGTAACCTTATCGGCCAGCGCACCAAAGAGGCTTTGGCAAGGTTGAAATCAGAAGGAAAACAAATAGGACGAGGTTATGGAAGAAGGAATAACCAACTTAATTCTAAGTGTTTGGCAAAGCATGACTATATATTAAAGAAGTTATCCGAAGGTGTTAGCATACCAGCTATTGCTAAAAAATAAAGGCTGCAAGAGGAACATTATACAGGTATCTTGCATATACAGAAATAAGATTGCCGACAAAATCTGTTAATGGTAGATGGGAAAGAGGAATCTATTAATAGTGTCCAGTTTTTGAAGACTAATTCTGGCAAGAAGGGTGAAGGTATGCCAGTTGTCCGTAATCCCCAATTCTATTTTAGGGAGGGATTTTGTTGGATAGATGTTAACTCTACCTATTTGAAGGCAAGAATCAAAACAAATGGAGTATTCGACGTATTAAGCATGAGCCTTTTTACGATGACAGAACTGCCTGACTGGTATTATGCTAGCTTGATAAACTCAGAGTTTATAAGCCTGTATGCAGATAACTTCATCAATAACACCTCTCATTTCCAGATTAATGATGCTCGTCAACTACCAATAATCATACCTTCGCCTCATGAATTTGAGATATTCAACTTCATAATGATGTTATAAAAGTACGAAGTTTTAGTGAGAATATAGCTGTATAGACGAAAAAAGACGGTACCATCAGTTGATAAGTTGACGATACCGCACCAACACAAATGGGATTTTCACTCAATATTATCCTTTTTTGTGTTCCATACAAAGATAATAGTGGTATAAATCATTTTAGCGTTGAAATGTACCACTTTTGTTATATTATAGATAACCGCACATTGGAAAATAATGGCTAATTTTGCATCGTAAACATAAAACGACAACAAATTTAAAACAGAATAAGACATGGAAAAGAAAGTTATCCTCCTCACAGGAGCAAGCAGTGGTATCGGTTATCAGACAGCAGAACTGTTAGCCAAGCAGGGTCACATGGTCTATGGCGCAGCTCGCCGGGTAGAGAAGATGGAGGCGCTGAAGGAATTTGGCGTGAAGCCCATCCGCCTCGACGTGACCAGCCAGGAGAGTATTGATGAGGCTGTGGAGGCCATCATCAAGGCAGAGGGCCGCATCGATGTGTTGGTGAATAATGCTGGTTATGGCTCTTATGGTGCCGTGGAGGACGTGAGCATGGACGAGGCACGCAAACAGTTCGATGTGAATATCTTCGGTGTGGCCATGCTCATAAAGAAGGTGCTGCCCTACATGCGTGCCCAGCACAGTGGCACCATCGTCAACGTAGCCTCTATCGGCGGCCGGCTCACCACTTACTTTGGTGCTTGGTACCATGCCACGAAATACGCCCTCGAAGCCCTCAGCGATGCCCTGCGCATGGAGACCAAGCCTTTTGGCATCAACATCAGCATCATCGAGCCAGGTGGCATCAAGATCCCTTGGGGCTTCATCGCCGCTGATCATCTCGCCGAGAGCGCCAAGGGCGGTGCCTATGAGGAGCAGGCCGGGAAGATCGCTGCCGGCATGCGCAAGCAGTATGAGGGCAACATGATGTCGAAGCCCATCATCATTGCCAAGGCTATCTCACGTGCCGTCAACAGCCGCCGTCCCAAGACGCGCTACACCGTCGGCTTCATGGCTAAGCCCCTCGTTTGGCTCCATGGCTGGTTCCCTACACGCTGGTTCGACGCTATGATGATGCACGTCAGCTAATATTTTGCAACGATGAATATTCTGATAATTACAGCTCTCGCCATCGTCATGATGGCTTGGGGCGTGTACGAGCGTGATAATCGCAAGCAAGGCTATCACCAATATGAATGGGAGCCTTATGAACTGGAAGATCGTGACAACTAATTATACAAGCACTATGGCATCCAATTTCTTTAATTATACCCAAGACTGGGTCAACGGCGAACTGCTTGAGGGCATTCTTGTAGCAGTTTTTGGCATCACAACCATTCTCATTGGTGTGGCTCTGTGGCATTATGGAAAATCGCCGCGGCACGGGCTCTTGTTATCCCTGTCCTCGTCTGCGGAATTGCCTACACGGGCATCGGACTGTCGCTACGCATCAGCAACCGCCACACCATAGAGACGCTTCGCACAGAATACAAGGCCAATCCTGCTGCGTTTGTTATCAAGGAGAAACAGCGTGTGGAGGACTTTCAGTATATGTATAAGATATCCAAGGCTGTGGCCACGGTTACATTCCTTGCCACGATACTTATCTTCTGGTTGTCGAAGAGTCCCACATGGCATGCCGTAGGCATAGGCCTCAGTCTCTTTGGCCTTGCCGGCCTTGTGGTGGATTTCTTCTCCCAACACCGCTCGCTTGATTATTATCAGGCAATCATAAAGGCTTTAGGCGCGTAAGCCTCTACATTATTATTACAATACAAAGAATAATAGCTTATAAACAATAAATAATATGGCATACAAAAGTACAAATCCCTATACGGGTAAGGTCATTGCGACCTTCGAAACACTGACTGACAACGAGTTGGAAGTAAAAATGCAAAAAGCTGAGAAGGCTTTCAAGACATGGAGCGCAACCTCCATCAAGGAGCGTGCGGCCATCGTACGCAAGGCTGCCCATTTGGTGCAGGAGCGCAAGGAGAAGCTTGCTGCGCTGAACACTATCGAGACGGGCAAACTCTTCACTATTGCCAGTTGGGAGATGAATATGGTGTCGGACATCTTTGAGTATTATGCCAGCCACGCCGAGGAGTTTCTCAGGCCGGAAAAGGTTGTGAGTGGTGACACGATGGCGGGCAATGCCATCGGCATCTATCAGCCGTTGGGCATCATCTACGAGATAGAGCCATGGAACGTACCTTACTTCCAGATTACTCGCCCGCTCGCCGCCCAGCTCATGGCTGGTAACGTCGTGGTGCTGAAGCATGCCTCCAACGTGCCACAGTGCGCCGCTTCCATGGAGCAGCTCATGCTCGATGCAGGACTGCCCGAGGGAGTGTTCCAGAATCTCTATGTCAACTATGACCAGTCCGATCGCATCATCGCCGACCCGCGCGTCTGTGGCATCACTATCACGGGAAGTACAGAGGTAGGACGGGGCGTAGCCGCAAAGGCAGGTCAGAACCTCAAGAAGATTGTGCTCGAGTTGGGAGGTTCCGATGCAATGATTGTCCTTGACGATGCCGACTTGCAAACAGCCGTGGAGGGAGCCCTGCTCGGTCGAATGACTATCTCCGGACAGGTGTGCGCAGGAGACAAGCGGATGTTCGTGCATGAGAGTCTCTTCGATGCTTTCAAGCAAGGTGTGAAGGAAGCTGCAGGAAAACTGATAGCCGGAGACCCGATGGATCCCGCGACCACGCTCTCACCGCTCTGCTCGGCAAAGGCAGCCGACAAGGTGCAGCAGCAAATTGCCCTTGCCGTGGCTCATGGAGCTCAGGCTGAGGAGATAGGACCGAGAGTACCCGCAGACTGTCCGACTTTCGTGCAGCCCACTATCCTCACCCATGTGACGGAGGATAACCCCATCTTCGACGAGGAAATTTTCGGTCCTGTGCTGCAGATGTACAGCTTCAGCGATGAGGACGAGGCCATAAGACTCGCCAACCACTCACAGTTTGGGCTCGGAGGCTCGGTTTATAGCCGGGATGCCAGCCATGCGCTGCGCGTAGCTACCCGTATAGAGGCTGGTGCCATCAGCATCAACCAGCCGACCATGGCTTCACCTGCCATTCCGTTTGGCGGCATCAAGAACTCGGGTTATGGCCGTGAGATGGGACGAGAGGGCATTGTGGAGTTTACCAATCAAAAGTTCATTAATACGGCGGCGTTTGACCTCACCCAGTTGGACCTTTCTTCTCTGTAAATCATGATTATCTATTTCTCTGGCTCCGGCAACAGCCTTTATGTGGCGCAACAGTTGGCCCGTCTCACCAACGACCGGCTGCTGCACCTCAACGAAGCGGTGCATGTGCGGCTTGACGGTGAGGAGCGTGTAGGATTGGTATATCCACCTACTCCTATGATGCACCGTTGGCTATGAAAGAACAGCTGCCTCTTCTTGGATTTCCGCACAACGCCTATGTCTATGCTGTCGTAACGTGTGGCAGTACACCCGGCAACAGCATTTTCACCACTCGGAAGATGTTGGAGAGCATGGGAGGGGAACTCTCTTACAGCCGCATCATCTCCATGCCTGACAGCAGTGCTATCGCGTTGGGAAATGATGCACACCGGCAGTTAGACAAACTCGACAGCGTGGATGAGCAAATAGAGTCCATCGCCAATGATGTCAATGCTAAGGCGCATAGTCTGCAACATGCTGGGCACACTTTCGTCGGCTCCTTTGTCAACAGCCGCGCTTTCTTCCCCTTCGCCACCTACGCCGTGAAGCAGAAAGTCAATGCTGACAAGTGTGTGGGATGCGGCTTCTGCGCCAAGGTATGCCCCAATGACAATATCACCATAGAGAAGGGCAAGGCCGTTGTGCATGGACATTGCACCCAGTGTCTGGCATGTGTTAACCTCTGTCCGCATCAGGCTATGGAAATTCGTGGCAAGGAGACTCTGAAAGAGAAGCAATACCATTATCCCGACATTAAACTGAAAGACTTGCAGAGAAATTAATAGACTTTACTCATATATTCGTATCATCGCCTGCGTGACACCACATTATAGAAGTCACTGCAGGCGATTTTTTCGTTTAGTTCTGTTCTGTTTTTTTTACGTGTTCTTATGAAGCTTTTACAAGAAACGGACCACTAATGTATGGATTTGGGTAAACGACATTCTCCATAAAAGCAATACCTTTGCATTGTCAATAAATGAAAAGCCTGTCGTTGGTGTCATTAAAGCTCAAAGCAGGATAACAGCGACAAGACCTTGTTACAAAACAGTTCTATTGTAGCACACTTTTTTTCTCAGGCGGTGGCATTCATGATGCTGCCGCTTAATAATTTTATATGGTGCAAAGTGTTCCAAATAATAACAATAGTGATATTTTTTTCATTGTTTTTAGAAAATTCACACTATTATCTTTGTTTGGAACAACAAATATTGGACAATTATGACGAACTTTGCAGGCATGGAACTGAAAGAATTCAACTATAAGGACGAAAATATTAGTCTTGTCACCACTTTTGATGAATTAGCCCATCTCGACACTACGAGTTTGGACGGGTACATGATTCTCGCATGTGATAGTGGACGGCTCGATGTAGATGTCAATGGAGCACGACAACACTTGGAGACCTACGAGGCTCTTATCCTGCCGCCACATACGCGACTGAGTAACCACATGGGAAGTCCCGGGGTGCGCTGCGACCTTGCCATCATCGCTACCGACACCGTGAAGCGTCTGCTTGGCGGGCACGTTGCGGAATGGGACCGGTGTCTCTATGTCTATAAGACCAATCATATTCGCACCGATGATGACGAGCGAGACCAATTTGCAGGATATGTCAGCATTCTTGCATTCAAAATGAGCCAAAAGGACAGACGCTACAATAAAGAGGTGATAGAATCACTTCTTCGCAGCATTCTTTTCGACTATCTGGAACTGATGATGTCGACAGTGCCACAGGTGGAGAACGACATGAGCACAGAGGGACAGCACAAGGTGCTCTTCCAACGGTTCCTCGAACTGCTCACCACACGACACGTCAAGCACCAGCTTGTCGATACTTACGCACAAGAGCTCTGTGTCTCGCCTAACTACTTGACAAAGATTTGCCGTGAGGTTACCGGTAAGACGGCCCAGCAGTGGGTGCGCGAGTATACCGAGGCCGACATCCGCTACTATCTGCTTAACACCGACATGAGCGTCAAGGAGATTTGCGATGACCTCGGCTTTCCCAATCTCTCTTTCTTTGGCAAGTATTGCCGCCGTGCTTTCGGAGTAGCACCGAACGAGTTCAGGAAAAACGGCAAACGAGCCGTCATGCAAAAAAATGAGACGACGATGGTTGATGTGAAATAATCAGTTGAGTGCCTATTGTATAGATGAAAAAGCCGGTACCATCAGTTAGTAAGCTGACGATACCGGCCCAACACAAATAGGATTTTACTTATGCTATGCTACCAGAATGGTCTAGAATGGCATTCCTATGAAAACAAAAGTGGACTGCCTTTTGAGTAGTCCCCATGTATCAGAGCAGAACCGAAGCCGATTAAGCGACTTCAATCTTCTTTGTCTCCTTCTCTGCCTTTGCTATGCGAGGAAGCGTGTGATGTGAAGCACACCGTCATTAACCTTAGCCTCAATCTTATCTTTCTCCACGTCGTCAGGCAGCGTCAGAGCCTGCTCGTAATTGCTGTATGAGAACTCGCGGCGCAGATAGTGCTCCTTCTTGTTCTCGTCTTTCTTCTCGTCCTTGTGCTCCATCTTGATGGTCAGGCAACCGTCCTTGTCAACGTTCACCTTGAAGTCATCCTTGGTGGTGCCAGGGGCTGCAAGCTCAACTTCGTAAGCCTTGTCGTTTTCCTTGACATTGATAGCAGGTGCTGTGACATTCATGCGCGGCATCCAACTTGTGTTCAACATATCGTCGAAATCATTGTCAAGCCAATTGTTCATGTCTCTTAAAACTGGATACAACATAAGTCAATATCTCCTAATTGTCAATTAATTCTTTATCATCTTTGGAGCTCTTCCATCGTCCTCAGGCTTCTTTCGTTACCCTCGTCCGACGTCCGAACTTCACTAACTCTCAGTGCAATATGCGTGCCCAAAGGCCAAAGGTGACAAATCGTGCCAAGAATGTCAGCAATGCTTAAAATATTTACATTTTACTACCAATATTACCTTTCAAAGAATTCCATCTTCAACATCAGGTGAATATTGAGCATCCTTGACATCTTGTATGAAGTCCTTCGTGTAAATTTCTCTGGCTTCATCGTCACCGTCAAGCATAAGCAATGCCTGATTATGCTTTCTGAAGATGCTATCGATATTGATTCCCACAAGAATTTTAATATCTTGTACGTTTGCCAATTCTTTGCGTAGTTTGAAGTAGCCGGACGAACGGAAATAGCCAACAACTGCAAGGAAAGAATGAAAGTTCGACATTTCATCAGCTATCCCCTTGAATTTATTAAAAAGAGTATTGCCAATGGTATTATTAAAAAAATTAGTACTCATAAACTTTCTACTTTATTAAATCTTTGGGTGAAACATTGAGCAGGTCTGCCACCTTGAAGATGGTAGTAAGGTTGGGGTGCTTGCGATTACAAACGTAGGCATTGGTGATACTGAAACTCATACCCAACTCTTTGGCGAGCCATGTTTGAGTAATGCCTCGCTTCTTCAAATTCTCCTTAATGAGGTTACTATGTTCTTTCTTGTCCCATCGAATGATAGTTTATCTTGATATTGACTACAAAGTCATGAACTTATAATGAATAAAACGAAAAAAACGGAACTTTCACGCTAATGGAAATAATTTTTCCTGTGAGAGGACACCAAAAGTAATCTCTTTAACAATCAATGATGATTAAAGAACAACGTACTTTTGCCTGAAACTAGTCACTTTTTGAATGTATATTGAGCGTTTTTGATAGTCTTTGATTTCCTTGTATTTCCCTATACGTCTCGCTATATCCCTGCCTCTTGGAAGAATATCAAAAGCCGTCTACTTTTGCATCGTCAGACCTGACTGAATGCCCTATGCGCAAGGGCGAGTTATTGATTTCAAAACAATTGGATTATGACGATAAACGAATTATTGGGCAAACCTGTTTGGCAGATGACCGGTGAAGAGTTGCTTTTCCTTGCACAGCACGGCAATATGTCCACGCATGGAGAAACGGCAAAGGCTTCCTCCAAAGAAGAAAAACGGTATGTGTACGGCTTAGCAGGCATTGCACGCCTCTTTGGGTGCAGTCTACCCACGGCTAATCGCATTAAGCAGAGTGGTAAAATCAACCGTGCCATTACGCAGGTGGGACGCAAAATTATTGTGGATGCCGACCTTGCGTTGGAATTGGCAGGACGAAAGACAGGAGGACGATGATGAATACAACTGATTATGAATACATTTGGCGAAAGTCTCTCATTCATGTAACCGATGAGTTTGCGCTTCCTCCTGTTGTACTGCAAGCAGGCGAAGCCATCATTGGTACACTGGGTAATTTCAGTGTATCGACAGGTAAGGCGAAAGCCAAGAAGACTTTCAATGTGAGTGCCATCGTTGCAGCAGCCCTTGTCAATGGGCAGGTACTGGAATATCAAGCATCATTCCCAGAAAGTAAACGCACTATTCTTTACTTTGATACGGAACAAAGCCCTTATCATTGTCAACTTGTGATGCAACGTATTTTGAGATTGGCAAAACTACCGATAGACAAGGAACCGCAGAATTTGAAGTTCAGTCATCTTAGAGCCATTGCTGACCCTAACGAGCGCAGAGAAATCATTCGTTATGCCATTTAACCATACGCCAAATGTGGGCTTGGTGGCCATTGATGGCATTCGAGATTTGATGCTCGACATCAACAACTCAACGGAGGCTACCAAGTTGGTGGGCGACCTGATGCAATGGACGAGCGAGCAAAACATCCACATCCAAACTGTGCTTCACCTCAACAAGGGCGACGACAACGCACGAGGGCATATTGGGACGGAACTCAACAACAAGGCAGAAACAGTCCTTCAAATCACGAGGGATAACACCATGCCTGAACGTAGTATTGTTGCCCCTGCCATCATTCGCTCCAAACCCTTTGAAAAGTTTGCCTTTAGGCTCCAAGAGACTGAAGATGAGATTTGCATTCCCCAAATAGATTTCTCGTATTCCGACAATGAACGGAAGTCACATCGTTTCTCCTACCAAGAGTTAAGCACTAACGAACATCGAAAGGCGTTGGAACCAGTCTTCTCTACAAGCGAGATTTTGCCATATAGTAAACTTATCGTAGCTATCAAAGAGGCTTATGCTAAGATTGTGGGGCTATCCTATGGGCAAACCAAAATCAAAGAACTTCTGCAATTTCTGCTCAACAAAGGTATGCTGATAAAGGAAGAACGAGGAAAATATCGGCTCAACCAAGACTATCTACCCTAAAACCTTTGGTCGGTCGGACACAGGCTATATATACCTGAACCAATCCGACCAAAGAGAAACAAGTTTGGTCAGTCGCAAATGGGTGCCTATAGTGTACGACCGTCCGACCAAACAACAACCAACCAGCCTCCAAAAGAAAAAGGCTTGGTCAAATTCATTTCAACTTAAAACAAAATCACAATGGAAATACAACACATCAAACAAATCGCCATCATTGATTATCTGCAACAGCAGGGCTATGCGCCAGCACGAGTACAAGGCATTCACTATTGGTACTGCTCTCCGCTGCGCAAAGAGTGCACCTCATCCTTCAAAGTCAATACCGAGCGCAACCAGTGGTACGATTTCGGCTCGGGCGAGCATGGCGACATCATCGATCTTGTATGTGCTTTACATCGTTGCACTATCAGCGAAGCCATCAGGCTTTTGAGTGGTGCTAAACAAGTAGCTCATCAAGAATTTTCTTTTGGTGGTGAAAGAAAAATCTCCGAGCGCAAATTGGAAATCCTATCTGCGCAACCGCTCTCTAATCCCTATTTGCTCCGCTATCTCGCAGCGCGTGCCATTCCTCTTCCCGTAGCCAGCGCCTACTGCTCGGGAGTTCTATTCCAAAATATGAATCGGACATACTATGCCATTGGATTTGCAAACGATGCTTTGGGATGGGAAATCCGCAATATGTATTTCAAAGGATGTATCGCCCCGAAGGCTATTACAACGATTAAAAGAGGAACCGACCGCCTACAAATCTTTGAGGGATTTATGGATTTTCTCTCGTGGCAAGTGCTAAATCCTTCTTCAACCTCCGATGCCATAGTTCTTAATTCTTTGGCTCTTTTGCCACGCATTCAAGAGAAGATAAAAAGCTACAAGCAAGTTGAGAGTTTTCTAGACAATGATGATGCTGGCCGAAAATCGTTTGAAGTTTTGAAGCAGTTTTACCCACAAATCATAGATGGTTCTGTTCGCTACCGAACATACAAAGACCTCAACGAATGGCTCGTTTCCAAGTCCCAACTCAAAGAAAAGCAGCCTTTATTACCGACCACGAAACGTGGCATCAGAAGATAGCCTGTATCTGGGAAGCAAGTTTGTGTTTTGAGTATCTCAAAACCTACTTGCTCCCACCATTGGGAGGTAAAAATCCCGTTGGTCTCATCAAAAAATAAGAATATGGAACAGAAGAATAAAGGTGGGCGACCCACCAAGACTTTATCAGAGAAACGAAAATACCAAGTGCTTCTTCGGCTCAACACAATGGAGTACTACACCCTGCTGGGTAAAGCGCGCGAGGCATCCATCACTCGCACCGAGTTTTTGCGACGGCTCATTACAAAAGCAGAAGTCAAGGCACGCATCAAACCCGAAGAGATGCAGCTCATCCGCACGGTTTCAGGTATGGCAAACAATCTCAATCAGATAGCTCATCGGCTCAATGCCTTTGGCATCTCTGCACTCAATGAAGATTTGAATGCACTCAAAGTCCTCATCCATGAACTCATTAAACGCTTGAAACCATGATAGCCAAGATTATCAAAGGCGCAGACTTCGGAGGAGTTATCAATTATATGCTTAGCAAAGAGAAAGGAAAAGCTAAGGTTTTAGCGAATAATAACATTGGTTTTATCGACCAAAACCTATGCGCCGACGAGTTCACTCTGCAAGCCTCTATGCGCCCGAACGTGCAGAAGCCCGTTTGCCATACGATACTCTCGTTCTCAGCCAGCGATGCCGAGCGACTGACAGATGATGTGATGGTGAAGATTGCCAATGAGTATTTAGAGAGAATGGGCTACGGAGATACGCAGAGCCTTATCGTAAGGCACAGCGACCGCCAGCATCCACACTTGCACATTTGTATCAATCGCATTGGCAATGATGGCAAGACCATCAGCGACCGCAATGAGAAATATCGCTCTACGAAGATTTGCCGAGAACTGACCGAGCGCTACGGTTTGACACTTGGCGAAGGGAAAAAGGCGGTAAATCGCCACCGGCTGCGAGGCGAAGACAAGTTGCGCTATGAGATATTCGATGGAATCAAAGCAGTTTTGCCCAAATCGAACAATTGGAAAGACTTTGTCACAGACTTAAACAAGCAAGGCATTGCCACTCGTTTTAAGACGAAAGGTAATACGGATGTTGTGCAAGGTATCATCTTCGAGAAGGACGGTTGCAGTTTCAGTGGCTCAAAGATAGACCGCTCCTGTTCTTTTTCGCGCCTTAATGCAGAGATAGAGCGAAACATTCAGCAGGCACAGCAACATCTATCGAAAGAGCCAATGGCACATTCGATAGATGAGAGCGGATTTGCAAGCGACTTATCCGATGCACTTGGCGAAGTCTTTACGATGCCTATGCCCAGCGGAAGTGTGGACGTTGATGAACTTCGCTTCCAAAAGAAACTTCGCAACAGAGCCAACCGCAAACGTAGAATTTAATCATCAAAAAAATGTATCAGTATGAACAATGAAATGGCACCAATCCTCGACATCCTCGAAGAACTCAAACAAGAATGCAAAGCCATCAGCAAGACGCAAGCAGAACTACGCACTACGCTTGCAACACAACCTGCCAGCCCAAACGCAGAGCGCACCACAACGCAAGAAATCGTGCAAATTCATCTCTCCAAAGAGACGCAAGCTAAAATCAAAGAACACCAACTTTTTGTTTTGGAGGCACTCTCGCAATCAAACAAGAAACTCGACCCGAAGTTTGAAACCTTGCAACAGCTCATCAAAGAGCAACAAAAGTCCGTAGAATACAAGAACTACTCTCTATTTGCAAGTGTGCAATTAACCGAGCGCATACTACTTGGATTGGTTTGTGGATTGGTCATGGTGAGTTGCTGGTTCTTTGCTATGGGGGCCAACCAACTGCAAACAGCCTCCGATTACGACCTCCGCTACCGCTACCTGCGGATGCAAGGCAAAGCCACAAGCAACGACTTCGCCCATCTCGACAGCCTCTTTATAACATATCGCAATCCCAAAGCCATTCAGCAGATGCAACAGAAGATCGCAGATTACGAGCAAGCCCTGCAGAGGCAAACGGAGCTCTTGTTGCAACAGAAACGCATTGCGGAAGAGCAAGGCGAATTGAAGAAGCATTTGAAGAAATAGAAATTACTCCAAGAAATTGATTCGTACAGCTTCTTGGAGTAATTGATATATGTATCTTTTAAAGATAACTGTCAATGTCAAAATTCTTTAGTCCGAAATCATAACGAGCATAAAGAGGATGCCTTGGTTGTCCTGATTTTGTTAACTCTCCTATTTGCTTCCAGCTAATTTTTCGCCCTTTTTCTTGAAGTATATTGGCAATATCTCTAAAGCAATCTAATAAATAATTTCTCTTATATATAAGATTACCCCAAGCAACAAGAACATCCAAATCATTATATGTCTTAAAGAATTCTTTTATAGCATCAAGATTATTCTGATGAAGGATTTCATCCCTCTTATTATGTACACCTTTGAATTTTGTAGACCTCTGAGCATATAGATTTAGCATAACAAAACCATCGTAACTATTAAGTTCTGCAAATCCCATAACTTTTCTCACTGTAGGATCAGGGTGTTTTTCATTTGCTGTACTTGGATTGACTCCAATTACCACTAAGGGCTTTGTACATCTACTTGCTAATACATAACGATGGGTTTCCTCATCGCCAATCATTTGTTTAATCTGATAATCCATAATTTTAATTTATTATATATTCATTATTCGACTTAGTTCTTCCTCAACTTCCGCCACCGTAGGCAAAGCCGATTTCAGATTCTCGGGGATTGCCTTTGAGAGTTGATAGTCACTCACACCGATTGGCTGGTCGTAGCCAGAGAGAGCATATTGTGCCACAACTTTATCGCCACCATTGCAGAGGAGCAAGCCGATGGTATTGTTGTCGTGTTCGCCACGGAGGGTATCGTCCACAACATTGATATAGAAATTGAGTTGTCCCATATATTCAGGCTTGAAAGGTGTAGCCTTTAGTTCGATTACCACGTATGCGTGCAACTGAATGTTGTAGAGAATGAGGTCGGCATAAAAATCAGAGTCGCCTACTTCAAAATGCTTCTGCTGTGCTACAAATGCAAAGCCACTGCCCATTTCCAAAAGATATTTGGTGATATGCGAAACCAATTGCCGTTCAATGTCTCGTTCTGCCATTTCATCTGTCTGTCCCATTATGTCAAAGATATATGGGTCTTTCATCAGATAGTTGGCAAGGTCGCTTTGCGGTTTGGGTAATCGCACAGAGAAGTTGCTCACTTTCTGTGCCGTAATCTGCCGAGCAAAAAGATTGGTTTCTATCTGCATTTGCAGAACATTACTACTCCAACCATTGGCAACCGCCTGCGTAATATACCAATAACGTTCACCCAAAGGCAACTTGCTATTAAGCAATATAACATGGCTCGCCCAGTTAGTGCGAACTACGGCAGACTGCTTAAAAATTTCTTCTATCTGATTTATATCGTGTTGGTAAATGACAGACAGTGCTTTAGATATCTCTCCTAATTGTGCAAGAGGTTCTTGCGTAATTATATCTCCTTGATTACCTGTAGCTTGAATTTGCGCAAGAGGTTCTTGCGTAAATTGATTGAGCTCGTTTGTAAGTTGTAATACATTATCAACCGAAGGACTATTAAGCTGTTTTTCAACCTTACCCATTTCTAATAGACTCTCCATAGGATAGGCTTTGGCGAATTGACACATATAGATAAGATTACGAGTGGAATAGCCTTTCTTATCAGGGTATTTAGAATGTATCGCCTTGGAAAGATTATCTATGACTTTGCTTCCCCAACCCTCTTTCTTTTGGAGATAGAGAATAAAATGTCCTACTTTCCAATAGTGGAAGAGCATATCTGCATTTGCAGAGGCTATCACGCATACTTGTGTATGCTCGAGGTCGGAACCGATGGCTTGAACAACGAGTGATAAATCTTGTTTCTCTGCTTTATTTATGTCTTGGCTCATATTATTTCGGTGTTATAATTGATTGAATTTACTCATGGCATTTGCCTTAATATCGTCCGCAATATCTATGTAAGGTTTCATAGCCTTGTAATCGCTGTGCCCAGTCCATTTCATAACTACTTGCGGAGGAATACCCAATGCTAGTGCATTACAGATAAACGTTCTACGACCAGCGTGTGTTCCAAGCAAGGCATATTTAGGTGTAACTTCGTCAATGCGCTCATTACCTCTATAATAAGTTTGGCGTACAGGTTCGTCAATACCAGCCAATTCTGCCAACTCTTTAAGATAATCGTTCATTTTCTGGTTAGTAATAACAGGTAACACCTTATCATCTTCAAATGCCACATCCTTGTATTTATCAAGAATTGCTTTACTATGGTTGTTCAACTCGATAATCAGGCTATCAGAAGTCTTAACCGTTGTAACCTCAATGTGGTCGCCCTTTATATCACTTCTACGAAGATTAAACACATCGGAGTAGCGCAAGCCCGTGAAGCATTGGAAGAGAAAAACATCTCGCACACGTTCGAGAGCCTGCTTGTTGGAAGGGATCTTGAACTCTCGGAGACGGTTGAGTTCATCCCAAGTGAGGAAGATGATTTTCTTTTGCGTACTCTTGAGCTTCGGCTTATAACTGTCGTAGGCATTATTCTGGTGCACACCTTTCTTGAAAGCCCAGCGCAGAAACCATTTCAAGAAACTAAGTTGCTTGCCAATGGTTGTGTTGCGCATCTCCTTTACATCACGTAGATAACTAATGTAATCATTCAAACCTCGCTCGTCGAAGAACTCAAAGGTAAGTCCTTCACGAAAGTTGGTCAAATGATTTTTCACGGCTGCAAATTTCTCAAACGTGGAGTCCGTCCAATTGTTCTGACGTCCACAATCCTCGACAAAATCATCAAACACCTGAAAGAAATCACAAGGCAACGCTTCTTTCTTTGGCTTAGGTTCTTCGCTCACAGGTTTGCGCAAAGCATTGAAAGCCTCCTTTATCTGTTCGGGCGTTGGCATTACGTCCTCTACCTCAAACCTCTTAAAGATTGACTGTATTTCTGTATAATACTCCAAGAGTGAAGCGTTGATTTCAGAAGCCGATTGTTTCAACTTATTGCTACAACCATTCTTCACACGTTGCTTATCTGCATCCCACTTGCTAGCATCAATGCGGTAGCCAGTGGTAAACTCAATCCGCTTGGACGCAAAATTAACGCGCATACGAATAGGTACGTTCTCTGTGATAAGAACTCCATCCTTCTTCCTGCTCTCCAATGTGAAGATGATATTCCGTTTGATGTTCATATCTTCGGGTGTATTGATTTATGCACCCAAAGTTACACCCTAAAAATGATATTACCAAAGATTTTCCGTGAAATCTCATTTTATTAACACTTTACGTAAACGACTATACTACAACAGATTGATGAGATTTGATAGTTTATGATAGTTCGAGAGAAAGAGCCTCTCTCTTTGCTGGAAGTACTCTGGAAAAGACTTCAGAAAACGCTTCACAAAATCAGTAAGTAT
>OIZR01000564.1_pt1 | contig 26748 bp, 26 predicted proteins | sample 1588591 | NCBI WGS metagenome assembly OIZR01 (sample SAMN03283249) | human gut metagenome | biome: human-associated habitat; material: feces | host: Homo sapiens | place: USA | collected 2013 | reverse complement strand
ATGCGGAGTGTCCGTTACAGGATACTCAAATCCTATAAGGACACTCCGCATGGTCCGAGTGACTGGAGTCGAACCAGCCTTAGCTTGCTCCCAAACGGTTGAACTAAATTTTTTCTGGTACTTTCTAATGGTTTTTAACCCTTTCCGCTACATTTCACTCACTCTTTGACGCTCTTAATTCCACTGTTTCCGAGTGCTCCGGCGCTGTCTGTGGTCAAAGATGTGGTCAAAGAGCCCTTCTTGACCAGGCGCGGCATAACTGCCGTAGCCTGTTCAGAAGGGCTCTTTTTCATATTCAGGTTTGGGGTATTGTAACTCTGGTGAAGCCTGAAAGCAAGTCATTTCTGCCCCTCAGGCGTATCAGTTTTTAACACGCCTATACAAAGAATACGACCCGGTGAAAATACCTGGGTCACTCCTCGTCCGGCTCCAGTTCGATCTCGTCATGAGGGAATGGATTGTGCTTCAGGAGATTCAGCAGTTTCCGTTGCAGATCCTTCTCACCTAAACGGCCGCAGGCGTTGAGAATTTCTTCCTGCGGCTGGCCGACATAAGCGCTCTGGAAAAGTTGACACGCCAGCTGGTCGTCATACTTAAGTTCCTCCACCAGCAACGGCAGCATGTCGTCGCTGGAGAGCAGGTCATACAGATCCCATCCCAGCAGTTGATTGGCCGCCTCCTCGTTTTGGAGGTGTTCCTCTGCCGTGTTGAGCAGCAGTTTCGCCATCTCAAGGGCGGTCTGGGGGTCACACCGTGCAGTTTCCACCAGGAGGTCCATGGTGTGCATCTCCGCCAGTTCCTCCTGGGACCAGCGGCTGGCCGCCTGGGGAAAGGCGGCGATGAGCAGGTCCCGGCAGGCCCACTCGTTTTCGTCAAAGTCCCACCGACGCACCATGTCCTCCAACTCAGCCCGGGAAAACCGGCGGGGCGGCTCTTCCTCAGAGGAATCCGTCACCGTGACGGTGACCTGAATAGTGGGTGTGGCCGCCTGCATCAGTTTGGCTTTTTCCGAGGGATGGAGCGAGGAAATGCCGCCAAAGTCACCGCACCAGCCACACTCCCACCGGCTGCCACGGATCCTCACGGGACTGCCGCAGTGCGGGCATCGGATGGTCATAAGTCATGCCCCCTTTCCTGTTGCCATTGTATCGAGAAAAAGCACCGCTGGCAAGTCTCATCGGCTCAGCATCCAGGCAATGCCGGCAGCGGTGCGCTCCGCCGCATGGTCGTAGTGGTTACCTGGATTCAGCTGGAACACCGTATCGATCCCCTTGTCCTGATAGAACGCCTGAATCTCTTCTGTACTCTGCCGGACGCTCCGTAGGATCGGGTTCCGAGTCTTGCTCTCCTTGTCTCCCAGGGAGAAGTACACACAGTCCGGCCAACGCTTTGACTCGTGGGAGAAGATATAGTCCTTCATTCCGGGAAACCAGAGAGAGCCGGACATACTGCCTATACGGGAAAACAGATCCGTCCGGTAGATGGCGTACAGAGCAAACAGGCCGGCCAGAGAATACCCAGCGATCCCCCGCCAGGACGGTACGCCGGGAAGCTCTTTCTCTGCCGTGGGGATGATCTCTCTGGTCAGGAGCCGCAGATAGTCGTCCGCGCCGCCGGTGCAAGGCTCGGCGTTTTTGAAGGCAGGCGGACTGTCCCAGGGCACCATATCGTGGTTCCAGTCGAGATCACTGATGGCCACCAGTGTGAACGGTGGACAACCAGTAGCCTGCGCGGCCTCATATACCTTCCGGCCCTCGTCAGAGAAGGTGTTGAGATAGATAATTGGGGTTCTTGGCTTGGTACTTAGAAAAATAGATATATTTTTGCTACCTATTTCCAAGGCTTGCATATAGGTTCATCCACTCTCTTTCTGCATCTGCCATCCTTTGAAATCCAGATTGTTTCCTTCATTGTACTGCAAAAAGATTACGGATACAACAGATGTAAGTTGCGGAAGCCCCATAAAACTCTGCGACAAAGAAACTAAAAATCGTGCGAACACATGATTTTCTTGCGTATTTCTGTCAAATATGCTATCATTGTACACAACGCTGTCAGATGTTGGAATGAACCTTGGCGGCATGACCGCATAGACCAAATGCTCTGCCGTCCGGCAGAGCATTTTTGTTTTTAGTATGGGGGAATCTTCTTATGGCAGTCAGTTATAAAAAACTTTGGAAGTTGCTCATAGACAAGGATATGAAGAAGAAAGACCTATGTGCAAAGGCAGGAATCAGTCCCGCTTCTGTTACTAAGATGGGACGAAACGGGCATGTAACCACAGAAATTCTGCTAAAAATTTGCACTGCATTGGATTGCCGGATCGAAGATGTTCTGGAAATTTCTCCAGATGGGATGGATTAAAGTCCGTTTTTTGAGACATTAAATTTGGCAAAATTAATTGCAAATCAAAACATTGATCATTTGATCCCACTCGCTAATACTTTAAGCGTATTGAAGCAAATAAGGAGTGAAATCCAATGAAAATACTGGATATGCCGCCTTTTGCGCCCGTATTAATGGAGTCGACTCGTGCAATGGGATATAGTTTAGAGTCTGCAGTCGCAGATATTATTGATAATAGCATAGCAGCAAATGCAAGTAATGTAGATATCCAATTCTCTCCCTACGATGCCGTACCATTTATTTCTATATTAGATAATGGGGATGGTATGACAAAAGAGCAAATTAATGATGCCATGCGGTATGGCAGTCAAAGTTCTCTAAACATACGGGACAGTAAGGATTTAGGCAGATTTGGCCTTGGGCTGAAAACTGCGTCTCTTTCTCAGTGCAGGTGTCTGACGGTAATTACAAAGCAAGGAAGGCGGATAGAAGCGAGGCGTTGGGATCTTGATGAAATATATGAAAAGGGAACTTGGGCACTTTTAAGTTTGAACTCAGAAGAAATCCACGCTATTCCTCAATTTCAAACACAACTAAAATCATTGAAATCAGGTACATTGGTACTCTGGGAAAAACTTGACCGTATGCTTAATGGGGCAAAAGCTACTGATAAATTGATGAGCAAACAGATGGAATATGTACGTGAGCATTTAGCCCTTGTATTTCATAGATATTTGGCTGGAGAACCCGGAATTACAAAACTTACTATCCAGATGAATGGGCTGAAGATTGAACCCAAGGATCCTTTTTTGATTGGACGCAGCACAGTTTTTCAAGCGGATGAAAAGTTTATGATTGAAGGTTATCCAGTGGAAGTGTCTTCTTTTATGCTTCCGCATGTCAGCAATCTGACTAAAAAAGAAAAGGCGGCTCTTGGAGGTACAGAAGGGCTGACGAAGGATCAGGGGTTTTACATATACCGAAATAAACGGTTGCTCGTATGGGGAACCTGGTTCCGAATGCATAGAAAAGATGAACTTTCAAAGCTGGCCAGAATCCGGGTAGATGTTCCCAACGCTCTTGACCACTTATGGACTCTGGATATAAGAAAGTCTACTGCTGTTCCGCCTGATGTGATTAAAAGCAACTTGGCTCGAATTGTAGATAGAATTTCCGAGGGAAGCAAACGTGCATGGACATTTAGAGGAAAACGAGAAATAAGCGACAATGGCAGCCATTTGTGGAGCAAAACTAAAATTCGAGATGGCGTGGTCTATAATTTAAACCGTGAACATGTTCTGCTTCAGCTTTTAGAAGAAACTCTGAACCAAGAGCAGAAGAAACTTTTGGAGAATTACCTTAGATTGGCAGAAGGAAACTTGCCGCTTAATCAGTTATATGTTGACCTAAATAATGAGGAACAGGTAAATGTAAGGAAAGAAAAAGACGCCGAGCGTGAGGCAATAGAAACTGTTGAGACTATTTTAGCAAATATTTCTGATAGCCCCATGCGGGATGCACAGATACGTCTCATAATGCAGACGGATCCGTTCTGCAATTACAGAAACATCGTAGATATGCTGGCAAAGGAGTTGGATTCCTAATATGGCAGATTTGGCATTGTTCGAAAAATTTGTCCGTACGCAGATCAGTTCTGTTGCTGTCAACCGAGCTCCCACGGAAGAAGAACTTACAGCAGCATGCAATATGGTTCGTTTGATGATGCCCATTACAGATGAAGAAGCCGAAATTATAATTAAAAAGCTACAGGCAGCCCTTGATGTTGCTATGGATACCGGCATTGTAATAGAAAAAGAGTATGAGCCATGGCTCAAAGCGAAAAAAGACACAATAGACTTTTTCTATTGGAATCGGTATGCACTCTATCTGGAACAAGATGCTATGAGAACATCAGGTGTTATCGCGGCAATAGATGAAGTGTCGGATAAAATTGTTGATCTTGCAGGAGATCCAAATGTAGCTGGATCTCTGCATAGAAGAGGTCTGCTCCTTGGAGATATCCAGTCGGGCAAGACGAGCAACTACATTGCTGTGATGAATAAAGCGGCAGATGTCGGATATAAGGTGATTATTCTGCTTACCGGTACCATCGAAAGCCTGCGCCGGCAGACGCAGGAACGTGTTGATGAAGGGTTTATTGGCCGCAGCAGCAAGGCATACCTGCAGAGAAATAGTCAGACCATTAAAAAGGGCGTCGGCAGCAAGGATTCCCGAAGATTTGCAACGGGATTTACGACTGAATCCAGTGACTTTAAAACTGCTGCCGTACGAAGCATGAACGCAAGTCTGCGGAACATGACAAATGAACCTGTCGTTTTTGTCTTGAAGAAGAATGCCAAAACGCTGCAGAATCTGATCGGATGGCTGGAAGACTATAATGTAAACAGCCAGGGTGTTATTGACCTTCCGCTACTGCTGATTGATGATGAGGCAGACAATGCATCAATCAACACGCGAGAAGACAATGATCCAACGACCATCAATAAGCATATACGAAGAATATTGGAGCTATTTACAAAAAGTTCCTACATTGGCGTAACTGCAACACCATTTGCAAATATTTTTATTCTTCCTGAGAAAACGGAAGACATGGAAAATGACGATCTTTTCCCTTCGGATTATATTTATGCATTGGATCCGCCGACAAACTACATCGGCGGAAATGAAATCTTCGGAGATGATGCAGCATACAGCAGCTCGCTACTTCCTATTGATGACGCACAAGAATTTTTTCCGTATAAGCACAAGCAGGACATTGTGCTGCATGGACTTCCTGAGAGCCTTTACAGCGCTTTGAGATACTTCTTGCTGGCAAATGCTGTGCGGGATATTAACGGGGATCTGACCGCCCATCGTTCTATGCTGGTCAATGTCAGCAGGTTCACAAAAGTCCAGGAACAGATATCTAAGCTGATTGTAGAGTGGCTCTATGAAGTGCAAAGAGATGTACGGAACTATTGCAAACTGGATGAAGAACAAGCCTGCAGAAACAGCAGCCTTGCTGCATTGAGAGACACATGGAACAGTTCTGAGTATCCATTTTCAAAGTTTGGAATCGAATGGGAAGATGTCCAGCAAAAATATCTGCTGAGCGCAATTAGTTCTATTGAAGTGCGGACGATCAACCAGCGGAGTGCAAGCAAGCTGGATTATACTGAGTATAGTGACACTGGACTGCGCGTAATTGCTGTTGGAGGACTTGCACTGTCGAGAGGCCTTACCCTCGAAGGACTGATGGTCAGTTATTTTCACCGTAATACACAGATGTACGATACACTCATGCAGATGGGCCGCTGGTTTGGGTACCGTGAAGGCTACAAGGATCTGTTCCGTATTTGGATGCCGGATGATTCTATCGGATGGTATGCACATATTACCCGGGCTTCCAATGAACTGAGAGAAGACATTTCTCGTATGAACCGCATGGGAGCTACACCAAAAGAATTTGGGCTTCGTGTAAGAGCACATCCGACCTCACTGATCGTCACTGCCCGCAACAAGATGAAGCACGCAGAACGTCAGGAATGCTGGATTACACTTGACGGTGAATTCTTTGAGACCCCGAGATTTAAGAACGATATTGCTGCAATTCGGGCAAACCGCGGCAAGGCGGATAAGCTGATCGCAAAAATTATTGAGAATTGCGGAAAACCCGTAGGATCCGGCAGGCAGCCTCTGTTCTGGAAACATGTTCCTTCTGAACTGATCAGCGGATTTGTTCGCACATATGAAAACCACCCGCTGAATATGGAGTCAGATGGTACCGCCTTGGAATCTTACATCAGGAAGAATACCCGCTTTGCCAAATGGGATGTCTTGGTTGTAACCAGCGGCGGAGAAGATGGAGTTGATATTGAAGGAACAGATATCACGATTCATCCAACAGTCAGACCGTTCTCGGCAAAGAACAGTATGCTGAGCGTCTATGGAACCAAAATGCGTATTGGTACCATGGGCCTTACAAAACACGGCCTTTCGGATGCAGAGCGAAGAAGCGCAGAGGAAAGGTTCAGGGAAAGCAAGCGAAGAGAATACGAGTCAAAGTACGGGGACGCTGCAGAACAGAAACTTCGGAGTATGAGTATTTCTGATAGGGCTTATTTAATTGAAAATCGGGATCCGATTATTATTATTCATTATTTAAGGCCTAAAGCAGGAAGCGATCTGCCTAAAGGCTATGATACCAGTAAAGATTTGATTGTCGGCTACGGAATTGGTTTCCCCAAACTATCTGGTTCTGAGCCATTCTATGCGGTTTACTATGTTAATACGGTGGAGCAGCGTCAGAGTTTTGAGGATGAAATTGAGGAGGATCAGCTGGATGATATCGATGAGTGAACTCAGCGATGCCTGGAAGGAGATCATTCCGCAAGCGGGGCAAAGCGTGGGGCGTAGAGCTGACAAAAATCATCCTCTGGATTTTTTCATCACTTATGATGAAAACCGAAATATGCAGATGATGCTGATATCGGAATTTCTTCCGACGATACCTCCCTCCAGTCAGCAGATATCTGTCCGCGCCAATTTTAGGCATGACGGGAAGTACGCTGTGTGCTTTTCTTTAACAGATAACAGCCTGCAGGAGCAATTTGTATCGCTTTGCTGGGATATCATGCACTGCACAATTAGTACGCACAGCAAAGCATCTGGTGTAAAGGCGGCGGTCAAAAGATTCTGTATGTGGCAGAAACTATTTGCAGAAGAAAAAAACAAGAAGTTATCAGATGCTGAGGTAAAGGGATTATTAGGGGAATTGTGCGCATTAAGAAATGTCATTTTGATGCGCTATTCTCCCCAAACAGCTGTTGCCGGCTGGATAGGTCCTATTGGTGCAGACCGTGATTTTGAGTTTTCGGATACATGGTATGAAGCTAAAGCCGTGACCCTAAGCAAAGATATCGTAACTATATCATCCGCAGATCAGCTCGACATAGGTGCAGAGGGAACTCTGCTCGTTTTGAGGATCGAAAAGGTATCCCAGAATACTCTAGGAGCTTTTACTTTGAATTCTTTGGCTGACGAAGTCAGAAACAGCATTCAAGATCCTGAAGCGAGGATAATATTTGAATCGAGGCTGTCATCAAGCAAATATGATCCAGCAGATCCTCAAGCAGACGAGCCATATTTTCTGCACCAAATAGAGTATTACCGTGTAAATGATGATTTCCCAAGAATCCGGAGATCTAATCTTCCGGCAGCAATTTCTAATTGTACATATTCTTTAAGCATTTCGGGCCTTCAAAGCTGGAGGCAGGAACAATAACCGCAGGGGGACTTGGCTATGCAGAGTTTTGAAGAGTACAGGAAAGTATTCCTGGAAGATACCCTGGCAACAGAAGAGAGCGAGGCCAACGGAACTGTTGCAAGTTTCGTAAAAATCTGCACTCAGAAACTATTTGAAGGGGATGTTATGCCTGAATACACCCCTTGTTATTATCAAGGAACCGGGTATCGCAACGCTGCAGTCAGAGTGGATGGCTACGCCTATGATGACTACGACGGCACATTCTATATGCTTTCAGCCCTTTATTCCGGCTCTTCAGAAAATGAAACCTTAATCGGCAGCGATGCACGAACAGCATTGGATCGCTGCCGGATGTTTGCAGCAAATTCAATAGAGCATGATTTAGCGTCTAAAATTGAGATCAGCACTGAAGCGTATGACCTGGCCTCATTGATCAAAGACCAGGCAAGATTTATTTCACGCTTTGTGGTTGTTCTTTTAACCGACATGTCTTTAAGCGAAAGAGCCAATCTGTCCGAAACAGATGTGTCGGTAAAAGGAAGAAAAAAGAAACCAAAATCTAAACGGACTGGAGTCCTGGATGCAGAGCCTATCGGTGATATTGATGTTGAATACCGCATTTGGGATATGCCTCGTTTTTATCGAGTTTTCGGTGTAGGAGACGGCCATGAAGAGATTGCTATTGACTTTAACTCTTATTTGGAGGGCGGCATCCCTTGCCTGTCTGCTGATTATTCCAGCGAAACATCTCATTGCAGAAGTTTCTTGTGTATAATCCCTGGAAATGTTTTGGCTGATCTGTACGACGAGTATGGAAGCCGAATGCTGGAAGGAAATGTACGCTCTTTTTTAGGAAAACGCGGCGTAAATAAAGAAATTCGGAATACTGTCCTAAATGAACCGGATATGTTTTTTGTCTATAACAATGGCCTATCTGCAACAGCTACTGAAGTTGAGGTTCGAAATGGGAAACTTCTCTTTGCTCGGGATCTCCAAATTGTAAATGGAGGCCAGACCACCGCTACCCTATCCGCTACAAGACATACAAACGGAGCGGATCTGTCAAAAATCTCTGTGCTTATGAAATTGACTCAGGTGCCGCCTGAAACGGCAGCTACAATTGTTCCCATCATATCCAAAAGCGCAAATAGTCAGAATAAGATCAATGCGGCAGATTTCTTTTCAACGCATGAATATCATGTGCGGTTGGAGCAAATTTCCAGAAGAAAGTTTGCTCCAGCAAAAGATGGTGCACAGCATGAAACTCACTGGTTTTATGAACGCGCACGCGGCCAATATATTCAGGCCACCATGCACATGACTAAGGCACAGGAACGAAAATTTGTAACGCAGAATCCGAAGGATCAAGTTATTACAAAAACTGATTTAGCAAAAGTTCTAAGTGCATGGGATGAGTATCCGCATATTGTAAGCAAAGGCGCTGAATCCAACTTCAGTGAATTTGCAAAGCGGACAGAGGCAGAATGGGAAAAACGAAAAGACGATTTCAATGATAACTATTTTCAAGAAGCAGTTGCATTGGTAATTGTATATCGTTCAATCGATAAGATGGTTCCCAAACAGCCTTGGTATGAAGGCGGCTATAAAGCCAACATTGTTTCATATACAACTGCATTGCTACATTACTTAATCAAACAGTGGTATCCGGGACAATCTTTAAACCTTCAGAGAATTTGGCAAAAGCAAAAATGCCCGGATATTCTCATGCAGCAGTTGACAATCCTTGCTGAAAAAGTGTATGCTGCTATTACCTCCCCATCTCGGCCAGTTCAGAATGTTACGCAGTGGTGCAAGCAAGCGGCATGCTGGGAAAGCGTAAAGCAGATTTCATGTGATCCCGTAAGCAATTTGGAAACTTTGCTTCAGGGGCATGACGAACTCTCGATTGTTAAGCGAGAGGCTCGGAAGGAACGCAAACTGGATGATGAAATCGACAACATGAAATTTGTATTTGAACTTGGGGAGGAATATTGGAAACAGATGGAGCTATGGCTGAGAAGCCATAGAATTGCAACGGCGACCGAAAGCAAAGCGCTGACATATGCCACAAAGATCTCATCAGGTTTTTTCCCCGATGAAAAGCAAAGCAAGAGTCTGATGAAACTTAGGGGAAAAGCGATTGCTGAAGGATTTCCGCCGAAATAATCGGCAAGGGTGAATAGTGATGAACAAATATACAGCAGTGGATCTTTTCGCGGGGGCGGGCGGCCTAAGCTTGGGGTTCATGCAAACACAAAAATATGATATAAAAGTAGCATTTGAGAACAGTCCATATATGCAGGAAACTTACCGCCGAAATCACCCTGGCGTTGAAGTTCAAGGCGATGTCTGTGCAGCGGACTATACAGATATTATGAGCAGATATGGTAAGATCGATGTTGTCATAGGCGGCCCTCCGTGCCAAGGCTTTTCGAACGCAAACCGCCAAAAAAATCATGCAATCAGCCAGAATAATATGCTTGTAAAGCAATATCTGAAGGCAATTTTGGAATTGCAACCTAAAGCATTTGTAATGGAAAATGTCAGTATGCTCCGCTCAGAAGTGCACAGATTTTATATGGAAAAAGGTGATGAAACCTCCATTAAACACTGCCATATTCCCGTAAAAGATACTTACCTGCATTTATTAGATAATAAATTTATATTCGAGGATGCATTAGACATCGTACAGTCTGAAACGGAAATCACGAAATATCTCTGGCCGGAAGATGATTATTTTGAACTGAATGTAGTTTATAAAGCATCCAAAAATGTTGCGAAAATGCGCAAGGCTTTAGATAAGCATAAAAAGAAACTGCTGAAGATTTCCGACACATATTTAACGCTTCCTGCTGATAATCATATTTTCGGAGAAGCAAGGAGAGCTTTCGCCGCTCTCCGCGAATATTATTCCGGGGCAATGATCGCCGAAAATATTAAAGCGAATATCGAACCATCTATTATGATCCAGCGTATGCTCAGTAAGTCAAGAGAGATATTTGCCAATAATATTGCAGTGGATGAATATATTCAAAACAAAGATGGACTGTCTGCAAAAATACAATCATTTGCGGTATATGATTATCTTAAAGGTATTCTTGAAGCACCTGAAAATGACTATGTAATCTATAGTGATGTCTTGTGCGCAGCTGACTATGGAGCGCCTCAAAAACGGATGCGTTTCGTAATAATCGGAATTAAACGAAGTATTTCTGCAAAAATAGCCCTGCCCAACGGCAGGTTTGATGCTGATGAATATCGAACTGTGCGGGATGCTATCAGCGATTTAGAAGATGTTGAACCTGTTGTTGATCTCGACAGTGATCAAGATGGAATTAAGCTTCAACCTAAGGAAGGGTTAAGTGATTTGGCAAAGTCTCTCCGCAATTCTGCTGTTCTCAGGAATCATATAATTACGAAGACAACTGATACAGCGATGGAGCGGTTCCGTGCACTTAAACAAGGAGAGAACTTTCATTCGCTCAAAGAGTCTCTCAAAACAAATACTTATACCGATGCAACTCGCACTCAGAACACAATTTATCTTAGGCTGAATTATGATGAGCCAAGCGGAACAGTGGTAAATGTCAGAAAGTCCATGTGGATACATCCCACATTGGATCGTGCAATCAGTATCAGAGAAGCAGCCCGACTTCAAACCTTTCCAGACAGTTTCGTGTTTTGCGGCTCAAAAGACAAACAGTATCAGCAGGTGGGTAATGCTGTGCCTCCCATTATGGCAAAATCTATTGCAAAAAAACTTGCTCAGATTTTAACTAAAAATCTGTATCCAGAAGTGACCTCAAATGGCTGACAATCATTCAAAAGAAGTCCGAAGCATGAATATGTCGCATATCCGGAGTACCAACAGCAGGCCAGAAGAGATTGTTCGGAAATATCTTTTTTCTAAAGGATTCCGTTATCGAAAAAATGTCCGGAGTTTACCAGGTACTCCTGATATTGTATTACCCAAATATAAGACCGTAATTTTTGTGAATGGCTGTTTCTGGCATAAACATGACTGCTCACGCTTTGTTTGGCCATCATCAAATCAGGAATATTGGATACCTAAAATTCAGCATAATGTTGAGCGAGACAAGAAAAACATAGAAGCACTGAACATTCTTGGCTGGGCTGTGATCACCGTCTGGGAGTGTGAACTCAAGAAAAAAGTTCGGGAAAAGAGATTGGAGCAGCTATGTGCTGAAATTAAAGGAGAGTGCGTTAATGGCACAGATTAACCTTAAAGATATTCAGAGAATTGAAAAGAACAGGAACATCGTCCATGAAAAGGTACATGCCACCTATACTGTTTTTCAATCAGATGGCGAAAAGTATGTCCAGTTGGATACATATGGACGTACCGGAAGAGAGAACCCTGAAAAACTCAGTCAATCGATTCAACTGGATTCGGAAACAGCAAGTTTTTTAGTTGATATTTTGAGACATGAATTTAATATAGACTAAATAGGTGAAATTATGTCTGCAATTTCTTATCATAAACTGGTGCGTGATCGTATTCCGGAGATCATCGAAGCAGATGGGAAGGTCTGCATTTGTGAAACGCTCTCTGACGAGGACTACATATATCTTCTGGATCAAAAATTGAACGAAGAGCTGGCGGAATACCAGGAGAGCAAATCCCTGGAAGAACTGGCCGATCTGTTGGAGGTCATGCAGGCTGTCGCGAAAGCCCGCGGCTGGACATTGGAAGAACTGGAACGGGTGCGGGCGAATAAGGCTGCCAAACGGGGCGGATTTGAGAAAAAGATCCTGCTGAAGGAAGTGCGGGAATGAGCGAAACAACGATCCAGGATTCGGTGGCGGTAAAAATCAAGGCACTTTACGAGATATCTCAAGAGTTGGAGACGCTATTTCCCGGACGGCACTATACGCCAGATGGCCATATGATCGGGAGCATTGGCGAGGCACTGGCAGCCAGTTATTATAACCTGGAGCTCTTCACCGCCTCAGAAGAGACTCACGATGCCAAAGCGCCGGATGGCCGCTTGGTGCAGATCAAAGCGACCCAAATCAACCGTGTCTCTCTTTCCAGTGAGCCGGAGTGGCTGCTTGTGCTGAAGATACATAAAGACGGCACTTTTTCAGAGGAATACAACGGGCCCGGCAAGCTGGTCTGGGAGCATTGCGGGAAACTGCAGAAAAACGGTCAGCGCCCCATCTCTCTGGTAAAACTGCGGGATCTTCAAGCAACGGTCCCGCAGGCTGAACGGCTAAAGCGAATGATATGAGGTGACCTCCATGCCTACCTACCGCTCCGCCTCCGGCAGCAGTGCCGAGGATCTGTTCATTGAACTGTTCTCCGACACCTTCGGCGCCGAGAAAGCCGGCTATCTCTACTCCCAGTACCCCTTCTCCGACATCTACCAAAACAGCCGGTTTGCTGACTTTCTTATTGAAAATGGCGGGCGGAAGGTGGCCATCGAGATCGACGATGAGGCCTCTCACAACCCGAAACTGGTCTCCCAGAACAAATTTTACGATGACTTGCTCAAGCAGAACAGCATGATCTATCTGGGCTGGGACGTGTACCGCTGGGCGGTGCGGCAGATGCAGCAGCAGCCGGAGACCGTTAAGGATGAACTGCGGGTTTTCCTGGGCCGGCACCCCAGCTTCAGGGAGATCGAGGACTACCTCCCCACCCAGCGGGGCAAGTCCCTGGACGGTTCCAAACTGGAACTGAAGGAACATCAGAAACAGGCTCTGGCGGCGCTGGAGGAGATGCGCTGCAACTTCGAGACCATCGCCCTGCTCTACCACGCCACTGGAACCGGAAAAACAGTGACCGCCGTCATGGACGCCAAGCGGTTCGGCAAGCGCACGCTCTTTTTGGCCCACACGGTGGAACTGGTGGATCAGGCCACCAAGACTTTCCGGGAACTGTGGCCCCGAGCCACGGTGGGCCGCTATGTGGAGAGCATGAAGCAGGGCAACGCCTTTGTGGTCTGCGGCAGCATCCAAAGCGTTGCCCTGAATCTGGAGCGGTTTAAGCCGGATGACTTCGGCTATATCATTGTGGACGAGGCCCACCACGCTTCCGCCGATACATACCAGAAGGTTCTGTCCTATTTTATGCCGGAGTTTACCCTGGGCCTAACCGCAACACCGGAGCGGGCCGACGACAAGAACATCCTGGAGATCTTCAAGAATACCGCCCACAAGCTGGACATCCAGACTGCCGTGGAGATCGGCGAGCTGGTGCCGGTACGGTGTATCCGCATCCACACGAACATCGACCTGACCAAAGTTCGGTTCAACAGCGTCCAGTACAACATCCGTGACCTGGAGAGCAAAATCTATGTGCCGGAGCGCAACCAGCTCATCGTGGACACTTGGCTCCAGTATGTGAAGGACAAGCGGACCGTCATCTTCTGTGCTTCTGTCAAGCATGCCCAGGAGATCGCAGGTCGGCTCCACGATGCCGGTGTGGCCGCTGAGGCTGTGTCCGGCGAGATCAAGGCCAGCGATCGCCGTGAGGTGCTGGCCCGGTTTGAAAAGGGCGAGACCAAGGTGCTGTGCGCCTGTGACCTGCTCAACGAGGGCTGGGACTGCCCGGCCACGGAAGTGCTGTTCATGGCCCGGCCCACCATGTCCAAAGTACTCTATACCCAGCAGCTGGGCCGTGGTATGCGGCTGTCCCCCGGCAAGGAGAGCCTGATGGTGTTTGACTTCGTTGACAACGCCAGCCAGTACAACATGCCCTGCTCCATGCACCGGCTGTTCCGGCTGAATGAGTACAAGCCCGGTGCTCTGGTGTTAGGCACCAAACAGCAGAAAACCGCCGAACAGGGCCTCTACGACCGGGGCGAGCGCCCGGATGCCCTCATTGACTGGCCGGTGGACGCCCTGGACTATGAATTGGTGGACATCTTCAACTGGCAGGAAGAAGCCGCCGGCATGATCTCCCAGATGGAGTTCGTCCGCCGGGTGGATGTGCAGACCGAGACCATCGAGCGGTATGTCCGGGATGGCTTGCTACTGCCAGATCTGGTGGTACCCATGAGCGAACACCGGACCTTCAAGTATTTCAAAGAGGAAACCCTCCAGAAGTATGCCCAGCAGTATGGCTGGACCCTCATCGACGACTCCAACCGCAAGGATCTGTTCCTGGATATGGTGCGGCAGATGGACATGAGCTACTCCTACAAGCCGGTGCTGCTCAAGGCGGTGCTGTTGTTCGCTGACGACAAAGGCCGGGTGAAACTCAGCGACATCGTCACCTACTTCCGGGAGTTCTATGAGGCCCGCCGGGCGGCAGGGATGGTGGTGGAAAAGACCAACAGCATCTACGCCAAGGGCGGCTACACCGACGCCCAGGCCCAGCGGAATATCCTGTCCAACCCCTTCAAACGGTTTGAAGATATGCAGATGCTCCACCACACCAAGACCCTGGGCGTGATCCAGGTGGACGAGTCCGTCTGGAAAAAGCTGACCCGAGAGGAAAAGCAGGAGATCGAGCGGATCTGTGATGAGAAGTTGGAACAGTACTACCAGAGAATGAAAATGAATTGATTCATAAGCCTTTATGAGCACAGAATGCAAGAATAGGTGAAACAGATGACTGAAGTAGTTGCAGCCCTAATTTGGAATCAGAAAAGGTTCATGATCTGCCAACGGCCGACACATAAGGCCAGAGGCCTTCTCTGGGAATTTGTTGGCGGCAAAGTGGAGCCTGGCGAAACAAAGGAGCAGGCACTGATTCGGGAATGCCAGGAGGAACTGGCCGTTATATTGGATGTAGGACAAGTGTTTATGGATGTGATCCACGAATATCCAGACTTGACTGTCCACCTCACCCTGTTCAATGCCTCCATTCAAGCAGGCATTCCTCAAAAACTGGAGCACAATGATATCCGATGGATTACTGTGGATGAAATCGATCAATATGATTTTTGTCCGGCAGATGAGGAAATCCTAACCAGGCTGAAGACTATTGAGTAAACGGAAGTCTCCGGGACTATTACTGGAAAACGCATATATACAGAGAAAGGAAACATACGGGATGAAAGTCATCTGTTTCGGCGACTCCAACACCTACGGCTATGACCCACGGGGCTATTTCGGCGGGCGCTATGACGCGGACTCCCGGTGGGTGGACATCCTGGCGACGGAAACCGGATGGACGATCTCCAACATGGGACAGAATGGCCGGGAGATCCCGCCCGCCGCTCCTAACCTGCTTACCGACACAGATCTGCTGATCGTCATGCTGGGGACCAACGATCTGCTCCAGGGATGTAGTCCTGAGCGGGCCGCTGAGAAATTGGAGCGGTTCCTCGCAGGAATCTCTCTGGACCGAAGCAAGATCCTGTTGATCGCACCGCCGTCCGTGACCCAGGGAACATGGGTGCCCAGTCCGCAGCTCATAGATGACTCCCGCATTTTTGCCCGGTTCTGCCAAGCCCTGGCGGAGCGGCTTGTCATCCGCTTTGCCGATGCCGGAAGGTGGGACATCTCCCTGGCCTATGACGGCGTACATTTCACGGAGCAGGGGCACAGAGCCTTTGCCGCCGGACTTCTGGAGGAACTCAGATGAGACGAATGATCCCCCTGTTGCTCTCTCTACTGTTGCTGGCCGGATGCGGCGGGAATGCCGCCGACGGCGCCTACCGGCAGATCACCCAGGAAGAGGCCAAGGAGATGATGGACAACCAGGAGGTCATCATCCTGGACGTGCGGGAGCAGGATGAGTACGACAGCGGCCACATCCCCGGTGCCGTGCTGCTGCCGGTGGGCACCATTGACGAAGATACTGCCGCCGAGGTGATCCCGGAGAAGGACTCCACGGTGCTGGTCTACTGCCGGAGCGGAAACCGCAGTAAGACCGCATCCTCTAAGTTGGCTGATTTGGGCTACACCAACATCTATGAGTTCGGCGGTATTAACACCTGGCCCTATGAGACGGAGTCGTGAGGTACCACCCCAAAATTGAAGATCAGTTAAATGACAGGAGTGAGCGGCACAATGTATCTGCTCACTCCTTGCCCCGCTGAATCCAGGTCTGAGAGTTTCATCAATCTCGCGCCGAGCTTGACGGCTACGGTTGTAGGACGAAAACGAATGTGCGAAAAAACATCCAGCCTCCTCTGAGTATATGATTGGATGATCTTGGTTGTCCACGATCCTGTCATCTGGTATAATATGTCGCACATTAGTTTGAGAGAAAGTTCCTGCCTTAGAAATTTATATATAACGATACAACGCTAAAAACAAAGGGGAGAGCTGTGTGGATGAAATCATGAATTTCGATGCTCCTGGAGAAATTCCAGTTGGTGATAACAATCTTTTCGAACTCACCGGTAATCTCCTGGCTGATGCTCGTGCGGAACTGACCAAAGCAACCACGCTGAGTGTCCCCATTGCGCAACTGGCCACATTAGGGGCCGGGGTGGCCTCACTGGCCCCTGCTCTCAACACGGTAACACAGACGATTAGTTTTAATACCTCAGGCTTGTATCGCGTAGCCAATCAAGCCGTGGGAGACACCTTAAAGATTGCTAAGAACGGGAACTCCTGGGGTGCTTTAAAAACCGCAGATGGTGGTTCAAAGCTTGCCCAGCTTCAGTCTGCAGGCCCCCTGACCGCAACATCCAAGTCAGTCGCCGCCATCAATCCAGCAACTATGATGATGGCTGTAGCCCTGTTCTCCATAGAGCAACAACTTGGCGAAATTAGCGAGATGCAGAAACAGATCCTATCTTTTCTGGAAATCGAAAAAGAATCTGAAATAGAAGCAGATGTGGAAACCATCTTCAGCATTGCATTCAAGTACAAACTGAACTGGGATAATGAACATTTTGTCGCCAGCAACCACAAACTGGTTCTGGATATCCAGCGCACAGCACGAAAGAATATGCTGAGCTATGAGAAAAAAGTCAGCGATATTGTGGGAGGGAAAAAGCTGATTGTTGCCCATGCGCAGGTAAAATCTGCACTACAAGATTTACTGAAGAAGTTCAAGTACTACCGGCTTTCTCTCTACACATTCTCCATGGCCTCTTTGATGGAGGTTATGCTGGGCGGTAACTTCAACGAGGAATATGTCTCTGGTATCAAAGATGAGATCCGTCAGATGTCCGAGGCCTACCGAGACCTCTTTGGCAGGTGCTCTGTATACCTGGAAAACCTAAGCGGCTCATCGATAGAGAAGAATCTTCTGGCCGGTATTGGCACTGCGGGCAAAGCGGTGGGCACATTGATCGGCAACATTCCTGGCATTAAAGAGGGACCAGTGGACGAATTCTTGGTCGATCAGGGTTCACGTATGAAAAAAAGCGCTTATAGTATGCAGGCCCAGTCTATCAAAGAGTTTGCTGAAATCAGCAATCCCCAAACGGGCGTCTTTGTTGACCGGCTGGAAGATGTCATACGGATTTTTAATCACACAGATCAAATTTGTTTTGACCGTGAAAATATCTACTTGATGTAAACAGTACAAAATCTACATCGCCTATACAAAGAATACGGCCGGAGGGCACTCCAACTGAAGTGCCCTCCGGCTCATTTTATTTCTTCCCGTATTTTTCCCGTAGGCTCTGATGACCTTCCTGGTCCCGCCGCCGCAGATCATCCGCTGAAAAGGTCTGCCACTTGGGATCGTCGGCTCTTAAATCCAACAGCATAAACCCTTCCGGGTAGTGCAATTCCGGGTCAAAGCCAATGTTTCCGGCCACCATCCTCTGCCAAGCTGTCTCCGCTGGTGAGGTCTGTGTCTCATCCACGGTGTAGTCCTCCAAATCGTGCATGGTATCGATCTTCCGGAGAAATTCCTCCGCAGTCAGTTTGCCGTCCAGATAGTCGATCCGGGCCAGCCGGGCATTCTCACTCCATGTGTCGTACTGGTCATAATCTATGGGGATCAGATCCTGTCGGTTTTCGGGAAGCGCTGTGGTGTAGCGTAGCATGCGGGCGTACATGCGATCCCGCAGCCGTTTACAGGCCAGCAAAGCCTCGTCCTGCTCTGCGTCCAAGTTGCGCTTAAAGCGGGAACCTCTCTGCTTGCAGGGAAACCCGTCCGTCTCCCGGTCACAGTAGTGAGTTTCTTTTCTCGTCTTGGGAATAAAATAGAGCCAGCAGTAATCACAACGTGCAATGCGCTGTTTGTCCTGATGGAAGTATAGGGCAAGCTCCAGCCCCAGCAGCCCAAAGATGGAATAGGCTGCATATACCTGCCCCTTACTTGGCCCGTCCGGCAACAGGGCCGGATCGCACAGGCTCCGCAGCTGCGGATAAGCCCTGATCAGTTTCTGATACCGCTCCTGCTGCGTGACCCGCTCCATACCGTCACAGGCTATTTCCAGTGCATTGCGTAAGTACACCTGAGCCCGAAGAGGTTCCTCCAAGATCTGAAGCAGCTGTGCCGCGGCATGGAGGAGAAACGATGCGCTGCCGTCATCCTCCTGCCGCAGGGACTGGTCTATGAGCTGCGCCAGCACAAAGTAGCCTACCGGATCAATATCCCGGATCATACTCGGCAGCAGAAGGGCCTCGGCAACAAAATCTTCGAAGTCAGCCTGTGAGACATCTATGCGCTCCTCAAATAAGGGATGATGTTCCCGTAGGCTCCGGATCTCCCGGCGGTACGCACTGTAATCGATTTCCGAAGCGGTGATCAGATGCTCGGCGGGAGTTGCGGAGGGAAGTGTGGTCTCCCTGCCGTCTGCATGGTGCAGGATCACGGACCATCGATTTTTATCGTCTGCCTTCAGCAGCAATGCGGCAATTCCGCCTGCCATCTGCTCGCCTCCTCTCAAGATCACTTCCTGATGTAAGCAATTCTTTTTTTATTTTACAATAAACTCAGCCGAAAGGACAACAGCACCTTGAAAAATAAATACCCATCACCAGAGATGATACTCACCGGAGAAGTATCGCCATGACGCTGTTGTGGGCGAAACAGCCGAGCATGCCAAGGGGAAGCAAACGCCGTGCGTGTCAAACAAGGCCGCAGGGCAGGAACGGGTATGGTGATGGCCGGACAGAAACAAAAAAAGACCGCTGAACTGCTGCAACAGTTCAACGGCCCGCCGCGTTTCGGAAAACACAGCCCTATCTGTGTTCAGTCTATCAGAGAGACCTCCGAAACGCAAGAACAATTTTTCTCTGCATTAAAAATGATCGGAGGTATTGAAATGAAGATGTCAGTCTGTAAAAGCTACGATGACCTGCCGCTGTTTCTCAACGCAAATCTGTTGGCGCAGGTGCTGGGCGTGTCCATCTCCACCGCCTATGAGGTGATGCATGAACCTGGTTTCCCGGTACTGCGTGTGGGCAGCCGCATGGTGGTATCGAAAGAAAAGTTCATTCAGTGGGCGGAGGAGCAGTCCGGAGGTGCCAAATGAGAAAACAGAACTGGCCCAAGCGGGATCCCATCAAAAACTATTTCCCACTGCCCAACGAGATCTACGATCTGGGGCTGTCCCGCGGCGCGATCTCGGTGTACAGTTTCCTGCTCCGCCGGGAGGACCGCAAGACCTATCAGTGTCTGCTCAGCTACCGGGAGATCGGCGAGGGCGTGGGCATGTGCGTGACCACGGTACGCAAGTATGTGGCGGAACTGGAAGAGCGATCGCTCATCCGCACCGAGCGCACGACTGTTACCACCAAGGACGGCCGCAAGCGCAACGGCCGCCTGCTCTATCACATCCTGCCCATCCAGATGTCCATCAACCAGTACTACGAGCGGCAGTTCCAGGAGGCCGACCTGGCACTGGAACAGCACAAGGCAAAGCAGCGCCTGGCCGCGCTGGAGAGAAAGGAGTGTGCATCCGGATGCTGATGCAGGAACTGGGCCGCATGATCCAGGAAGATCCCAACCTGTCCGCCATGGCCACGGCGGACAAACGGAAATACATTATCAGCAAGTGGAACGCCAGTCATAGTGAGCCCATCGACGAAGATGCCGTGGCGCTGTTCCTCTGCGATGAGAACCGCGGCAACCTCACGGATGAGCAGAGATCCTTTGCGAAAGAGCGCTGTGAGGAATTTGAGTGCTGCAATCAAATTACTGTGTACCGTCTGTTTCAATGCGGCGAGATGATGCGCCAGCATTTGATATCCGGCCCGGCGGAATACTTCCGGATTTTCCTTCCGCAGTGCGCCGTCCCCTGCGGCAGAGGAATCCCCCTTTGCAGCGGCCTGTGAGGCGCTGTGTGCCCTCTTCGGGGCAGTGCAGAGTCCCTGCCCCACCCGGGGCTTTCAAGGCGGATTTGGCCCGATTTCGGGGGCGCTTCTGGATAGGGGCTACTGGAGGACGAGGAGCAGGAGAAAACCCTGGCGCTTTTGTGCGCCGGGCAGTCACATCCGGCCCGCAGTGCGGGCGGTTTCCGGAATGGGGGCTGACGCTTTTCCGGGTCGCCAAAACTGCGATTGACGCTGTTTTCGGAAAAACAGGCGAATATCCCCGCTGTTAGGGAATATTCGCTGACGCTGCGATAGAGTTTGGAGGGATTTGACGATGGATGAAAATAGACACCGGCACACCGTTTGGATGGACGACGATGTGTGGGATCAGGTAGAGTTCCACTACCAGAGGGACAACTGTACGACCAAAAATGAATTTATTGAGAAGGCCATTCGGTTCTATTCCGGCTACCTGGATACGGAATCTGCCGATGCTTACCTGCCCCGGGTCCTGGCCGATGTGCTGGAGGGTAAGCTGGGAGTCCTGGGCAAGCGGATGGGACACCTGCTGTTCAAGCTGGCTGTGGACCAGAACCTCATGGGGAATGTCCTGGCCGCCGGCATGGAGATTGACCGGGACGCCCTCCGCAAAGCCAGAGTCCGGTGCATCCAAGAGGTCAAGGAGACCCACGGGGAGATCGGCTTTGAGGACGCGGTGGTCTTCCAGCAGGGGGCTGAGTGATGCCGGGACTGATCCAGAAGTCGGGCTATATCAAGCCGGGAAGCGGCGGCGGTCACTACGCCGAGTACATCGCCACCCGGGAGGGTGTGGAGCTGATCGAGGCTCCGCACCCCGCCCATGACGGCGGCGGCTACCTGGAATATATGGCCCAGCGTCCCCGTTCCCACGGTCTGTTCTCTGCCGACGGTCCCGCCGATCTGGAGAAAACCATGGAGGAGATCAACGGGCACACCGGGCCGGTGTGGACCTTCGTCTACTCCCTGAAACGGGAGGATGCACACCGGCTGGGCTACGAAACCAGCGAGAGCTGGCGCAGGTTATTGCTGGCCCATCAGACAGAACTGGCCCAGGCCATGAAAATTCCGCCCAGCAGCTTTCGATGGTGTGCCGCCTTCCACGACGAAAAGCACCACCCCCACATCCACATGATGGTCTGGTCGGCGGACCCCAAGCAGGGATTTTTAACGGAAAAGGGTATTGAGAACATGCGCTCCCAACTGTCCAATGAGATCTTCCAAGACGAGCTGCTGTCTCTCTACCAGAAGAAAGATCTGTCCTACAGCCAAGTGCGGGACACGGCGACGGAGGCCATGAGGCGGCTCATCCGGGAGATGGAGACGGGCTTGTGCCACAGCCCGGTCATTGAAACGCAGATGGAGACGCTGGCCGGAATGCTGGAGAACCACAGGGGCAAAAAGGTCTACGGCTACCTGAAAAAGCCGGCAAAGGCGCAGGTGGACACCATCGTGGATGAACTGGCCAAGGTCCCCGAGGTGGCTGAGTGCTATGAACATTGGAACCAACTCCGGGATGAACTGGAGCGTTACTACAAGGACACGCCCAGAGAACACCTGCCACTCTCACGGCAGAAGGAGTTCAAATCCATCAAAAACATGGTCATCGGGGAGGCGGAGCAGCTCCGGCTTGGCACGGTTACTTTCGAGGATGCCCGTATGAGAGACGAGGTGGATGAGGACCAGGATGCGGTGTACTTCGCCTGGAACTCCAACTGGCGGATGGCCGAAATCTACCAGCGTGCCAAGGAGGTGCTGGAGGAGTACGAAAATCCAGAGGAGGAAAAAGCGGAGCAGGTGCAAGTACTGGAGCAGCTCTGGCAGAGAGGTTTCCCCTTGGCCGCCTACCAGCTGGGCAAGTGCTGGCGGGACGGGCGGGGTGTTTTCCCCGATGACGAGCGGGCGGCACTGTGGTTTCGGCGGGCGGCGGAGTCTGGCTATAACTTCGCCCAATACGCGCTGGGGAAGCTTCTGCAAAGTCAAAACCGAATGAGCGAGGCGGTACCCTGGTATGAAAAAGCGGCGGCGCAGGGGAACTCCTGCGCCGCCTACCGCCTGGGAAAGCTGTATCTGGAAGGAAAAGATGTTCCGAAAGACGTGCCCCAAGCGGTTGTCTTTCTCACCGAGTCCGCCCAGCAGGGCAACCAGTACGCCCAGTACGCTCTTGGAAAACTGTACCTCACCGGCCAGGACGTCAAACAGGACCGAGAACAGGCCTGGGCGTATTTCTATGAATCGGCGGAACAGGGAAACGAGTATGCCGTCTTCTTCCTGGAGCACTTCGAGCAGACACAAAAGCCCAACGTGTTCCTGTCCGCTACCAAACTGCTCCATCACCCGGGCCAGATCTTTCGTGACAACTCGGTGCCGCCCGCTGCCCCGGTGGGCCAGCGCATCGACCGAAAGCTGCGGCGGAAAATCCAGGAAAAGAAGATTGCTCTTGGCCACAAGCCGGATGACCATGAGGAAGCTCCCCAGCAAAACATGGGCGGCATGACCATGGGGTGGTAGCTATCACCAACTAAACTGCAGTAAAAAATGCTGTTGAATTTTACAGCAGATCGAGGTATACTAAGGGCAAGAAAGGGGCTGAACACCATGCCGAACATCAAACCCATCTCCGATCTGCGTAATTACACGGAGGTTCTGCATGACGTGGCTGTGGGCGCTCCGGTTTTTCTGACGAAGAATGGCCGGGGCCGCTACGCCATCGTGGACATGCAGGACTATGAGCGGACACAGGCCACCCTCCGGCTGATGAACGAGCTGGCCAAGGGCCGCAAGTCCGGGGAGGAAAAGGGCTGGTTGACGCTGGAGGCCGTAGAGAAACATCTCGGAGTCGCAGATGAATAACCTGCATTTATCCGGCGAGGCGCAGGCTGATTTGGCCGGGATCAAGTCCTATATCGCAAAGAATTTGGAAAATCCCAGCGCAGCGATCTCCACGGTACGGAACATCACAAAGGACATCCGCAGATTGCGGGAGCACAGTCTGATTGGCGCGTCCCTGTCCTCGATTGCCGATGTCGAGAGTGACTATCGTTTCCTGGTGACCGGCAGTTACCTCACTTTTTACCGAGTTCTTGACAACGATGTCTATGTGGATCGTGTGCTCTACGGCCGCCGGGATTATCTTCGCATCCTCTTTGGAGATGTGCAGGACGACGAAACAAACGAATAGAGACAATCTTCTCCATAGGGAGAAACGATTTGTCACCGGAACCGTCTGCAGAGATGCAGGCGGTTTTTCTATGGCAGGCATATCAAAATCTGGACCGCAATACAAAGATAAAATCCTGCCCGCAGATGATAACTTTCTGAAAATAGTTACGGTTGGGGGTGGCTATTTGAAGGAAGTTCGGGTATTGTGTGTTGCTGATAAAGGAGGCGGCGCACATGCGAGACACATTGGAAAATCTCTACTTTGGAAACATTACTCCCAACAATCAGACGATCAAATCGGGGACTGCCCTGAAAGAAGCCATGGAGCAGTCGGCGGAGTGCGAGGAAAAGCTCACCGCTCTGTTGGAAGGTAAGGAAAAAACTCTTCTGCTGCGGCTCCTCAACGCGGAGAACGAAGTCTGCAGTACCATGGTCTTGGAGAACTTCATCCTGGGGTTCCGCCTGGGAGTTCGCATGATCCTGGAGGCTCTGGATGAGGACGATGGCAGTCTGATCGACCCAAATAAGGAGGGATAGCCTATGGCAAAACGCAGGCCGTCCGGCGACGGCATGGTCCGAAAACGGGAGGACGGCCGCTGGGAGGGCCGCATCGTGGTGGGCCACAAGCAAAACGGCGAGCCCATCTTCCGGTATGTCCTGGCAAAAACGCAGAAGGAACTGCTGGACAAGCTCCACCGGGAGTTGGAGTGCTTTCAGGATGTGGAGCTCACCGAGGACAGCCGCATGACCCTGGGGGAATGGCTGGACCGGTGGATGGAGGACTACGGCGCCGCCACCCTGCGGCCCAACACCCTCCGCAGCTATGAACAGTTCATCCGGTGCTACATCAAGCCCTATTTGGGAGACAAGATCGTCTCCCGGGTGACCCGCATGGACATCCAGAAGCTGTACCGAAAGCTGAAACACGAGGGCCGTGTCCGCGAGCACCCGGAGCACGGGCATGAGCTGTCGGACACCATGGTGCTCCGCATCCACGCCATGCTCCACCGGTGCCTGAAGGACGCGGAGGCGGCCCATGTGATCGCCCGGAACCCCACCGACGGGGCCGTGGTGCCCAAGGCCAGCTATAAGCCCAAGCAGATCCTCACAAAGGAGCAGATGGAAACCTTCCTGTCAGCGGTGGACCGCAATGAGATCTGGCGTGACTTCTTCTACACGGAGCTGACCACCGGCCTGCGCCGGGGTGAGATCTGCGGCCTCATGTGGCAGGACTTCGACGAGAAAACCGGAACGCTGAAGATCCTTCGGTCAGTGAACATCCCCAAGGCCGGGGAGCTGGAGATCGGCGAGACGAAGACCAGCCAGGGCCGGCGGACCATCCGCCTGCCGCCCAGCACCGTCCAGCGGCTGCGGGAGCGGAAGAAACACGCCGTCAGCCAGTGGATCTTCCCGGAACCGCTGGCTCCGGAGAAGCCGGTGCGCCCCAGAGCCGCCTACTACTGGATGAAACGAATTTTGAGAGAGGCCGGCCTGCCTGAAATCCGATTCCACGATTTAAGGCACACTTTTGCCACCCACGCCCTCATCAGCGGCGTGGATGCCAAGACCCTGTCCGGCATCCTGGGCCACACCAACGCCAGTTTCACCCTGGACACCTACACCCATGTGACGCCGGACATGCAGCAGGAGGCCAGCTATATCGTGGGCGGCTTTCTGGAAGATCTCCTGGGGAAAGACCTGAAGCCGTGGCAGAGAGACAGGCCAGAAGGAGGTGCCCGCCATGGGTAAGCGGCGGAAAAAGGGCGAGGGCTCCGTCCGCCAGCGGAAAGACGGCCGCTGGGAGGGCCGGGTGGTCATCGGCTACGACGAGAAGGGCCTGCCCAGGACAAAGAACGTCCTGGCCAAGACGAAACGGGAGTGCCAGGAGAAACTGAAGCAGCTCCGGGAGACGGTGACCGGCTCCAAGACGGAGAAGGTTCGGCCGGAGATGCCCTTCGGGGAGTGGCTGGACTTCTGGTATCAGACCTATGTAAAGCCCCAGATCCGCTCCACTACCCAGGCCAACTACGAGGCGAAGATCTATCAGCATATCATCCCGGAGCTGGGGAAAATCCCCCTGAACCAGCTGGCCCAGAAGGACCTCCAGCAGTTCTATGCCCGGATGAAAACGGGCGGCCGGCTCATCCGCACGGAGCAGTTCAGCAAGGGGCTGTCCGACTCCATGGTCCGCGGCCTCCACGCCGCCTGCCGGTCCGCTCTGGAGAAGGCAGTGCAGGAGGGGCTGATCCGCACCAACCCGGCGGTGGGCTGTAAGCTGCCTCCCAAGCGGGGCCGGGAGATGCAGGTACTGGGCCGGGAGGAGCTCCAGCGGTTCCTCATCCAGGCCCAGGCAGAAGGTTATTTCGAACTGTTCCTCCTGGATCTGTGCACCGGCCTGCGGCGGGGCGAACTGCTGGCCCTCCAGTGGGACGACCTGGACTTCAAGACTGGGATCCTGACCGTGAACAAGCAGGTCTATGAGGTGAAGGGACAGCTCCAGGTGAGCGTCCCAAAGACCCGCGCCTCCATCCGCAGGCTGGTCCTGCCGCCCGGCGTGGTGGAGGTACTGCGGCAGTATCGGGAGCAGGTGGACTCCCGGTGGATGTTCCCCTCGCCTGTCAAAGAGGATATGCCCATGACACCGGGAGCAGTGCGCCGGCGGCTCCAGATCATTCTGGAGCGGGCCGGGTGTAAAAGAATTAGATTTCACGATTTACGCCACACGTTCGCCACGCTGTCCCTGGAGAGCGGCATGGATGTGAAGACCCTCTCCGGCATGCTGGGCCATGTGTCGG
>OIZR01000563.1_pt1 | contig 26916 bp, 18 predicted proteins | sample 1588591 | NCBI WGS metagenome assembly OIZR01 (sample SAMN03283249) | human gut metagenome | biome: human-associated habitat; material: feces | host: Homo sapiens | place: USA | collected 2013 | reverse complement strand
CAGAAGTAAACTCCACCAGACAAATGGGGAGTGGAATTTACTTTTTCATTTCAGTCTGCTTAACTAAATCTCTATTTTTCTTGCACTAATATATAAAGTATGGTAAAATTTTTAACCAGGAATCATCGATAATCAGGACAAAAACTACGGATAATCAATCATTTGATAAAAGAGAGGATGGAGAATCATGGCAATCTATTACAGCAGTACCCGCGGCGGTGAAAAAAATGTAACGGCATCACAGGCAATTCTGAAAGGGCTTGCAGAAGATGGAGGCCTTTTCATGCCGGATACAATTCCTGTATTTGACCGCTCTTTCAGTGAGCTGGCAAAGATGAGTTATCAGGAAGTGGCTTATGAAGTAATGAAATTATTCCTGTCGGATTTTACGGAAGAGGAGCTGAAGGACTGTATCGCACGCGCTTACGACAGTAAATTCGACACGGAGGAGATTGCACCTCTCGTAAAAGCAGACGGAGCATATTACCTGGAGCTGTTTCACGGCAATACGATTGCGTTTAAGGATATGGCGCTATCCATCCTCCCGAGGTTCATGACTGCGGCTGCCAGAAAAAATAAGATTGATAACACGATTGTTATTCTTACCGCCACATCTGGTGATACGGGAAAAGCAGCTATGGCTGGTTTTGCCGATGTGGAAGGGACAAAAATTATTGTATTTTACCCGAAGGACGGAGTCAGCCGCGTACAGGAACTTCAGATGCTGACACAGAAGGGGGATAATACAAGCGTTGTGGGAATTGACGGAAACTTTGACGATGCCCAGAACGGTGTAAAGAAGATTTTTAATGATAAAGAGTTCGAAAAAGAACTGGCGGCTAAGGGGTACCAGCTTTCTTCCGCCAATTCGATCAATATCGGACGCCTTGTTCCGCAGATTGTGTATTATGTCTATGCCTATGTGAAGCTTCTCGAAAACGGTGAAATTGAGGATGGCGAAAAAATCAATATTACAGTTCCGACCGGTAATTTCGGTAATATTCTGGCCGCTTATTTTGCAAAGCAGATGGGACTTCCGGTTGGCAGGCTGATATGTGCGTCAAATGATAATAAAGTTTTATATGATTTCTTCCGGACCGGTATCTATGACAGAAAGAGAGAATTTATCCTGACTTCCTCTCCGTCCATGGATATTCTGATTTCCAGCAATCTTGAGAGGCTGATTTATCTTTCTACCGGCTGCGATGCCGCAAAGACCAGGGAACTGATGGAAGAACTGACCAGGGACGGGAAATATACGGTTACCGACGATATGAGGGAGAGAATGGCGGATTTTTCCGGCGGTTATGCAACACAGGAGGAGAACGCCGCTGAAATCAAACGCCTTTTTGACGATACCGGCTATATGATTGACACTCATACCGGCGTCGCATCCTGCGTATATAGAAAATATGTGAAAGAAACAAATGATACGGCGAAAACGGTGATTGCATCCACAGCCAGCCCGTACAAATTTTCAAGAAGCGTAATGGAAGCAATATACGGAAGCGAAGAAGGAAAAGATGAATTCGAACTGATTGACGAGATGGAGAAAGCTTCCGGAGTTGCCGTGCCCGCTGCCATCGAGGAGATTAGGAACGCTGAAATCCGCCACAATATACAGTGCACTCCGGATACAATGGAGAGTACGGTAGCTGACATTCTGAAATAAAAGGGATAAAATAATATGCCAATTTTTTAACAGTCTTCCCAAATCGAAAAATATGGTATATAATAAAAGAATGTAAGTGAGAAAAGCGACAAGGAGGTTCGTAATATGTTAGTTAATGCAAAGGACATGCTTCAGAAAGCAAGAGATGGCAAGTACGCAGTTGGACAGTTTAACATCAACAACCTGGAATGGACAAAGGCTATTCTGCTGACCGCTCAGGAACTGAATTCACCGGTTATTCTCGGTGTTTCTGAGGGTGCGGGCAAGTATATGGCCGGATTTAAAACTGTTGCAGATATGGTGAATGCAATGATTGAAGAACTGAAGATTACAGTTCCGGTAGCAACCCATTTAGACCACGGCTCTTACGAAGGATGCTATAAATGTATTGAAGCCGGATTTTCTTCCATCATGTTTGACGGTTCCCACTATCCGATCGAGGAGAATGTGGAGAAGACTAAAGAGCTGGTAAAGGTCTGTGCTGAAAAGGGATTATCCCTGGAGGCAGAGGTTGGCTCCATCGGCGGAGAAGAAGACGGTGTTGTCGGAATGGGGGAATGTGCAGATCCCGACGAGTGCAAAGCAATTGTGGACCTTGGCGTAGATATGCTTGCAGCCGGTATCGGCAATATCCATGGCAAATATCCGGCAAACTGGCCTGGTCTCAGCTTTGAGACACTGGCAGCCGTTAAAGAGAAGACCGGCGATATGCCGTTAGTTCTTCATGGCGGTACTGGAATTCCGGAGGATATGATTAAAAAAGCGATTTCTCTCGGCGTTGCCAAGATTAACGTGAACACAGAGTGCCAGCTTGCCTTTGCAGAAGCAACACGTAAATATATTGAGGCAGGCAAGGATCTGGAAGGCAAGGGATTTGACCCGCGTAAACTTCTGGCTCCGGGTACGGAAGCAATTAAGGAGACAGTCAAGACAAAGATGGAGCTGTTTGGTTCCGTTGGCAAAGCCTGATTGGAATAATAACCGGATTATAAATGAAGGCGGTGACCTGTGCGCGGAGCGTGCAGGTTATCGTTTTTGATGGCAGTGAAAAGTTTACAGATCAATTTTATCGTCTGGTAAGGGAGAATAGAATGAGTGACGCAATTAACGTGGCTGAAATTTTTGGAAAAAATGTATTTAATGATACGGCAATGAAAGAGCGCCTTCCGAAAAGTGTTTATAAGAAGCTAAAACAAACTATCGAGGACGGAGCGGAACTGGATCCGTCCATTGCAGACGTAGTGGCCCATGCAATGAAGGACTGGGCAATTGAGAGAGGGGCTACCCATTATTCCCACTGGTTTCAGCCGCTGACCGGCGTTACCGCTGAGAAACACGACGCCTTTATCTCCGTACCCGATGCGGCAGGCCGGGTTATCATGGAGTTTTCCGGAAAAGAATTGATTAAGGGCGAACCCGACGCTTCCTCTTTCCCGTCCGGAGGCCTGAGATCCACGTTCGAGGCCAGGGGATATACGACCTGGGACTGTACTTCACCGGCTTTTCTGAGAGAAGATACCTGGGGAGTGACGCTTTACATACCGACCGCTTTTTGTTCTTACAGAGGCGAAGCTCTGGACAAAAAAACACCTCTTTTGCGCTCAATGCAGGCAATTAATGAGCAGTCTCTGAGAATTATCCGCCTATTTGGAAATACCACATCCAAGAGGGTGATTCCCTATGTGGGACCGGAACAGGAATATTTTCTGATTGATAAAGAAAAATATTTGCAGAGAAAAGATCTGATTTACGCGAACAGGACTCTGTTTGGCGCCATGCCTCCGAAAGGCCAGGAGATGGACGACCATTATTTCGGAAGTATCCGTCCCCGTGTCGGCGCTTTTATGAAAGAAGTCAATGAAGAAATGTGGCGTCTGGGAGTCTGTGCCAAGACGCAGCACAATGAAGCGGCTCCGGCTCAGCATGAGCTGGCTCCTGTCTATACACAGGTCAATGTGGCGGTTGACCACAACCAGATGGTGATGGAGGCACTGAAACGGATTGCCGGACATCATGGCCTGACCTGCCTGCTTCATGAAAAACCGTTTGCGGGAATCAATGGTTCCGGTAAACATAATAACTGGTCGCTGACCACGGATGATGGAATCAATCTGATGAATCCCGGGGAAACACCGCATGAGAATATCCAGTTCCTTCTGGTTCTGGCCTGCATTATGAAAGCGGTGGATATTCACGCCGATCTGCTGAGAGAATCAACAGCGGTTCCCGGCAATGATCACCGTCTGGGAGCAGCGGAAGCTCCGCCGGCTATCATTTCCATTTTCCTGGGTGAGCAGTTGGAAGACGTAATAGACCAGCTTTGCAGCACCGGTTCCGCAGCCCATTCGATTCAGGGAGGAGTTCTCAAAACAGGCGTGACGACACTGCCCGATTTTGCAAAGGACGCCACAGACCGGAACAGAACTTCACCATTCGCTTTTACAGGGAATAAGTTTGAGTTCCGTATGGTGGGCTCTTCGGATTCCGTATCCTCACCGAATGTGGTGCTGAATACGATTGTGGCCGAAGCGTTCAAGCAGGCGGCGGATCAGCTTGAAAAAGCAGAAGATTTCGATATGGCCGTCCATGATATGATTAAAGAGCTTTTCGCAAAGCACAGAAGAATTATATTCAGTGGAAACGGCTATTCGGATGAATGGGTGGAAGAAGCTGAGAGGAGAGGCCTGCCGAATCTGAAATCCGGCATTGATTCCGTTTCTGCCCTGATTACGGAAAAAGCGGTGCATCTTTTTGAAAAATTCAGTGTTTATACGAAGGCGGAGCTGGAGTCCAGAGCTGAGATCGAATATGAATCTTATGCCAAGACAATCAATATTGAGGCAAAGACGATGATCGATATGGCAGGGAAACAGATTGTTCCGGCCGTTGTTGCGTACACGACGCAGCTGGCAAAATCGCTTTCCGCAGTCAGAGATGCATGTCCGGAGGCGGATGTCAGCGTACAGAAAGAGCTGATTCTTGAAACCTCGGATCTGCTGTCAGAAGTAAAAGTAGCGCTTGCCGCTCTTGAAGAGAAAGCCGGGATTGCAGCCGGCATTTCAAACAGCAAGGAGCGGGCGTATTACTGTCTGGAGAATGTGACGACTGCGATGAAGGCTCTTAGAATTCCGGTTGATAAGCTGGAAATGATTGTTGACAAAGAGCTTTGGCCGTTCCCAAGCTATGGAGATTTGATTTTTGAAGTGTAGGCGTAAGGATTAATACTTAGTTTTACAGTATATAAATCGTTACTTTTCACACGGTAATGTCCCGCGTGTTATTTTTTACAGCATAGCCGTTTTTTGGCAAGGATGTGAAAAGTAACTATAAATGAACCGCCCCCAATCAGTTGGATTTTTAAGCCTGACTTATTGGGGGCGGTTTAGATCATTGAACCAGTGGATTACCGTCCGGGACCGGTGGTGAGGCCTGGCTGTAATCCTCCGCTGCTGCTGCCGGAGCCGGAGGAACTGCCTGGGGCAAACGAACTGCCGCTGCCTGAAGAATGGTTATTGCTGCCCGGAGCAGAAGAACCGCCCGGATTGTTATTATTGCTATTATTATTATTATTATTATTATTATTATTGCCCGAAGTTCCCGGAGCAGTTACGCTGCCATTCGAACTTCCGGGGGCATTCCCACCGCCGGTTGAAGTGCCGGCGTTAGTTACATGGCCACCTGTAGGGCCGCCGGAAGAGCTGCTGTTGCCGGACGGCGAACTGCTGTTGCCCGATGGCGAGCTGCCGTTACCCGATGGTGAGCTGCCGTTGCCGGATGGTGAACTGCCGTTGCCCGATGGGAAGCTGTTGTTGCCGGATGGTGAGCTGCTGTTGCCTGATGGTGATTGGGAAGTATTATTCGTCTGGCCGTTTTGGGAACCGGAGGATGAATTCTTCAAAGAATTCGGATCAAAGTAACTGTCGGCGATTCCGCTCATATTATTTGTTTCATTCTGGCAGACACCATTATTGTCAAAAGTATAATTTACATTATCAATGACACGGGAAACATTTTCCGTCATCTTCCCGCTTTCGGGATCGAGGTAATAGAACTTGCCGGAAAGGTTCAGCCATCCTGTCTGCATATGTCCGTTCTGGTTAAAATAGAACCAGGAACCGTCTATTTTTCTCCATCCTCTTGTCATTCGTCCGGAATTGGTACTCATGTAATACTTGCTGCCATTGCTGTCACTGAGCCATCCGGTCAGCATCTTGCCGTCGTGAAGATAATAGTATTCACCGTCAATCTGCTGCCATCCGGACAGCATTCTTCCGTTCTGATCCAGATAATACCAGGTTTTATCAATTTCCTGCCAACCGGTCCTCATTTTTCCGTTGCTGCCGAAATAGTACCAGTTTCCGTCAATCTGCTGCCATCCGGTATACATCTTGCCATCATCTCCAAGAAGATAACGGGAACCTTCAATGTCGGTCCAGCCGCGTATCAGTTCACCGGTCGGATTGAAGTAATACCAGCTGTTATCCATCTGATACCATCCGGTAGCCATGGAACCGTCGCTCTTTAGGTAGTAGTAAGTGCTGTCCCCGACTTTCAGCCATTCGGTAACCATCGTTCCGTCGTTATTCAGATAGTACCATTTGTTATTGTCCTGTATCCATCCGGTAGCCATTACGCCTTCTGAATTAAAATAATACCATTTGGATGTGGAAGGATCCTTGCGCCATCCGGTGATCATCTTGCCGGTATTGTCGTTCAGGTAGTAATATTTGTCATCGATATGGAGCCAGCCTTTATGCTGTGTGCCGTCATCCTTCATGTAATACCAGCCGTTGCCGTCGTTAATCCAGCCTGTTTGCTTTTTGTAGTCGGAATAGTAATACCAGTTGTTATTAATCTGCCTCCATTGTTTTGCAGGTATCACGGCTGAGAAGTCCTTATAGGCAAAATTGATGTCTACGTTACCGGTAATCCCGGCTACAGTTCCCTGATTAGTAGCCTGCCACATGGAAGCTTTGTTATAGGTATGCTTAGTTTCATATCGTGCGACCCATACATCATAGGGAACCTTGCTCATATCTATTTTATTTGTCAGCCAGTAATCATTGGCGTAGAGCATCGGATAATAGCCTGCTTCTTTGATTTTTTTGCAGAAAGCATTAATAATGTCACTTAACTGAGCAGGGGTCAAAGTGCTCATAACGGACGCTTCAACATCAAATACTACCGGATATGAAATAGGATAATCTTTGATTAAATCAAGAATAAAATCTGCTTCCTGAACCGCCATGTCAGTTGTAGTGGCATAAGAATATATATAAGCTCCCACCTTAAGGCCGGCTGCAGCGGCTGCATCCGCATTTGTCTTAAAATAAGGATCTACGGCATTGTTATACCTGGTTCCAAGCATAACAAACTGGATATCGTCGCCTGCGACGGCTTTCCAGTCAATAGCCTGCTTCCAGTGTGAAACGTCGATACCTCTGGCGACAACTCCGGCAATGGATGTGCCGTCGCTGCCTATATAGACGCCGTTATTTTTAGTCCAGGAAACGGCGGCCAGACTCTCGGCGGCGGGGCCCAGGCTCATCAGGCCGACCAGACAGGCAAGCCCCAGAGCCTGGATACGTTTCTTGTGTATCATAATACTCCTCCTCCTGTGTAAAACATACAGTGTTTGCTCACTGTATCCGTAGTAAATACTTAATATGATTATTTAAACTTCTAAAACTTGCGCGGTATAATGCCCGCTATGCGGTCATTATACCATGTTCCCTGAGGAACATGGAGTCTCCGACGGAAAACAGCGCCGGATTTCTGCGGTGAACGCAGAAACCGTTTATGCGCGGTATAATGCCCGCTATGGGGTCATTATACCATGCTCATCAGGGAACATGGAGTCTCCGACGGAAAACAGCGCCGGATTTCTGCGGTGAACGCAGAAACCGTTTATGCGCGGTATAATGCCCGCTATGGGGTCATTATACCATGCTCATCAGGGAACATGGAGTCTCCGACGGAAAACAGCGCCGGATTTCTGCGGTGAACGCAGAAACCGTTTATGCGCGGTATAATGCCCGCTATGCGGTCATTATACCATATTTATACAGTGAAGTTATAAATAATTTATTACAATTGATTCGGGGAGGCTTAATCCGGGAAAAGCCGGGCTATTCTCTTGTAATAGTGCTTTGCGTAGTGATACATGATAATTGTATATTCTCCGAATTCTTCTCCTTCCGTACTTTTGAATACGGCCCACAGACACCACAAAAACCCTCCCAGCGCCGCGTAAGCATAAGTTGCAATTCTTTCTTCAGGAGTGGGAATTCGTTCCAGATAGACTTCCAGCAGCCGATCCAGCTCTTCTGCATCGTAATATGAATAAATGCTGCACATGGAAATATCAATCAGCGGATCATGCATAGCCGAATATTCCCAGTCTATCAGCCGCACGGTTCCGTCGGGAAGAAAGAGAAAGTTATCCGCCACGGAGTCTATATGTGACAGGCAGCATGGCCTGTTTAGACGTTCTACCCGATCCAGCAGATGATTCATCCATCCCCTTACTTCCGTGTAATCCTCAAACAGAAGGAGTTCATGATGCTGACAGAGCTTTTCATAAAAATTGATCCGTTCACGCAGGTTAAAATGATGTTCCACCGTTAATTCCGACTGATGCAGCTTGCGCAGAAGGGCCATGCAGGATGCGATGTCATCCCAGTTTTTTGCATCGGCATTTCTGGAACCTTCATAATATTTGGCAATTTTATATCCGTTATCACCATCGAAGTAAATGATATGCTCTGTGATATCTAAAGGCTCGACGGCGTGGTATGAGGCTTCTTCTTCCTTACGGTTTATAAGCAGCTCTGTGCCGGGGCCGGGAATACGGCAGATATAATGTTCATTATTAACCTCGAACAGGAAGGATTTATTAGTCATGCCGGCCTTGAGGCAGCGGATATTGCGGATTGCGGATTCCTTTACGTGGAAGACCTGTGAGACCAGGCGCATCGCTTCGTTGTCTGAATGATTCCGGTATTTTGGATCGAACAGACGTAATTCTTCCAGATTTTCAAACTCGTAGACCTGATGCTCGGGCTGGCAGTTTACATAAAAATCAAGTTTGTCTATATAATTCAGCAGAACGTGTTCCCAATAGCATTGCTCCGTTCCCGGACGGTGATAATCGGATTCCAGTAAAGGAAAGAAGGTTTCGGTAAAATCCTTTGACAGGAAAGCCGGGCCATATAATGTCCAGGAATCATGTCCGCCGATGGTGATGGATGAAATTTTACCTTTTTTGTTGGCCGTAACACACCATTCGGATGTATCGCCTTCCATATAAACGGAAGAATACCAGGAGCCGCATTCATAAGTATGGAACATATTGTTGCGAATCCAGTTGTCTGAGACCAGAAGATACATATTTTTACCGTAAAAAAGCTCTCTGCCCTGATATACGGTAGCAAGCGTGCTTTTACAGGTGTACTCCGGGTTATAAAATAGCTTTACATTATATTTATCGATGAGATATTCAAATTTTTCCTTCAAATAACCCACAATCAGCGTGATGTTGGTAATACCGGCCTCATGAAGCTGACGGATTTGCCTCTCAATCATCCTTTCGCCAAAAACTTCAAGAAGTCCTTTGGGTGTCTCGAAGGAGAGCGGGACAAAACGTGAACCGAATCCGGCCGCCGTGATAACAGCGCCATCAACACGGTACTGCTCCAGATATTCCATTCCTTTTTCCGTTAAACTGTATTTACCATATTCAGAATGATTCTGAATCAAACCGTCTTTCAGGCATTCACCTACTAGCTTATTTACACTTCCAAGAGATATCCCAAGAATTGAAGACAGCTCTCTTTGGGTAACATCTGAATCTTCATAAATACTCCTGCATATTAATCCGTATCGATCCATGCATAAACCTCCACTTTTATAATTAGTATATTAAATTGTTGAAATTAAACAGGATATTGTGTATATTCATGAGTTCGACATTTTTTTGCAGTGTTCAAAAAAGTGACTTGAATCATGAGATATGAACATTATAGCATGAAATTCTTAATTGTAAACCTCAATTCTTAGGATTGTATTAATATAAAAACAATAATTGGTTAATAACGACTTTTTGTAACAATTCCGTAAGGAAATGCACAGAGAAAAGTTATGGTAATTTGGGATTAGTTATATTATAATGTGAATGTATCGGAGACAGGGTCAACTTCCCAGAAAATGAAGCAGTAGTATGAAGTGCAAAAATTTCACTTTGTAACAAAAAGTTGGAAAATTTGTAAAAAAACTATTGATAATTTTCCTTATCCGAAGTATAATGACCTCGTAATGCAATTAGGAATTTCGAAAAATATTTCAAAAAGAAAAAAAGGAGAGTGCATTAATTATGAGAAAGCAGACTAAATTAGTTGCAGTTTTATCTGCAGCAGCTTTACTCGCTATGGGTGCTTCCATGACATCTTTCGCCGCTGGTTGGGAAAAAGATGACGCTGGAATCTGGCACTATTATGATAGTGATGACGAAATGGTAACCGGTGAGTGGAAGAAAGACGGCGGAAAGTGGTTCTACCTTGATGATGACGGCGAAATGCTGACAGATTCTTGGGTTGACGATGAGTACTATGTTGGTGAAGACGGCGCTATGCTGATCAATACCTGGAAGAAGACCATTACAGATGATGATATGGACGATCCAGAGGAAGATGGCGAGAGCTGGTATTACTTTGGAAGTAAAGGTAAGAAAACTACTTCCGGTTCTAAAAAAGTTAATGGCAAGACATACTACTTTGACGAGGACGGCAAAATGCAGTCTGGCTGGTATGCAGATGACAAAAATGTTTACTATTTAGGCGATGAAGATGACGGAGCTAGAAAATCTGGCTGGTTATGGTTAGAGGCACCAGATGCAGATGACGATGATGAAAAAGATGCAGCTGACGCAGTAGGACATAACGGTGAAGACAGCAACGATCCTTGTGATGAAGAAGGATGGTACTATTTCGGTTCTGACGGTAAGATGTACAAAGATGCTAAGCAGAAGAAAATAAACGGTAAATATTACTACTTCAATGCACATGGTCAGATGCTGTATGAGTGGATCAATGGAGTAAAGACAACCATGGGTTCCAATGCTCAGCTTGATACAGATGATGAAACAGCTCAGAAGAATGCATCTCCTAGTGAAGTGCGTTATATGAACCAGGTAGAAGAAGGCTGGAGAGCTGACGGTTGGTATCAGATCGACGGTGCTGACATCCTTGGTGCTGGAGACGATACAGACTGGTACTACTTCAAGGACGGTAAAGCTAAGAGAGCTGAGAAGAAAGATGATGGTACTAGCTTAATGGATGGTACTTCACCAGTTTACAGAGCAAAAATTAAAATCAATGGTAAATACTTCTGCTTTAATGAAATCGGTCAGATGCAGACAGGTTTACAGCCAATCGGCAGCAAGAGCGGTATGGTTTCAGGATTATACTACTTTGATGAGAATGGCTACATGAAGACTGGTAAAGTTTCTAACGTAGAAGAAGAGAATGATTCCTTCACATATTACTTCGAAACAAAGAACAGCAAGAATGGCCAGGGTATCACAGGCGAGAAGTCTGGTTATCTGTACTGGAATGGTAAGAGACTTGAAGCTGATGACGATTACAAGATTTACCAGACCGATAAAGATACTTACTATCTTGTAAATAACAAGGGTAAACTTCAGAAATCTACAAGCAAGACATACGAAGTAGAGAACCTTGATGGCAAAGAAATGAAGTTCGAATTTAAGAGTAACTACACAATTAAGTCTGCTAAAGACGAAGAGGGTAAGGCAGTTAATCTGACCGATTTATCAGCTGAATTACCTAAGATCGAGCTGTTCGATAGTGTAATCACTCTTAAGAAAGTTGCAAATGATGATTTTGCACTTGACGTTAAGCTTGCGGACTAATAAGTTTGGTTAGAATGAGAATATAAAATGAATATAGGAGCGTCGCATAATGACATGAAATCATTTTGATTTTGTATCAGGAGCGATGCTCCTTTTTAAGGCTCTTTGTCAATAGTTGGGGTGGGATTTGTTAAAATCCCACCCCAACTATTGACAAAGAGCCTTAAAAGACCAGGAATGTGCTTATCACACATCCCTGGTCTCTATCAACTATTCAGTTCATAACCAAATTATTCTTCTACAGTTGTAGTAGTAATAATAGCTTTCATCGTACCATCATACAGTTCGATCTGTGGAGTTGTAGCATCTGTTACGTAATCGCATTCAGGAGAACCTGTCTTAAGACCTGTAATCTTGTATCCGTTAAACGTGAATTCAACGTCCTCTGCTCCACTTCCATTTTCTACATCATACTTTTTGTCAGACTTCTGAAGTTTACCGCTCTTATTTACAAGGTAGTATTCCCAAGCTGTTTTGCTAGAATTTGGTAATTTGTAAATTCTGTAATCATCATCAGCTTCCAGTCTCTTACCATTCCAATAGAGATATCCGGACTTCTCACCCGTTACACCAAGACCATTCTTGCCATTCTTTGTGTTAAAGTAGTAGGTGAAGCTATCATTATCCTCTTCTACATTGGAAACTTTTCCAGTCTTCATGTAGCCATTGTCATCAAAGTAATAGAATCCGCCTGCATCCGGAATATACTGTAAACCAGTCTGCATCTGTCCGATTTCATTGAAACAGAAATATTTTCCGCTTACCTTGATTTTTGCTGTTGATTATGTCTTTCCACCATTTGGATAGGTGAATGTCTGTCCGGCTTTATCGGCACGTTTTGCCTTACCATCTTTGAAATAGTACCAATCGGTATCATCGGAAGCTCCAGTATCTTCAGCACCATCGATTTCGTACCAGCCGTCTGCTCTCCAGCCTTCTTCAACTTGATTTGCATAAATCATGTTGCCAGCCTGTGCAGAACTTGCAGAAGCTTCCGGAACTTTACCATCAGCTACAGCATTAGTAGGTGTACCAGCTTCCATTGGAGAGCCATTGATCCACTCATAGAGCATCTGTCCGTGTTTGTTAAAGAAATAGTATTTTCCATTTACTTTTTTCTTATTGAAGTCTTTGTACATTTTTCCATTAGAACCGAAATAGTACCAGCCTTCTTCATCACACATATCTCCATCATCTTTATGTCCGGTAATAATATTGTCATCCTCATCCGGAACCTCTAACCATAACCAACCAGATTTTCTGGCTCCGTCATCTTCATCACCTAAGTAATAAACGTCGCCATTCTGCTCATACCAGCCATCCTGCATTTTGCCGTTCTCATCAAAGAAATATGTTTTTCCGTTGATTTTTTTATCATCAGAAACAGTCTTCTTGCCTTTGCTTCCAAAGTAATACCAAGACTCGCCGTCATCTTCCGGATCATCCATATCCTCGTCAGCTAAAGTCTTCTTCCAAGTGTTGATCAGCATAGCGCCATCTTCGCCAACATAGTACTCGTCGTCAACCCACTGATCGGTAGCCATTTCACCGTCATCATCCAGATAAAACCACTTTCCGCCGTCCTTTTTCCACTCACCGGTTACCATCTCGTCGTCTTTGTCATAGAAATGCCAAATACCAGAATCATCTTTTTCCCAACCAGCGGCGAAAGATGTCATGGAAGCACCCATAGCGAGTAAAGCTGCTGCAGATAAAACTGCAACTAATTTAGTCTGCTTTCTCATAATTAATGCACTCTCCTTTTTTTCTTTTTGAAATATTTTTCGAAATTCCTAATTGCATTACGAGGTCATTATACTTCGGATAAGGAAAATTATGGTGAAGAGTAAATGGGCCGGAAATTACAAAGCTCCAATGACATAATTCAGGAAAAAATGGGAATCATAATAGGAAAAATAGTTACAGTTCAACTTTCGGCCAAACTGCAGTAAATGATCACAGAAACGAAAAAACGCCGAAAATACCTCGCGGAATACATCATGGCTGAACTGTTACGAAAAAAATAACGATATTGGAGGCACCCATGAAAAAACGTATATTACTTTTATCTGCAGTCATCATTTCCGCCATTGCATTTACCGCATGCAGTAAAAAAGATACAGCCGATAACTATGTTACAGAGCAAAACGATATTATGAATAAAATGCAGGAAGAGATGGACAAAGTACAGGACACAGGAAACGCTACTCTTGATTTTCTGTACGGTATGATTCCTCATCATGAATCGGCTGTTGAAATGTCTAAAAGCTATTTAAAATATGCAAAAGAAAAAAAGGATCCTGCATTTAAAGAGATGGCAGAAGAAATAATTAAAACACAGGAAGTGGAAATAGAAGAAATGAAGGAAATGGCAAAAGCCATCGAAACTGATAAAGAGCTGGATTATGAGGACGAGCAGTCATATTTAAAAGAATATCATTCTATGATGAAAGACCATGACATGTCACATAATATGGTTACGAGTGACGTGGATACGGCATTTGCGGAAGGAATGATGGTGCATCATCAGATGGCAGTAGACATGGCGGAGTCAATTTTAAAGTATACCAATAATGAAGAGGTTATTGAACTTGCAAAAAACATTGTTGAGACTCAGAATGAAGAAATCGCTGAAATGCAGTCATTTTTAGATGAACATGCAGATAATAAAAATCATAGCCATTAATATATTGTTTGTAGCAGTTCAGACAGCATGAACTGTTACTATTGTTTATTGAATAGACAGATCCCTGACACCGGATGTTTCTGGAGTTACTATACACAGCCGCTATTTCGCGAAGCGTGTTACTGTTCTCAGAACTGTATTTTTCAGCGGGGCTGTGAATAGTAACTTGCCGGAATCTGTCTTTTTCCGGCAAAATTTACTGAATTTTGCCCGGGGCGTTTATTATTTTATGAAGAAAAACAAAGCAGCCTTAATAAAAAATTAAACCTTGAATCAGGCCGAATAAGTTCCTGAAGGTTGATTTACCCATCAACAGATGCTATACTGTAAAAAGCCTGTAGATATGGGCTTCTATGAAGATATAAGGAGATTTGACACATGGCGAAAGCTGCACCGAAGAAGGACCCGAATGCGCTGGCGGAGGTGGCCGGTAGTGTTTATGCAGGAATTATGGCGGTATTTACATTTGTTGTTTTAGCTGTATTTCCGCTGTATTATCATAATTATTATTTCGACATTTTAAAGGCGAAATACAAATTTTACTGGATATCAGTTGTTGTGATGGCGGTAATCTGCCTGATTGTTGCCATTGTATTTCTGTTTGTGGACAGGATGGAGTATGAAGGAGTCAATACCAAGCGGTTTTTCAGCCATTTCCGGCCGGAGAATCTTAAAAAGCAGCCGGCAGCTTATAAATTCCTAATCCTGTTTATCATTTTGGCGTCGCTTTCGACAATACTGTCGGATTACAAATTTGAATCATTTTGGGGAAATGAAGGGCGTTTCAGCGGCCTGTTTCTTATCTGCCTGTATGCGTTAAGCGTCTTTATGATTGGCAAATTTGGGAAAATCAAAAAATGGCATTTGGATCTTTTTCTTCTGGCAGGAGTCCTCGCGTGCCTGTTCGGTATCACCGACTATTTCAGGATGGATGTCCTTAGCTGGAAAGAAGGAGTCAAGTCCACGCAGTTAGATTCATTTACATCCACACTTGGCAATATTAATACTTATACGGCTTACGTGGCTCTGGTAATGGGAGTTTCATGCGGCTTCTTTGTCACGGAGAAGAATGTGCTCCGGAATATTTGGTATTACCTTGTATTGCTGATCAGTTTTTTCGCTATTATCACGGGACAGAGTGATAATGCCTATCTCGCATTGGGAGCATTATTTGCATTATTCCCCCTTGTACTTTTTGCAACGAGAAAAGGGGTGATACGTTATGCGGTAGTGATAGCATCGTTTATGTCGGTAATCAAGGTGATTGATGAGATCAATAAGAAGATGGCCGAGAAGGTAATCGGACTCAGCGGCATCTTTAATATGCTGGCGGAACATAAATATCTGGAAGTTATTGTTATTGCATTATGGTTGCTGGTTGCTGTATTATATATAGGCGACCGTGTTATGATGAAGGGAAAAGAAGATAAAATAGGGAAATGGCTCCGCATCAGCTGGCTTTGCCTGATTGCAGCCGGTGCTGCGGCTGTAATTGCAGTGCTGTATGATGCCAATTTCGGCCCTAATCCTGAAAAGTATTCGTCCGTATCCCAATATTTGATATTTAATGACAGCTGGGGTACCAACCGCGGTTATTGCTGGCGGATTGGATGGGAGTCTTATATGAGATTGCCGCTGATTCATAAATTATTTGGATTTGGCCCCGATACCTTTGGCATTCTTACCTGGCCGTTCCGTCAGGAGTCACTGGATATCTATGGTGTGTTCTTTGAAAGCGCACATAATGAATACTTCCAGTATCTTGTGACAATGGGACCGTTTGCTACGATTGCATATATTCTCTTCCTCATATCAAGCTGTGCAAGAATGATGAGGTTTGTGAAGAAGCAGCCATGGATCCTGGCTCCGCTTGGCGCAACGGTATGCTATGGAGCGCAGGCGTTTGTCAACATCAACCTGCCGATAGCAACACCGGTTATGTGGGCGCTTTTAGCAGTCGGCCTGGCGATGTGCAGAGATGTGCCGGAAAAGCTTCAAAATTCGATATCCAAAAGAGAACAAGAATAATTAGAAAAGTTGCAGGAATGATAAAATGTTTGAAAAGATGATGCCTCGAGATAAAAAATTCAGAATGGTGGTTCTGCTTCTGGTCGACATATGCGTAATCCAGTTCAGCAGTTTCATGGGACTGTGGATGCGATTTGATATGCGGCTTCAGTCCATACCGGAAAATTACAGAATGGCGGCGGTCAAATATGCAATACCGTATACGCTTATTACGCTTGTGATTTTCTATGTATTCCGCATGTATTCCTCGATGTGGAGCGTAGCCGGAGTCAGGGAAGCGTGCCACATTGTGTTCGCCTGTGTGTTGACAAGCCTATGCCAGATAGCGGGCATGACAATGCTCCAGCTTAATGTACCCAGAAGTTATTTTGCCATCAGTTTTATTATACTGACAGGCTGTGAGGGGCTTGTAAGGCTGTCCTACCGTATTTACCGCTCCCTGTTTAAGCGGTACGGCGAGGTGAGCGAAAGCAGGATTCTGATCGTGGGGGCCGGAACTTCCGGATCGATTATCCTGAAGGAGATAGAGACCAGCCAGTTTGCCCATGGAAGAGTCGCCTGCTTTGTGGATGACGATAAGAATAAGATTGGCAAATTTCTCAACGGAGTTCCGATTGCGGGAAACAGATATGATATTCCGCAGCTAGTTGAAAAGTACAAGGTTGATAAAATATATGTGGCGGCACCGTCCGCTCCGGCAAAGGAAATCAAAAAGATTCTGGAAATCTGCCGTGAAACAAATTGCCAATTGAAAATTCTTCCGGGAATTTTCCAGCTCCTCAACGGTGACGTCAGTGTGTCAAAGCTTCGGGAAGTGCAGATAGAGGATCTTCTGGGTCGTGACCCGATTCGCGTCAATCTGGACGAGATAATGGGATATGTCAGCAACAAGGTGATTCTCGTCACAGGCGGAGGCGGTTCCATCGGAAGCGAGCTTTGCCGCCAGATTGCGAGCCATAACCCAAAACAGCTTATTATTGTAGACATATACGAGAATAATGCCTATGATATCCAGCAGGAGCTGAGAAGGACTTATCCGGAGCTGGATTTAGTGGTGCTGATCGGTTCGGTCCGCAATACGCACAGAATGAATAGTATTTTTGAGCAATACAGGCCGCAGATTGTCTACCATGCGGCGGCTCACAAGCATGTCCCGCTGATGGAGGACAGCCCGAACGAGGCCGTAAAGAATAATGTATTTGGTACATATAAGACAGCGAAAGCAGCCAGCAGATACGGTGTGGAGCGTTTTGTGCTGATTTCCACCGATAAGGCGGTGAATCCGACCAATATTATGGGAGCGTCCAAGCGTATGTGTGAGATGGTCATACAGATGCTTAATAAGGAGTCAAAAACAGATTTTGTCGCAGTCAGGTTTGGCAATGTTCTGGGAAGCAACGGCTCCGTAATTCCCCTGTTTAAAAAACAGATAGCGGAAGGCGGGCCTGTAACGGTTACACACCCGGATATAATCCGTTACTTTATGACGATTCCGGAGGCTGTGTCTCTGGTGCTCCAGGCTGGCTCCTATGCAAAGGGCGGGGAAATATTTGTCCTGGATATGGGAGAACCTGTCAAAATACTGGATTTGGCCAAAAACCTGATACGTTTGTCCGGTTATGTACCAAATGAAGATATCATGATTGAGTTTACAGGCCTGAGGCCTGGGGAGAAGCTCTATGAGGAGCTTCTGATGGACGAGGAAGGCCTTCTCGATACGCCTAATAAACAGATTCATATAGGAAGGCCGATTGACTTTGATGAAGAACTGTTTAAGAAACAGCTGGATGAGCTTTATGAAGAAGCCAACGGCGATGAAATAGATATCAAAGCAGCGGTGCAGAAGATTGTACCTACGTATATCCGGAAGGAAGGCTAGTACTCCATCCGGCCGGAAACCATAGTATCGGCACTGCCTGTTTCGCCGTCTGCTGCGTTGGCGTCAGCGTATCATAAATTTCAGAGTTCAGAATAAGGAGCCGGTCATGGCTCCTTATTTTTGTACTTAGAGCAAGCCTTTGCTATGATAGTCGTATCCGTAAATGGATAAGAACTTGCAAAGGAGAAGAGGATTATGACACAAGAGGAAATGAAACACATCGACCCACCAGGAAATCACACTATCTCACACCTGTGCGAAGCGTGGAAGCTCTCCATGAGGTATCAGGTCAAACCAAGTACGTTTGCCTGTTATGCAACGATCATCCAGAAACACATCAGACCGTCTATCGGAACTGTGGAGATGGAGGAAATGAATAACGAGATTCTAAGCGAATTTATTCTGGGCCGTCAAAGCAGGGGCCTGTCGGCTAACACAATGCGCCTGATACTTTTTCTTTTAAAGAGTATCATACGCGCGGGGGAAAGAAGAGGAATCTGTCCGGCAGAACCTCTGGATTTTTTTCTTCCCAAGGACAGAGGATATGAAATGAAGCTTTTGAGCCAGGACAACAGAAGAAAGCTGCTTAGCTGGCTGGCCGGATGCAGAACAAATTTTGAACTGGGGCTGCTTTTGTCGCTCAGCACTGGAATCAGAGTGGGAGAACTGTGCGGCGTGAAATGGGAAGACGTGGACCTGGAGGAGGGAGTCCTGCATATCAGGCGCACCGTTTCACGTATCCGGAATACGGATCAAAAGAACACGGCAGCCAAAACCGTTCTATATATAGGCTCACCTAAAACCGGAACATCCCAGAGGGAAATTCCTCTTCCCGATTTTATGATTCCGCGGCTGAAGGAAAAGAAACGGGAAGCAGGCTGTTACCTTCTGACCGGCAGGACCGGCTGTATGGAGCCCAGAGGCGTCCAGAGGCGCTTTAAGAACCTTTTAAGGAAGCTCAGGCTGCCGGACGTAAATATACATGCCCTGCGCCATTCCTTCGCCTCACAGTGGATAGAAAACGGTTTTGACAGCAAGTCACTTTCTGAGATACTGGGCCATTCTTCCGTCAAAATCACAATGGATATCTACGTTCACAGCAATATGAGCCAGAAGAAAGTATACATGGATCAGATGACTGCCGTTTGATTTTTACAGCGGGGAATCTAAGGCATAAGGAAATCTTAAAGTTTTTTACAGCCAATCCCAATTGCGCATTTCAACCGTTTATGCTAAGATAAATAAAGCATGTACAATAGGAGGAGTTTTGTCCGATGGAACCGAACAATAATTATGAACAGGAAATTGATTTGAAAGATTTGATGTTTGCCGTTTTGCGCAAATGGCGTCCGATTATAGTAATTGCCGTTGTATTCGCCGTTTTACTGGGTGCATTAAAGACAGTAAAGGGAATCAGACAGCTGGGAGATGAGGAGTACGTTAAGAAGAACCAGGATACCTATGTGATGAACCTGGATCAGTATAACTCTACGAAGGGGCGCCTGGAAAAAGAGATTGAAAATCTGCAGCAGAATATTGAAAGCCAGCAGGAATATAAAGATCATTCGATTCTTATGAATATCAATCCATATGACGAATATGTGGAGACGGCCACTTTTTACATATCGACAGATTATGCTATTATGCCGGGGATGATGTATCAGAACCCGAATACAGCTGCCAGCATTCTGAAGGCTTATATGTCTATTGCACAGAACGGAGAGATGTACAATTACGTACTGGGCAAGATGAATAATAAGATAGGAATCCGCTATCTGAAAGAGCTGGTGAAGATCGTGCCTGATTATGATAATAATATGCTTGATATTACGGTAATCGGTGACACGAGAAAGACGGCCAGCAATGTAATGGGGTATATTAAGGACAGCATAGCATCCTCCAAAGACAGTATTACGGAAGCGATAGGGGAGCATGAGAATAACCTGGTGGACGAGTCACAGTTTGTCACCGTTGATTTAGAGCTTGATAAAACACAGACAGAGTTTTCCGCCAATATGGATCAGCTGGATATCAGCCTGAAGCAAAAAACGAAGGAATTGTCCGAGCTGGCGGAGCCGAAGAACAATCTTTTGAGTAAGGGAAGCGTTTTAAAGAGTGCAGTCAAGTACGCAGTCCTTGGCGGTGTTCTTGGCGCGTTTATAGCTGTATTCTTCCTCTGTGTTGCATTCCTTATGAGTGATAAGCTTGTGAATGAGAAAGAACTGAAACGCAGATACGGCATTATGGTTCTTGGTGTTTTCCGCCGGAACGATAAGAAACGTGCCTTCGGCTTTGTTGACAAATGGCTGGATAAGATGGAAGGCGTATCAGGCAGAGAGATGGAAGACAGCAGAACATTCGAAGTGGTGGCTGCAAATGCCCTGAACTATATGGAGCAGGATAGGGCAGCGGATGTAATCCTCGTCGGAACGGTGGAGACTGAGAAGCTGGAGCAGGTACGCGCCGGACTCGCCTCTATGCTGGGCGCCGCAGCGCTTTCGGTAGGCGGAAATCTTGGAAAAGATGCTTCGGCTATTAAGAAAGCGGCAGCTTGTGATGCGGTCATTCTTGTGGAACAGCGGGGCGGTTCCCTGTTTGGCGGAATCGAGCAGGAGCTGGATCTTGTCAGGAGTCTCGGCAAAAAAGTAATCGGCTGTATTGTTTTATAGTGAATGACACTGCAGTATAGTCCGGTGCTGATAATGTGAAAATATACAATATTATTGTGTTGTATTGTCGAAATTTGCGGTGGATAAGGCCTTTATTTTTCAACAGATTTATATTATAAATATAAGTGTTGATTTACATAGCATGAAGGAGGAAGAGGGTTATGGAGGAGGCTAAGCGGATTGCTTTACTGGAGAAGGAGAATTTCGAACTGAAAGAAGAAGTCGATACCTTGTTCAATACGGTGGTTCAGTTGAAAGAAAGTATGAATCTTCTTGTTAGCCGTTACATCGTAAATGAGAAAAGCAGATAAAAAACAGGGCAGGTAATCATATTATCAGTTAAGAGATAATGATTCCTGCCCTGTTTTTGAACCGACTTAATTCTGTTTATATGTACTCTGTTAGGTGATTAAAATCCTGAAGCAAATGCACGAATGTTATTCATTGGCATTCCCGTGGAGCTTGCGTGTTAAATCCCAAATCATATCATGCATCCAATCAATTGTTTTCTCAAGTTCTGCATTCTTCTGGTGAAGGTCCAGGTTTTCATATTCCAGTTCTTCGTTCCTGGCCTTCAGCTTTGCTATGGCAGAGCGGCTGTTGGATGTTTTGCTCTGTTCGGTAAGCCGCTGTACAACCGAAGTCTGTGGGGTTACGTTGCCTGCTATCTGATCAGAAATGAGCTGGTCGCGCATATTATAATCCATATCCATAAAGTTCTGGTAGGACATAGGAAAGACAGTCATAGGTGTCTTACATACGGGGCAAATGGCATTCTTCGAAACCTGATAGAAGCCATAACGGCCGCATTTGGAACAATAGTAAACAGTCAATTCACGCATAATTTTATCTCCCGTCATCTGTGATAGTTTGTAACCCGATATAAATACGGTAATATCCACTCCATATCTACATTACAACATTTGGTCATAAAATACCATACTTACTATAGAAAACGTATAAAAAAGACAAATGTTACAGCTTAAAATGTACTTTTAAAAAAACATAATGAACAATTCACCGAATTTGTTCACTTTATTATATGATCCACAAAACTGAAAAAGAACCTGGAAATGCCATCAATAGTACAAAGTTAAATTTGACAAGAAAAAATACCGCGGTTCCGTCAAGACGGCCTACGGTATTTATGAACGGATGATATTAATATATTACTGGATGATTCCTGAACTGTCAACTGTCCAGACAGTATCATTTGTATCTTTAATGTCTTTAAAACCTTTTCCTAACTCCGGTTTTGCAGAGGATGTGGAGGTGGAGGATGCTTTCTGGATGTTGCCGCTTGTGTTAATCAGGTAACGTTTTTCGCCTACAGTAACCGCCTCGTAACGGAGTTCCGGGTCAGCTTTCTGAAGCAGGCCGTTTAAATAAACCTGGTTGTCACGTTCCCCATGGTATCCCTGTCCTTTCAGAGAACCCTTTGCATGGAAGTACCATGTCTGGTTTTCTTCAAGATCCTCATCATAAATAGTCTGTTTTCCTGTCTGCATAATGCCGTTCTCATTGAAGTAATAAGTTGCTTCTTTGCCGGCATCATCAGTCAGAACCTGAATACCTGTCTGCATCTCGCCCTTGTTGTTAAAACAGTATTTGTTAGAATTGATGGTGAAGAGTTCCAGATTCTTTTCTGCGTGGAACGCTTCTCCGTTTTTAAAGTAGAAGGTAAATTCGTTATCGCTCTCATTGATTCCCGGAGCCCCTTCAATTGTGAACCAGCCGGATGCTCTTTTTCCGTCATTCTCTTCATCATAGTAGCGGAAGTCTTTTAAGGAAAGGGAAGAATCCGCCTCGCTTTCGGTGGCAGCAGCCGCAGAAGAGATGAATCCTGCCTCGGCTACATTAACCCAGCCTGTCTGCATTTTGCCATCGATAAATGTATAGTAATTGCCGTTTATTTTACGATCCATCTGATCCATAATCATTTTTCCGTTTTCGTCAAAATAGCACCAGATGCCCTCATCGTCCGTATCGTTTGTCATTTCTTCTAAAAGTACCCAGCCTGTTTTTCTGGCTCCGTCGCTTTCGTTTCCAAGATAGTAGGTAAATCCGTCGATTTCAACGAGTCCTGTCAGCATCTGGCCGTCTTCGTCGAAGTAGTAGGTTTTTCCGCCTATTGTCATCCATTTGGAAGTAACGATTTTGCCGTCCTTGCCAAAGTAATTCCAGTTAGCGCCGCCCGGAGAATCAGGGCTGTCGTATTCTTCGTCATTGTCCACGGATACCCACTGGTTTTTTACCATGCGGCCTGTGGAATTCACGTAATACTCATCGATTCTCTGACTTACGGCAAGATCGCCGTTTTCATCCAGGTAAAACCATTCACTGTCTTTTTTCTTCCAGGTGTTTGTTTCTTTGTAGCCGTCTTCATCATAGAAGTACCAGCTGCCGTCTTCTTCCACCCACCCCTTGGATGCTGCGTAAGAAGTGTAGATTCCTGAATAGTTTGTCATCATTGGTGCAGCCGCAGTCATGATTGCCGCAGCGGATAATACAGCCATAAATTTTGTTTGCTTGCGCATTTTTAATCTCTCCTTTTTCGTTCAATGTTTCTGGCCGAAAATCCATCGTTGCATTACGTTGTGATTATATCCTATCCGGCGCCGAAAAAGATAGTGCAGGTTGCTGGTAAGGATGGAAGGAAATAGGAGCGGTGACAATTCGAAGGCACGGCGCTGCCGTTTCCCTGCGAAGAAGCGGATGAAAAGCCCCGGAGAGGAAAAGAGATAAAAAATACAGCCCTGTCCTCTGCACGGTGCAGGGGTTGGGGCTGTATTTCCGCCAAAACGGTAAAATTATTTATGATATCTTGAATCGGTGATGAACTCAACATTGAGAGTTCCTGCAAGACGGTCCAGCGTTTCTGTGACATATTGGTTGATTCCCTGTGATTTTTCGCGGGCAATCCGGTAATCCATATCGGCGTTAAAATAGTTGTCCCCATGATAAGTGTAACCGTCAAAACCGGCGCATGCGGCATGATTTACTCCGGTTTTGACAAGGACATTTAACAGCATCACGAAGGAGTTGTCAATGATTTCCGCATTTGGGTCAATCAGGGAGCTGTAATTCAGTGTGTAGTCAAAGCGATCCTTAACATTGGTGACATTGGAGGTCGCAATAACCTTTACTTTCCGGTCTGTACGGTCTTTCAGCTCCAGAAGGCGGCTTCCCAGCTGGACATAGCGCCGGGAATTACTTAAGAAAGCATAGTCTATAGCAATATCATCCGGAATATAGTTTACGGAGATGATTACAGGATTTGTCTTTTCTATATAGGATAGCACGCGATCTTTCTGAAGTTCCATATTTTTGCCGGGTCCCAGGAGCAGGAGAGCCTTACCTGCCAGGGCTTTTGTTAATTCTGCCAGTTCCGTCTCATCATTGCACTCTGTGCTTTGGTAAGTACGGTAAAGCTGTTCAATGTAATCTTTGTCATAGAGCAGTTTTTTCTCCGGCTCAATGCTGTCCAGAATTCCGTTCAATGCCTTCAAAGACAATGTCTGCTTATCCATCAGGAATTTAACATAGCTTGGATGACAGTTGTTTGAGGCGGAGATATAGAAGAAAAGATTATAACCCCAGGGGCTTTTCCTGAAAAACGGCATAATATTGATATCAATGGCTTCCAGCATCTGTGCGGTATTGAAATTCCTGCCGCAGCTCGTATTCATATACATGGAAATCAGTTCCAGCGGGAGGTTGCCCGCACTTTTTCCCATGCCGTACAAGGATGCATCAATCAGAACACGGCGGTCGGCCGTCTCGCGGAGTACTTCTATACTGTTTGAATACGCCAGCTGGAAATTGTTATGGGAATGATAGCCGATACCGATTTCCCGGTTCAGGTTGTGATTAAACAGTTCAAAGTAGTGCATCAGATTTTCCTGATGAAGTAAACCGTAAGTGTCTACAATGGATAACGCATAGGGATTCAGTTCATTTACAAGCTCGATTAAATCCAAAATTTCTCTGTCAGAGTAGCTGGTGATCGAAACCGCCTGGACATAGACCTGATAGCCGAGCTGTTTTACCTCGCGGCAGTAGGCAATGGCTTCTTTCATTACGTGTTTTTTAAATATGACGCGTATTCCGTCGATAAAGGATTCGGCGCAGGGGGCAAGATTTTCGATACGGCAGGTTCCGTAGTCGATCATGGCCACAATCATGGCATTGCCTTTGTCCAGCCTGCCGAAAATGTCGTCGGCGCTTTTTGTATCAGGCATAATGGTTCTGTTTTTGTCAAATGGCCGCCGGTCATCCAGAAAACCGATTTCCAGCACATCCACGCCGGAACTGATCAGGCGTTCAAAAATATTGATGATATTGCCATAGCCAAACTCCCAGTCATTGACAAATCCACCGTCGCGCAGTGTACAGTCAAGTAATTTTATTTCCTTCATAATGACTCCTTTCAGATTTCCGGCGCCAGGCCCAGAAACATACCAATGTCAGCCGGTTTACCGGCGATAAAAACAGGCTCAAACTCTTTCCAGCCATCAGGGTCGGAGGGGCCGAAGCCGTAGGTGACTGCAATAAAATCAGTTCCGGAGCATTTTGCGCCGCTGCCGTCGGAGGCGGTGTCGCCAATCAAAACTGCTTCCGCAGGGGACAGGTTTAAGCCCTTCAGGCATTTATCTAAAACATCGGTTTTCTGCATCTTGCTGGCAAAATCGCTGCCGCAGATGCAGTCGCAGTAATTGCTGATTTGATAGTGCTCCAAAAGTGTTAGGGCATAATCCTCTCTTTTCAGAGTGGCGACACCGACCAGATACCCCTCTCTTTTAAGACTTCTAAGAAGTTCGATCAGGCCATCGTAGGGGGTTGCTTTCAAAAGATCGTAATCCTTATACCGGTTGCGGAAAATTTCGGTGGCCCGGTTGGCCTCTTCCTCGTCAATACCATAGACTTTTATAAGCGAGTGCTTGATTGGCGGGCCGATGAAAGTCTTCATCATGTCCTCACGCGGGGGTTCATATCCCATAGTTTTAGTGGTATACAGCACACTTTCCAAAACGCCTTTTGCTGTGTCAAGCAGAGTGCCGTCCAGATCAAATATAATGCCGCGGTAGCGGCGGTGGGATTTTTCCTGTCTGCCGGCAGGATTGTTCGTTGGTTCAGGTATCATTTGCGGCTCCTTTATTTCTCGTTGCGTTTCCGGTCTTCAAACTGCTCTCTGATCCGTTCCAGATCTTTTGGTGTGTCAACGGACAGCGTTGAACCGGAGATGTCTTCAAATATAACGTTTTTACCCTGCTCTATGAAACGCAGCAGGTCAAATTCCTCTATCTTTTCCAGGCGGGATATGGGAGAAGCGGCAAAAAAGTCGAGCGCTTCTTTGGTGTAGACCCCGATACTTACGAATTTTTTATAGCTGTAATCAAGACTGCCTTTGGGATAAGGAACAGGACTGCGGGAAGCATACAGACATTTTCCTGCCTGGCTGCATACGATTTTTATATTGGCTGAGTCGAATACTTCGGGTGCGGAAGTAATGGACGCCATGGCGTTCACGACGAAAGGCCTGTCCGATTCCGGCAGTCCGGAGGTCTCCGACATGGCTTTGACAGCCTGATGAACCACCTGGCGGATATCGCCGGGGGATATCATCGGCTCATCGGCCCCCATCATGACATAAAAATCAGCTTTCACCTGCCCGGCAGCTTCCCAGATCCTGGAAGTCGGATTCGGATGCCAGGTTCCGGTTATCAGACAGGGAATATTATATTCGGCGCATGCTTTCTGAACTGCCTCATGGTCTGCTGCAACGCAGACTGCGTCCAATATGCCGCTTTCAGCAGCCGCATTGTATACATGCCAGATTAGTGGCCTGTTATCCAGAAGAGCTAGGACTTTTCCGGGAAAACGGGTCGAATTAAACCGTGCGGGGATTATCCCGACAATTTTCATAGTGCTGCCTCCTTTTGACGGAAATTTCGTCAAGCATATATGCAATTATAGAAAAGTTCGGAGAAAAAAACAATAGGTTTTGGAGATTTAGTTAAGCAGGTGAGGACGCCGCCGGTACGGCCAGCGGAC